>ENA-UOIY01000696-UOIY01000696.1-human-gut-metagenome-genome-assembly--contig:-P114-NODE-696-length-50296-cov-12.896300_pt1 | contig 50296 bp, 33 predicted proteins | sample MGYA00242335_ERZ723882 | MGnify/ENA metagenome assembly ERZ723882
CAGGAGAGCCAGCGAAGAACAGTTCCTATGATACCCACTTATATAAGCTCTGCGACGAAGCAGGGATCAAGCACTTTTGTATGCACGCTTTACGCCATACTTATGCCACGAGAGCGATTGAGAGCGGTATGCAGCCGAAGGTGCTGCAAAAGCTGCTGGGTCACGCCAGCATCAAAACAACAATGGATCGGTATGTTCATGTGACTGCTGAATCGCTGGATTATGCCATCAAGCGATTTCAGCAAAATGGTGTAGTCTGATGAAATCCAATAAAGCCAAATGCGGAAATGGTGTAAAAATGGTGTAACAGCCAAAACGCCGAACGATGAAACCCCTTGAAAATCAAGGAAAATCGAAGGAGAATGAGTATATATGAAATTAGGTATCGTGGGTCTGCCCAACGTGGGCAAGAGCACGCTTTTCAATGCGCTGACAAACGCCGGGGCGGAGTCGGCGAACTACCCGTTCTGCACGATCGAGCCGAACGTCGGCGTCGTCACCGTGCCGGATGCGCGGCTGGACTATCTCGCGGAGATGTACCAGCCGAAGAAATACACCCCCGCCACGATCGAGTTCGTGGACATTGCGGGTCTCGTCAAGGGCGCGTCGCAGGGAGAAGGTCTCGGCAACAAGTTCCTCGGCGACATCCGCAATACCGATGCCATCGTCCATGTCGTCCGCTGCTTCGATAATGCCGATATCATCCGTCACGAGTGCTCGCATGACCCCGTGAGCGACATTGAGACCGTCGATCTTGAGCTCATCCTCGCCGACATTGAAATGCTCCGCCGCCGTCAGGACAAGGCGGAGAAAAACGCCAAGAGCGGCGACAAGAAATTCAAAAAGGAAGCGGAGGTCCTCGGCCGCCTGATCGAGTGGATGGACGGCGGACGCTCCGCCCGCAGCTTTGAAGCCAACGAGGAGGAGCGCGAGATCATCGCCGCGTCCGACCTTCTCACCAATAAGCCCATCATCTATGCCGCAAACCTCGACGAGGACGGCTTCTCCGCCGGGGCGGAGAACAATGCCTATTACCAGCAGGTCAAGGCGCTCGCGGACGCCGAGGGCAGCCGCGTGCTGCCGGTGTGCGCCCGGTTTGAGCAGGAGATCGCGGAGCTGGACGAGGAAGAGCGCGCCGTGTTTATGGAAGAGCTCGGCATGACCGAGTCCGGCCTGCAGCGCCTCATTCAGGCGTCCTACGAGCTGCTGGGACTCATCTCCTTCCTGACGGCGGGCAGCGACGAGGTGCGCGCCTGGACGATCCGCCGCGGCACGAAAGCGCCGCAGGCCGCCGGCAAGATCCACACCGACTTTGAAAAGGGCTTCATCCGCGCAGAGATCGTGGCGTTTGACGATCTCAAGGCCTGCGGCAGCATGGCCGCGGCCAAGGAGAAGGGCCTTGTCCGGCTCGAGGGCAAGGACTACGTGATGCACGACGGCGACGTGACGCTCTTCCGCTTCAACGTTTCCAAGTGAGCGAAAAACGCATAGGCTTTCTCGATACATGGCGGGCAGCGGCGCTGCTCGCCATGATCGTATGGCACTTCCTGTTTGATCTTGCGTCGGCGGGGCTTGTGCCGAAAAATCTCCCGCAAAGCCCCGTTATGGAGCTTGCGCGCTATGCCGTCGCCGGGAGCTTTGTTGCGATCTCCGGCGTGTGCGCGCGGCTCTCGAAGCACCCTCTGCGCCGGGGACTCGTCGTGCTTGGCGCGGCGCTTCTCGTGTCGGCGGCGACGTATCTTTTCGGTGCGCCCGTATACTGGGGCATACTGCACCTGCTCGGCGCGTGCATGCTCCTTTATGCCGCGGTGCGCAAGCGCTGGGAGGGGCTGCCGGGAACCTATGCCTGCGGCGCGGCGCTTCTCGTTTTCGTGCTGACATTTATGCTGCCCATCCGCGTGCGTGTGAGCGTGCCGTTCCTTTTCCCGCTCGGACTGCGCACGGCAACGTTCGCCTCGGCGGATTACTACCCGCTGCTGCCGTGGGGGGCGCTCTTTTTCGCCGCGGCAGCGGCGGCGGAGCGCCTGGACGATATGCCGCCGGAAAAGCGGTACACAGGTGCGCCGCGCGCTTTTGCGTGGCTGAGCCGCCGATCGCTTCTTATCTATCTTGTCCATCAGCCCGTGCTGCTTGCGCTGATGGCGCTTTTGCTCCGTGCGATGCAGGGGGCTTGACACCCGGATTTTTTGGGTGTATAGTCCCGACATAGGCGTTGAAGGGAAACGCCCGAAGGAATCCCCGCAGAGAGGGACGCGCTTTGGTGAAAGCGTCCTGCGGATGAGCTCGGAGCCGACCGTCCCGGAGCTGGTGGGAGGAAATGCCCGCCCGTTTGACCGCGTTATGGGTCTATGAAGTGAAATAACAGGGTGGAACCGTGTTTTCAAAGCACCCCTGTGCCGTTTCTGGCGCAGGTGTGCTTTTTTATTTTGCCAAAGAGAAATAATATATTCCGGAGGAGACATCATGGAAGAGAACGCTTACAGCTGGGAAAATCCCGAATACCGCAAAACGTACCATCACACCTGCTCGCACGTTATGGCGCAGGCGATCTGCCGCCTGTACCCGGGCACGAAGCTCGCCATCGGCCCCGCGATCGAAGAGGGCTTCTATTACGATATCGACAGCGAGCACACCTTCTCTCCCGACGACTTTGAAGCCATCGAGAAGGAAATGCGCAAGATCTGCAAGGAAAAGCTGAAGCTCGAGCGCTTTGAGCTGCCCCGCGCCGAGGCCGTCGCGCTCATGGAAAAGGCCGAGCAGCCCTACAAGGTCGAGCTCATCAACGACCTGCCGGAGGACGCCGTCATTTCGTTCTACCGCCAGGGCGAGTTCACCGACCTCTGCGCCGGCCCGCATCTCGATTCCACCGGCCGCATCAAGGGCAACGGCATCAAGATCACGAGCGTCACGGGCGCTTACTGGCGCGGCGACTCCAAGCGCAAAATGCTCCAGCGCTTCTATGCCGTGAGCTTCCCGAGCAAGGACATGCTCGATGAATATCTCGCCCGCATCGAGGAAGCCAAGAAGCGCGACCACCGCAAGCTCGGCAAGGAGCTCGGCCTCTTCACGCTCATGGACGAGGGCCCCGGTTTCCCGTTCTTCCTGCCGAAGGGCATGGTGCTGCGCAACACGCTCATCGACTACTGGCGCCAGGTACACAAGCGCTACGGCTATGTGGAGATCTCCACGCCGATGATCCTCAACCGCGCGCTGTGGGAGCGCTCCGGCCATTGGGAGCACTATAAGCAGAACATGTACACCACCGTCATCGACGGCGAGGATTACGCCATCAAGCCGATGAACTGCCCGGGCGGCATGCTCGTATATAAGTCCGAGCCGCACTCCTATCGCGATCTGCCGCTGCGCGTGGGCGAGCTGGGTCTTGTCCACCGTCACGAGCTCTCCGGCGCGCTGCACGGCCTTTTCCGCGTCCGCTGCTTCACGCAGGACGATGCGCACATCTTCATGACCTGGGAGCAGATGAAGGACGAGATCAAGAATGTTGTCCGCCTGTTCGATGAGGTCTACTCCGTCTTCGGTCTGCGCTACGAGATCGAGGTCTCCACGATGCCCGAGGATCACATGGGCGATGTGAAGGACTGGGATTTCGCCACCGAAACGCTCAAGGCCGCCGTGACCGAAATGGGCAAGAGCTACGTCATCAACGAGGGCGACGGCGCGTTCTACGGCCCGAAGCTTGACTTCCATCTGGCCGACAGCCTGGGCCGTACCTGGCAGTGCGGCACGATCCAGCTCGATATGCAGCTCCCCGAGCGCTTTGAACTCGAATACACCGGCGCGGACGGTGAGAAGCACCGTCCGGTCATGATCCACCGCGTTGTTCTCGGCTCCATCGAGCGCTTTATCGGCATCATCACCGAGCACTACGCCGGTGCGTTCCCGGTGTGGCTCGCGCCTGTGCAGGTCCGCGTCCTCACGATCACCGACCGCGCGAACGAGGCCGCCGAAAAGGTCGCCGCCGCGCTTGATGCGGCCGGGCTGCGCGTGGAAAAGGATCTGCGCAATGAGAAGATCGGCAAGAAGATCGCCGAAGGCCGCAGCCAGAAGATTCCGTACCTGCTCATCCTCGGCGACAAGGAAGCCGAGAGCGGCACCGTGGCCGTCCGCAGCCGCGGCGGCGACGAGGGCGTCATGGAGCTTGATGCGTTCATCGCGCGTGTGAACGAGGAAGTCAGCACGAAGAAAAACTAAATTTTGACATCATAAAACAAATTGCGCCCCTCCAAACTATGAAAAACGGTTTGGAGGGGTTTTTATGACAAAATATGGAATAAAACGCGCCTGCATCGCCATTGCGGTGCTGTTCGCGGTGAATATCACGGTCATCTCGCTTGCCCAGAACGCGAACGCGGCTTCGTATAAGCGCGGTTCCACCGGCAGCGTCGTATCCGAAATACAGCAAAAGCTCAAGGACTGGGGCTATTACAGCGCCGACGTCGACGGCATTTACGGCAGCCGCACGGAAGCGGCGGTGCTGCTGTTCCAGCAGAAAAACGGCCTTGCCGCCGACGGCAAAGCCGGAACTGAAACGCTCGCGGCGCTCGGCATCTCGTCCGCGGGGCTCATCGAGCAGAACACGTCCGGCGACGTGGCGCTGCTTGCACGGCTCATCTCCGCCGAGGCGCGCGGCGAGAGCTACGAAGGGCAGGTGGCTGTCGGGGCGGTCGTGATGAACCGCATTGCGCATCCGTCGTTCCCGAACACGCTCTCCGGCGTCATTTATCAGCGCGGGGCGTTCTCCTGCCTGGATGACGGCCAGTTTGACGAGCCGGTCGCGCAGAGCGCCTACGCCGCCGCGCGCGACGCCATGAATGGCTACGACCCGACCGGCGGCGCGATCTACTATTTCAATCCCGTCACGGCGACGAGCCAGTGGATCTGGTCGCGCCCGCTGATCGTGCAGATCGGCAAGCACCGTTTCTGCGCGTGAGATGCCCCCTTGCCTCCCTCTGCTGAGGGAGGCAAATTGTTTTTTTCTTGCATTTTCTCTGCCGGGACCGTACTATAAAAGCGCAAAAAATCCCCTGTCAACCGGCGGTTGACACATTTCCAGCTGCCGATTGGTGGTTTGCAACCCGGAAAACCGGTACATTTGCTCCAACAACACGGCGCGGTATCCGCGCCACGAAACGGAGGAAAACACAATGATCCTGGCGGACAAAATTGCCCGGCTGCGGAAAAAGAACGGCTGGTCGCAGGAAGAGCTGGCGGAGAAAATGAACGTATCGCGGCAGGCGGTATCCAAGTGGGAGAGCGCGCAGACCGTGCCCGATCTCGAAAAGATTCTCATGCTCGGAAATCTTTTCGGCGTGACGACGGATTATCTTCTCAAAGACGAAATGGAAAACGAGGAGTTTTCTGCAGGAGAAGAGATCACCGTCCGGCGGCTCACGCTCGCGGAGGCAAACGAGTATCTGGCTTTGCGGAAAAGTGCCTCTGTGCGCATGGCAGCGGCAACGGTTCTCTGCATCTTTTCGGTCATCCCGCTGCTGATCCTCGGCGCGATGGCCGAGAGCTCGGCCTACGGCGTTTCGGGAAATGCAGCCTCTGCGGCGGGACTTATCATGCTGTTTCTTTTCGTCGCGGCGGCGGTCGCGGTTTTTCTCTCCTGCAGCTTTAGAAACGCGCCCTATGCGTTCTTGGATAAGGAGCCGTTTGACACGGAATACGGCGTGACGGGCATGGTGAGCGAGCGGCAGCGGCAGTATAAAGGCGCCCATGCACGCTGCAACATGATTGGCACGACGCTCTGCATCCTATCTCCGGTGCCGATTTTCGTCGGCATGGCGGTGGGGAGCGATTTTGCGATGATCCTTGCCGTCTGTGCAACGCTGCTACTTGCCGGTATCGGCGCGGTATTCTTTATTGTGGCGGGTGTCCGCTGGGCGAGTATGCAGAAAATTTTGCAGTCCGGGGACTATTCTCCGGCGGAGAAAAAGCGCAACAAGCATGAGGGTGCACTTTCCGCTGCATACTGGATGCTTGCCACGGCCGTGTACCTTGTATGGAGCTTTGTGACCGGAGACTGGAAAGAGACGTGGATCGTCTGGCCGGTCGCGGGCGTGCTGTTTGCGGCGGTGCTGAACCTTTACCGGCTGTTCACGAAAAACCGCGAAAATTGAACCGCAAAAGCATTGCTTTCTAACATGAAACATTATTTTTCTTGGTAATTTGCATTATTGATGTTGCGGTGAACTCTGTGGTGTTATCCTTTTATCCTTGAAAAGAGAGGAAAATCACAATGTCCGATAAATTTATTCTGAGCTGCTGTTCCACGGTGGATCTGCCCTACAGCTATCTGGAGAGCCGCCATATCCCGATGCTGTTCTATACCTATGGGTGGATGGCGTGACGTATGATGACGATATGGGGCGTGACCTGAATTTGCTTGCAGGGCGGGGCCGATATGCCCCGCCCTTTCATACGCGCAAAAAGAGACACTCCTGACGTGCTGCGCCCTTGCAATCGGACGGGAACCGCGTTATACTAAATCAATGATTTTATGGGTTTAAAGGGGGATTCCCGTTGAGTTTTTGCGATAAATGCGGCGCGTACATCCCGATCGGGGATACGGCGTGTCCTGCCTGCGGCTATGACCCGGAGGCCGAGGCGAAAAAGGCGAAGGAAGCGGCGGAGCGTGCCGCCGAGGAAGAACGCCGCCGCGCGGCGGAAGAGGCGCGCCGGGAGCGGGAAGCCGCGGCGGAGGTCGAGCGGCGCGAGCGGGAAGAAGCCGCGCGCAAAGCCCGGGAGGAAGCGGAGCGAAAGGCGAAGGAAGAAGCCGAGCGCCGCTATGCCGAGCAGCAAAAACGCTGGCAGCAGGATCCGTGGCAGCAGACGCACACCGGCGGCCCGGCGCAGGGACAGTATACTTCACAGCGCACGGCGGGCGCGGCGCAGGCGCAGTACGCCTCGCAGCGCACCGGCCAGACAAAGGCGAACAGCGGTGAATACCGGCAGGAGAAATCGTACTCCGCCTCCGATAATGCGATGCGGCAGAAGGCCGCCGAATCGGTCGAGCGGCAGAAGCTTTCCGTCCTTTCGTATCTTGGCCCCTTCTGGCTGATCCCGGCCATTACGCAGAACGGCGATCCCTTCATGAAATACCACACGGAGCAGGGGCTCGGCCTCCTGATCTTCTGGGCAGTTACGAGCCTCCTCGGAAGATGGTGGGGCTGGGTCGGCGCCGTCGGAGGTATCATCTGCACTATCGGCACTATTAAAGGCATCGTGAACGTTCTCAAGGGCAAGCGAGAGCCGCTGCCGGTGATCGGCGATCTTGTGCGGTCTGTTAAGGAATCCATTGCAAAGCAAAAAAATAAACGTTGAAATAAGGAAGACACGTTATGAAACCCACCGTATATTTCTCCCGGGAGATCACGTCGGAAAAGGTTCTTGAGCTGTACCGCGCGCTTGGCAAGGAGCTTCCGGGCAAGGTCGCGGTCAAGGTGCACTCCGGCGAGGAGGGCAACCAGAACTTCCTGCACCCCGAATTCTGGAAGAGCGTTGTAGAAGCAGTGAACGGCACCGTCGTCGAGTGCAACACGGCGTATGCAGGCTCCCGCAATTACACCGAGCAGCACCGCCGTCTCCTGCGCAAGCACGGCTGGTCGGAGGTGTTTGATGTGGACATTCTCGACGCCGAAGGCCCCGATCTGGAGCTGCCCATCCCGAACGGCCATGTGCTGAAAAAGGACATCGTTGGCAAGGACATCGAAAACTATAACTCCATGCTCGTCCTCTCCCACTTCAAGGGTCACCCGATGGGCGGCTACGGCGGAGCGCTCAAGCAGCTCTCCATCGGCTGTGCCTCCACCGCGGGCAAGGTGTGGATCCATTCCGGCGGCACGACGGTCGACCAGATCTGGGACAGCCTTCCGCCGCAGGATGTGTTCCTTGCGGGCATGGCAGACGCGGCCAGCGCCGTTGTGGATCATTTCCACGGCAACATGGCGTTCGTGAACGTGATGAAAAACCTCTCCGTCGACTGCGACTGCTGCGCCGTGGCGGAGGATCCCTGCATGAAGGACATCGGCATTCTCGCCTCGCTCGACCCGGTCGCGGTCGATCAGGCGTGTATCGATCTTGTCTACGCCGCAACGGACGACCCCGGTCAGAAGCACTTCATCGAGCGCGTGGAGTCGCGCCACGGTATCCACACGATCGAGTGCGCCGCTGCTCTCGGCGTCGGCAGCCGGGAATATGAGCTCGTCGAATTGTAAAAAACACGCGCGGCGCTTTTGGCGGAATTGACAAGATAAATCTTTGCGTGATAAAATAAAAGAAGAGCGGATGCGGATCGGTCTCACAATTCGCGTCCGTTCTTCGTTTTTTGATAAAAGGGGATAAAAGGAGAAAGGGAGATGGCCGCCGTGGGTAAGCTGTTCGGAAAAACGTGGATGTTCGATACGCTTGTGGAGATCGTCGGGAGCATATTGACCGGCGTTGCCATCTATAACTTCGCGCTGCCGGCAAAGTTCCCGATGACCGGCTTTTCCGGCCTCGCGCTGATTTTATACCGTCTTTTCGGCCTGCCCATCGGCGTGATGACGATCGTGCTCAACATTCCGGTGGCGATCATCTGCTACCGGATGCTCGGCCACCGGTTTTTCCTTTGCAGCGTCCGGTGCATGATCCTATCCTCGCTCTTTATTGACTATATAGCGCCGCTCCTGCCAGTATATACCGGCGAGCGGCTCATCGCCGCCATCTGCGCGGGCGTGCTCGGCGGGCTGGGCTATGCGCTCATCTATATGCGCAATTCCTCCACCGGCGGCGCGGACTTCATCACGCTGGCTCTCAAGGCCAAGCACCCGCATCTGCCGCTCGGCCGGTTCATCCTGCTCACGGACGGCGTCGTCGTGTTGCTCGGCGGCATCATTTTCCACGATTTCGACGGCATCGTCTACGGCATGCTCATTGATCTCGTTTTTGCCGTCATCGCCGACAAGATCATGTACGGTGCGAACGCCGGCAAGCTCGCGCTCATCGTCACCGATCACGGCAAAGCTGTCACGGAACGGATCGACGAGCTCTGCGGCCGCGGCACAACGATCATCGATGCGCGCGGCGGCTTCCGGCAGGATCACCGCGATGTGGTGATGTGCGCCTGCTCCGGGAAGGAGATGTTCACGATCACCCGCGAGGTGAAGCTGCTCGACCCGGCGTCGTTCACCATCATCCTCGAATCTAACGAAGTCCACGGCGAGGGCTTCCACATGCTCCGCGTGGCGGAACCGCCTGCAAGGGACGAGAAATAACGAAAAAACGCATTCTCCGTTTCTGCGGAGAATGCGTTTTTTCATAGTTCGCGGTACATTGCGGCGTCGTCGTCTTTCTTGACCGTTTCCTGCACGGAGAGAACTTCCGCCCGCAGCGTTTTTGCGCCGAAGCGGATCTCGATCACGTCGCCCACCTTCACATCGGTGGAGGGCTTGGCGACACGCCCGCCGACGGACACATGCCCGCCGTCGCACGCCTCCTGCGCCACGGTGCGGCGCTTGATGAGCCGCGAGACCTTCAGCCACTTGTCGAGCCGCATATCAGAAATATTTCTTCAGACCGTCGCCTGCGCCGGAGGGATCGGCGGTGATGGTGATGGTGAAGTTGATGTTCTCGCGCGTGCCAAACTCGGCAAGCGTGTCAAGGAACTTCTCCAGCGCTTCGTTGGAGCGGTCGTCGAGGATCTTGTTGAGATCGTCGATGAAGAAATGGGTGATGTCATAGTTTCCGGCGTGCAGACCGCACAGGAAGCCGAGCAGCATCGTGTTGCCGCGGACGCCGTAATCGTCGGTGCGGATCAGCCGCGCCTGATAGGGAATATCATAGGTCAGATGCCGGCTCTTTTCGATGCAGACAACATTGCCCTGCTCCTTTTCAATGGCTTCGCTGACGAGAGAGATCAGGGTCTTGGTCTTGCCGGAGCCGGACAGACCCATGATGAGTTTAACCATAGGAAATCACCTCATTTGTAATTTTGAAAGAAAGATGCGAACACTTCTTTTTTAGTATTCTACCATCTTCCGCCGCCCGTTGCAAGGCGCTTTTCGATTGTTCACCGAATGTTCTTCATTTCAGCGCGGCAAGACCGCGGAACATGAGCTTTTTATAGGCCTCCACACCCGGCTGATCGAAGGGGTTCACGCCCTCCATGTAGCCGGAGATGCCGCAGGCGAGCTCAAAGAAGCAGACGAGCTCGGCAAAGCCGGTCTCGGCCATGTCCGTTACCTCAATGGCGAGATTGGGGACGCCGCCTTCGATGTGCGCGGTCTTTACCGCCGCGCGGGCAATGGCGGCGATCTCGTTGAAGTCGTGTCCGGCGAGATAGTTCAGCCCGTCGCCGTCGTGCGCGTCGGCGGGAACGGTGTACCCGCCGGGGAGCGAGGCAAAGCTCACGACCGTCTCCATCAGATGGCGCGGGCCTTCCTGAATGTACTGCCCCATGGAGTGCAGATCGGCGTTATACTCTACGCTCGCCGGAAAAATGCCGAGGCCGTTCTTACCCTCGGATTCGCCGTAAAGCTGTTTCCACCACTCGGCCATCATGCGGAAGCGCGGCTCGTAGCACGCGAGGATCTCCACGGCCTTGCCGCTCTTATAGAGCGCCTGGCGCGCGGCAGCATACTGCCAGCAGGGGTTATTTTCGCTGCGCTCATCGAGAGAAGCAAATGTCTCCTCGGCGACGGTGAGGATCTTTTCAATGTCGATCCCCGCGGCGCAGAGCGGCAGCAGGCCGACGGCGGAGAGCACGCTGTAGCGCCCGCCGACATCGTCCGGCACGACAAAGCTTTCCCACCCGGCGGCGTCCGCCTCGCTCTTGAGAGCGCCGCGGCGCGCGTCGGTCGTGGCGAAGATGCGGCGGTTGGCCTCTTCCTCGCCGTATTTCTTTATGAGCAGATCGCGGAACACGCGGAAGCCGAGCGCCGGCTCGAGCGTCGTGCCGGATTTTGAAACGACGTTCACGCAGAAATCGCGCTCTCCGAGCTTTGTGATCGTGTCATGAAGCGTCACGGCGGAAAGACCGTTTCCGGCAAAGAGCAGCTCCGCGCCGCCCTCGCGCCGGCCGATCAGCTCATAGGCCGCTCTCGCGCCGAGATACGATCCGCCGATACCGACGACAACAAGCGCGTCGCCCTTTTCGCGGATCGTCTTTCCCGCGGCAAGAATGCGCGCGAGCTCCGTTTCGCGGATGCGGCGCGGCAGCTCCGGCCAGCCAAGGAAATCCGAGCCCGCGCCCGTCTTTTCGCTGAGCATGCGGTGCGCCGCTTCTGCGGCGGCATAATCCGGTTTGTGTTCGCCGAAGAACGGCGCAGCGCCGGTGAGATCAACATGAATCATTGGTATACCTCCCTGCGGTTAATTTCTCTCTTTGGCGACATTGTACACTCTCCGGCGCTCACTTGCAAGATGAACTATTGCATATTTGTCCGGCCGCAGAGCGCCGCGGCAAGCCGCACCCAGAGCTCGCCGATGCCAATGCGCTCCACGCTCTCCGCCGCGCAGATCGGGACGCTTGCGACCGTCTCGTTCCCGGCAACGTACCGGAGCGTTCCGAGCGGCTGCCCGGCGGCAACGGGCGCCTCGACTTTCTCCGGCAGCTCGTAGACGGCGGCGAGCTCTTTCTGCCGCGCCTTTTCGATGAGCACCGTCCCGGCGCTCTCACACACCGCGCGCACAGACCCCGCCTTGCCGAGCGACACGGGCACGTCGGGCGCGCCGGTCTCCGGCATGACAAGCGTGTAGTTGGCGAAGGCATAGTCCAGGAGCGTCCGCGCCGCGTCAAAGCGGAGCTGGCTCGTTTCGCCGTGGAGGATGACCGCGATATACTCCACGCCGCCGCGCTCGGCGGAGGCGGCCAGGCAGTACATCGCCGTGGATGTGAAGCCTGTTTTGAGCCCCGTGCAGCCGTTATAGTGCCGCACGAGCTTATTCGTGTTCGTAAGGCCGAATTCACCGGAACGTATCGTGTCCTGCCAGATCGTCGTGTACTGCCGGACGAACTCGTGCCGTAAAAGCTCGCGCGACATGACCGCAATGTCATAGGCGCAGGTGTAGTGCTCCGCGTCCTCGAAGAGGCCGGTGCAGTTCGTAAAGTGCGTATCGGTGAGCCCCAGCTCCTCCGCGCGGCGATTCATGCGCGCGACGAATGCTTCCTCCGAGCCGCAGAGCGCCTCCGCGAGCGCCACGGCGCAGTCGTTTGCCGAGACGACCGCTACGCACTTGGTCATCTCCGCGACGGTCATCTCCTCGCCCTCCTCAAGCCATATCTGGCTGCCGCCCATCGAGGCTGCGCAGCGGCTCGCCGTTATGGGATCGTCCGGCGATATCGCACCGCTCTCTACCGCCTCTGCCACGAGCAGCAGTGTCATCACCTTCGTCACGCTTGCCGGGGAGAGATGCCGGTGGGATTCCTTCTCGTAGAGTACCGTGCCGGTCTGCCGCTCCATCAGCACCGCCGCCGTGCAGGAAAGCGAAAAGCTCTCCTCCGGCAGAGGTTCCACGGCGAGAGCCGGTATCGTGAGGTAAAGAGCGGCCAGAGCCGCGCAAATGAACCTGCGCATGGACGCGCCTCCCTTCTCCTCCCATCCTATTATGAATAGACTGTGAATATTCATTTTTGTCCCACGCCGGGAAATAATAGGAAATAAAAGAGTTTTGAACATTTCCCACAGAGTTTTCCACAGTGAATAGTGCTTGTCCAGCCTCCCAATATTCACATTATGGGTTACATAACGTTACTTTTTGTTAATTTTATGCACGAATATAGAAAAAGGTTCCCTCGGATGAGGGAACCTTTTATGGCGATCAAACCACGGCCTGCATGATGTACATCTCGCCCGGGGCGGTGCCGAGAGCTTCATGGCGCGTATCGGTGATCGTGAATCCGGCGCGCTCATAGCAGCGGACGGCGCGGGCGTTGAACGTGCGGACGCCGAGCTGCACCGCCGTATGGCCTCGCGTTTCGAGAATCTTTGCGAGCGCTAGCGCCATGAGCATGCACCCGTGACCCTGCCCACATAGCTCCGGCTTCATCCCGACGCCGAGTTCCACGTGGCCGGGGCGGTCCATGATGTGGAAAAAGCCGAGAAGCTCTCCGGCGTACCGCACGGAAAAATAGGCGTTTTCGCGCTTTGCCGCATCCGTGATCGACCAGCCGCGCGCGGCGCATTCGTCCCAGGACGGAAAATTATAAACGGCGTATTCGCCGCCGTAGCGCCACGCTACCGCCTCGCGGGCTTCCTCGCCGGTGAGTGTCCCGACGGTATAAAGGGAAAGATTCGTCTCTGTCAAAAGAATGCCTCCTCGCAAACACGCCGCCGCAGCTCTTGACGCTGCGGCGGCGCTTGAGTACAATAGATTGGTTAAAGGGAAGGATAAAGCTCCTGCCGCGCCGCGGCGAGCGCTTCGCAGAAGGCGGCGCACTCTGCTTCGGTCGTATAGCGCGAGAACGAAACGCGTAGCGCCCCGTCGATGACCTTGTCCGGCGCGCCGATGGCTTCGAGCACATGGCTGCGCTTGCCGCGCTTGCATGCGCTGCTCTTGGAAACATAAATGCCCTTCGCTTCGAGATAGTTCATCAAAACCTCGCTGCGGTAGCCCGGCAGGGAGAGCGAGAGAATATGCGCGCTGCCGCCGCCGAGGAATACAATGCCGGGCACGGTGCCGGTGAGCGTCTGCACGCACTTTGTGCGCAGCGCATCCATCCGCGCGTTCGCCGCCGGCATTTCGGCCTTCGCGATGCGAACCGCCTCGCCAAAAGCGGCGATCTGCGGCATTGGCTCGGTGCCGGAGCGCATGCCCTCCTCCTGCCCGCCGCCGAGGATGTGCGCCGGAAGCTTCAGCCCCTGCCGGACGTACAGCGCGCCGATGCCCTTGGGGGCGTGGACCTTGTGGCCGCTCACGGATATCATGTCCGCGCCGAGCGTTTTGGCGGAGAACGGCTCCTTCATAAAGGCCTGTACCGCATCGGTGTGCAATAGCGCTTTGGACTTCGCCGCGCGAAGCATTCGGGCGATGCCCGCAATGTCCGTCACGGCGCCGGTCTCGTTATTCACCATCATGAGCGTTACGAGCGCCGTATCCTCGCGCAGCGCCTCGCGCACCGCGTCCACGGAGATCGCGCCGGTGCTGTCGGGGGCGAGGAGTGTTACCTCATATCCCTCACGCGCGAGTTTTTCGAGCGGCTTTCGCACAGCGTCGTGCTCCACGGCGGAGGAGATGATGTGGTTTCCGACACGCCGCTGGAGATATGCTCCCTCCAGGATCGCCCAGTTGTCGCTCTCCGTACCGCCGGAGGTGAAGTACACTTCCTTTGCTGCGCACCCAAGCGCTGCGGCGAGCTTCTTGCGGGAATCATCGAGCACGGCGCGCGCTTCGCGACCCAGACGGTGCGTCGAGCCGGGGTTGCCATAGATTTCCGTCATCACCTTATACGCCGCGTCCGCCGCCTCCGGGCATACGCGGGTCGTAGCGGCGTTATCGAGATAAATTTCCATATCCATACATCCTTTGAGGAGCGTCTTTCTATGAAATACATTATAGCCACTCTCGGCTGCAAGGTCAACCAGTACGAATCCGAGGCGATGGAGCAGCTGCTCCAAAGCCACGGCCACACGCCGTGCGCCGAAGGCGAGATCGCAGACGCCGTGATCGTCAACACCTGCGCCGTCACGGCGGAGGGCGCGCGCAAGGCGCGCCAGACTGTCCGCCGGCTCCAGCGCGAAAATCCGCTCGCGCTCACGGCGCTCTGCGGCTGCTGGAGCCAGGTGGACGCCGCCGAGGCTGCCGCGCTTGGCGCGGACGTCCTCTTTGGCACCGGCGACCGGCAGGGCTTTGTCCGCGCTGTGGAGACCGCGGCGACGGAGCGCGGGGCAGGCGAGAGCGTAACGAAGCTCGACGATCCCTTCCGGCGCACCGGCTTTGAAGAGCTGCCCGCCGGGGCTTACGCCGGGCACGCGCGCGCATATCTCAAGATCCAGGACGGGTGCGACAATTTCTGTACCTACTGCATCATTCCCTACGCCCGCGGGCGCGTGCTCTCCCTGCCGGAGGACCGGTGCGCGGCCGAGGCCGCGGCGCTCGCCGCGCAGGGCTATCGAGAGATCGTCGTTACCGGCATCGAGATCGCCTCGTGGGGCAAGGATCTGAAAAACGGCAAAACGCTCATCGATGCGCTCGAAGCCGTTGCTGCGGGCGCACCGGGGGCACGCATCCATCTCGGCTCGCTCGAGCCAACGGTCGTGACGGACGAATTTGTAAAGCGCCTTGCAATGCTCGATGTGTGCCCGCATTTCCACCTCTCCATGCAGTCCGGGTGCGATGCAACGCTCGCGCGCATGCGCCGGAAGTACACGACCGCCGAGTTCTTTGCCGTCACGGAGCGGCTGCGCGCGGCATTTCCGGGCTGCGCTCTCACGACCGATCTCATCACCGGCTTTCCCGGCGAGACGGAGGAGGAATTTTCGCAGACGCTCGCCTTCATCGAAAAATGTGCCTTTGCGCAGATGCACGTGTTCCCGTATTCGATCCGCCCCGGCACGAAGGCGGCGAATATGCCCGGCCAGATCGCAAAGAGCGAAAAGGCTGCGCGCGCCGCGAGAGCCGCGCGCATCGCGGAGCGGATGCAAAGGGAATATCTCACGTCCTGCGTCGGCAAAACGCTCGAGGTCATTTTTGAAACAGAGGCGGACGGCGAGAGCCGCGGCCATGCGGAGAACTATGCCGAGGTCGCCGTGCCGGGCGATGTGCCGCACGGCGTTGTGAGAAAAGTGAAAATCACCGGTGTGCGCGGCGAAATGCTTGTCGGTACCGCGCTTTGACAGGTTAATTCGTTGGGTATATAATAGATTAAATCGCTATAACCCCGTAAACCGGGGAAAACCGGAAAGGAAGTCCTGCCATGAACCGCGAGGACGTATTTAATTTCTCCGCCGGACCGTCCGTTCTCCCGGCGGAGGTGCTGGAAACGGCGGAAGCCGAGCTGCTGAACTACCGCGGCAGCGGTCTCTCCGTGATGGAGATGAGCCACCGCAGCCGGGAATTTATGGATATATTTGCTGCGACGAAGGCAAAGCTCAAACGTGCGCTCTCCGTGCCGGATACGCACGAGATCTTGTTTCTTCAGGGCGGCGCGTCGCTCCAGTTTTCGATGATCCCGCTCAATCTGACCGCCGAGGGCGACACCGCGGACTACGCCGTGACGGGAAATTTTGCAAATATCGCCGCGAAGGAAGCGGGAAAGTACTGCCGCGTGAACATTGCGGCCTCGAGCGAGGCTACGGGCTTTGACCGCATCCCGGCACAGGCCGGGCTCGCGCTCTCGCCGGAGGCAAAGTATTTTTATTACTGCGCCAACAATACGATCTTCGGTACGGCGTGGAAGTATGTGCCGGAGACCGGCAGCGTGCCGCTCGTGTGCGATATGTCCTCAGAGATCCTCTCGCACCCCGTGGACGTGTCGAAATACGGCATCATCTATGCCGGAGCGCAGAAGAACATGGCACCCGCGGGGCTGACGGTCGTAATCATCGACCGTTCTCTCGCCGGGCACGAGCGCCCCATCACGCCGCTCATGATGAGCTACCAGCGCATGATCGACAAGGACTCCATGTACAACACGCCTCCGTGCTACAATATATATATGCTCGGCCTTGTGCTCGACTGGCTCGAGAAGCAGGGCGGCGTTGCGGGCATGGAAAAGCGCAAGAGCGCCAAGGCAAAGCTCCTCTATGACTATCTGGACGAGAGCGCGCTCTTCCACGGCTGCGCCGAGCGCGCTAGCCGCAGCGACATGAACGTAACGTTCCGCACGGGCAATGCCGATACGGACGCCGAGTTTGTGAAATTCTCGCTTGAGCGGGGGCTTCGCAATCTCAAGGGGCACCGCGTTGCGGGCGGGATGCGCGCGTCGCTCTATAACGCCATGCCGGAGGAGGGCGTCCTCCGTCTGGTGGAGACTATGAAGGAATTTGAGGCAAAGCACCATGTTTAAGATAAAAACCATGAACGCCATTGCGGAAAAGGGACTCGACGAGCTGAAAGCGGAAAGCTGCGCCGTCAGCCCCGACGAGACAGCGCCCGAAGCACTGCTCATCCGCTCGGCCAAGCTGCACGACGCGGTATTCAATAAGGAACTTCTCTGCATCGGCCGCGCCGGGATCGGCGTGGACAACATCCCCGTGGCGCGCTGCACCGCCGAGGGCATCGCGGTTTTCAACACGCCCGGCGCGAACGCCGATTCGGTCAAGGAGCTGCTGCTCTGCGCGCTCACGATGGCCTCGCGCGATATTGTCGGCGCGGTCGAGTGGGTGGAATCCCTCGCCCCGGAGGGCGACAAGATCCCCACGCTTGTGGAGAAGGGGAAAAATGCCTTCGCCGGGCCGGAGGTATCCGGCAAGCGCCTTGGCGTTATCGGTCTCGGCGCGATCGGCTCGCGCGTGGCGAACGCCGCGCTCAAGCTCGATATGGAGGTGAGCGGGTATGATCCGTATCTCTCGGTCGATTCCGCATGGAACCTTTCGAGCAAGGTAGAGCACGTCACGGATCTGAACGTCCTCTTCCGCACGTGCGACTATCTCACCATGCACATCCACTCCACGCCGGAGACATTTCATTACCTGAACGCCGAAGCGTTCGCCAAAATGAAGCCCGGCATGCGCATTTTGAACTTTGCCCGCGGCGAGCTTGTGGACGATGACGCGCTCCTCGCCGCCATCGAGAGCGGGAAGGTCGCGCGCTATGTGACGGACTTCCCGAATGCAAAGCTCGTAGGGAAGAAAAACGTCGTCTGCTTCCCGCATCTCGGCGCCACAACGCCGGAGGCGGAGGAAAAGTGCGCGGTTATGGCCGCGCGCGAGATTGTGGACTATCTCCGCAACGGCAACATCCGCAACAGCGTTAATCTCCCGAATGCAACGCTCGACCGCCTCGGAAAGAGTCGGCTGTGCCTCATCCACCGCAACCAGCCCGGCATGCTCAACCGCTTTTTGGAGATCATTGCTGCGGGCAACGTCAACGTGGAGCACATGCTAAACAAGGCGCGCGGCGAGATTGCCTACACGATCTTCGATACGACCGAACACCTGGACGAAACGGCGGCAGAGGAAATGCGCATCATCCCCGGCGTCACCCGCGTCCGTCTGCTGGGATAATTGCAAAACAAACAATCGCCTGCCTTTGTAACACGAAGGCGGGCGTTCTTTACGTAAAATTAAAGGAGTCTTTATTGAAAAAGAGCAAAAAAATGATATACTAACCAATATTGCATTTTGAAAGGATACTGCTGCTTTGAAGCTGTTCCGCAGAAAAAAGAAAGAGGAAGCCGTCCGGCAGGAGATCGCCGTGAAGGAGGCTGCGCCCTTCGAGGGGCTCACAGAGGCCGAGGCCGCGGCGCGCGCCGCCGCGGGATGGGCAAACCTCCCCGTTGAGCCGCCCACGCGCACCACGGGGCAGATCGTGCGGGAGAATCTTCTCACGTACTTCAACCTTGTCTTTCTCGTGCTCGCGCTGTGTCTCGTGGCGGTGAAGGCCTCGATTCTGAACCTTTCGTTCATCATCGTCGTCATTATTAACGCCGTTATCGGCATCGTGCAGGAGCTGCGCAGCAAAAAGGCGCTCGACGCGCTGAACATCCTCACCGCGCCGCAATGCGCCGTTGTGCGCGAGGGGCGCGAAAAGCGCGTGGACGTATCCGCGCTCGTGCGCGATGATATCGTCCTCTTTTCCTCCGGCGAGCAGGTCTGTGCCGACGCCGTTGTGGTAGACGGTACGTGCCTCGTGAACGAAGCGCTCGTCACCGGCGAGGCGGACGAGATCCGCAAAGCGCCGGGCGATACGCTGCTCTCGGGCAGCTTTCTTGTCTCCGGCATGTGCCGCGCGCGGCTCACCGCCGTGGGCGCGGATTCGTTCGTCAGCCGTCTGACGCTCGACGCGAAAGCGCAGAAAAAGCGTCAGGCCAAGGGTATGATGAAAGCGCTGAGCGATCTCGTCAAATGGATCGGCATCGGCATCGTCCCGATGGGCGTGCTGCTCGTTGTGAAGGAGGTCCATTGGCTCGGGCGGAGCATCCCCGCGGGCGTCACGTCCACGGTCGGCGCGCTCGTCGGCATGATCCCGGAGGGCGTATATCTGCTCACGAGCCTCGCGCTCGTGGCGGGCGTGCTGCGTCTGGCGCAGAAAAAGACGATGTGCCGCGAGATGGACTGCATCGAAACGCTCGCGCGTGTCGATACGCTCTGCGTGGACAAGACCGGCACGGTGACGGAAAACAAAATGATCGTGGATGACATCGTCCCGCTCTGCCCCGACCGCTTTATCGCCGAGGACATCCACATGATCATGGCCGATTATTGCGCCGCGATGAGCGGCGATAACGACACCATGGCCGCCATGCGCAAATTCTTCACCGGCGAGGTGAACCAGCGTGCGATCGCGGCGCTTCCGTTCACGAGCGCGAAGAAATACGGCGGCGTTTCGTTCCATGAGGACGAAACGTACCTTCTCGGCGCGCCGGAGGTCATTCTCGGCGGCGACTTTGCCGCCTATCAGGAAACCATCGATTTCTATAGCGCAAAGGGCTGCCGCGTGCTGCTCCTCGCACTCTACGACGGGCAGCTCACGGACGAGGTGCTCACCGCCGAGCGCCTGCCCATTTCGCTCATATTGCTCTCCAACAAGATCCGCGCCGAGGCGCCGGACACGTTCGCGTGGTTCGCGCGCGAGGGCGTTTCGGTGCGCGTGATCTCCGGCGACAACCCGCTCACCGTTTCCGAGGTCGCCCGCCGCGCGGGCATCCCAGATGCGGACAAGGCGGTGGACGCCCGGACGCTCGAAACCGACGAGCAGGTGGAAAAGGCGGCGCGCGAGTGCGTTGTCTTTGGCCGCGTGACGCCGGAGATGAAGCGGCGGCTCGTTCTGGCGCTCAAAAAGCAGGGGCACACCGTGGCCATGACCGGCGACGGCGTGAACGATGTTCTCGCGCTCAAGGAGGCCGACTGCTCCATCGCCGTGGCCTCGGGAAGCGACGTTGCCTGCCAGGTGTCGCAGATCGTGCTCACAGACTCAAACTTCGCCTCGCTCCCGGATGTCGTCGCCGAGGGGCGGCGCGTCATCAATAACATCGAGCGCTCGGCCTCGCTCTACTTTGTGAAAAACATGTTCTCCATTGCGATGGCCGTCATCAGCCTGATCTTCACTCTGCCGTATCCGCTCAGCCCCGCACAGCTCGGCCTTGTGAACTGCATGACGATCGGCGTTCCGGCGTTCATCCTTGCGATGGAGCCGAACCGCTCGCTTGTGCAGGGGAAATTTCTCAAAAATGTCGTGCGGCGCGCGCTTCCGGCAGCGCTCACGGACATTCTGCTCGTCGGCGGCGTGATGCTCTTCTATCTGGCCGCCGATCTCCCGGACACCGCCATGAGCACGATCTGCGCCGGGGTGATGGGCGTTGTGGGGCTCATGATGGTGCACCAGACGGCGAAGCCCTACAATAAGTTGCGCCTTGCCATGATCTGCGTTTTGGCGTTCGGCTTTGCGGGAAGCTTTTTATTCCTCAAGGCCCTTTTCAATCTTGTAACGCTCGACTTTCTCAGCGTGCTCGTGCTCGCGGTGTTCGCGCTGCTCGCCTGGCCGGTGATGAATGTCATGTACAAGCTGAGAGATAAGCTCACCGCGCTCGCCGAGCGGCGGAAGAAAACGAAAGCGGAGGTTTGAGCCGTCCGGATTCGAGACGGCATAATGCTATGAAAGATATTTTACTCACTTTTCTCGTAGCGATGGTCCCGGTCGTGGAGCTGCGCGGCGCGATCCCGTTCGGCGTCGTGCGCGGGCTCAGCATCTGGACGGCGATCATCGCCTCGGTGCTCGGCAACCTTGTGCCGGTGCCGTTCATCATCCTTTTCATCCGTAAAATTTTCGCATGGATGCGTGCGCACATGCCGAAGCTGGACGGTCTCGTCACACGCATGGAGCAGAAGGCGGAGAAAAACCGCGCCACCGTGGAAAAGTACGCATTCTGGGGCCTCGCCATCCTCGTGGCCATCCCGCTGCCCGGCACGGGCGCGTGGACGGGCGCGCTTGTCGCGGCGATGATGGAGATGCGGCTCAAGCGCGCGTTCCCGGCCATCGCCATCGGCGTTGTGATCGCGGGCGTGATCGTATCGGTCGTCACCTACGGCGCACAGGCTATTTTCCAAGTTTAAGAGGTACATAATGAATCAAAAGGAACTCAACGAGCTCCGCCGCCGGTTCCGGCCGGAGCGGAGCGGCATCGCCCATGTATACGGCTGTTTCGTGAATGGCAGCCGCGAGGTCGTCGCCGAGACGGACGTGTCGCTCGGCATGTCCGGCAAGGAAGAGCAGGAGATGTATTTAACGCTTCTGCGCAAAACACTTTCCGGCTCGCTCGGGCGCAATCTCATCGATGTGCCGTTTGAAACAAAGCAGGTCGCCGGAAGTGACGAGCACCGGCTGCTGCAGGCGCTGCGCGAGAGCGCCTGCGCCGATGAGAGTGCGCGGCACGAGCTCTATTCGCGCGTTATTTCCTCGCTCGATATGCAGGGCGAGAACTACCTGATCCTCCTTGCGGGCGACGCTTACGACGTGCCGCACCGCGGCGCGGACGGCGAGACGGATGAGCTGAGCGACGAAGTGTTCCGCTTTTTTGTCTGCACGGTCTGCCCCGTGAAGGACGCAACGGCGGCGCTGCGGTATTTTTCGGAGGAACGAGCCTTTCACGGCACCTCCACCGGCCAGACGGTCGCTGCCCCGGCGCTTGGCTTTCTGTTCCCAGCGTTCGATGACCGCCGCGCGAACATCTATGATGCCCTCTATTACAGCCGCGACACCGCGGAGATCCATCCCGAACTGATCGACGGGCTTTTCCGCGTCGCACCGCCGATGTCGGCGGCGGAGCAGAAGGAGACGTTCTCCGAAACGCTTGCCGCAGCGCTCGACACCGACTGCCGGTTCGATGTTGTGCAGGCCGTGCACGAGAATCTTCGCAGCCGCATCGAGGAGCACAAGGAATCGAAAGACCCGGACGCGCTGGAGATCACGGCGCGCGATGTGGTGAGCGTGCTGCGCACGAGCGGCGTACCGCTCGAAAAGACGGAGAAATTTGAGCGTGAATGCGAAAAGCGCTACGGCGCGCACGCTGCGCTCGACCCGAACAACATCGTCGAGAGCAAAAAGCTGGAGATCGTGACGCCGGAGGTGAAGATCACGCTGCCGGGCGAGTTCAGCTATCTTGTGGAGACCCGCGAGATCGACGGGCGGAAATACATCCTCATCCCCGCCGACGGCGGCGTGGAGGTAAACGGCATCGGCGTCAATCTCTCGGACGGAAAAAAAGAATAACGAAAAGTCCCGGCTTCTCACGATTGGGAGAAGCCGGGCTTTTTTATGACCTTCCGCAGCCGCAGAAGGCTCAGCGCAAAGTTGAACACCTCGCAGATGTAGAGTGTCACGAGATAGCCCGTGAGAGCCCAGCGGGGCAGCAGCGCCCATACGAGCACAAGCCCCAGCGCGGCCTCCGCGATGTTGAACGCCATAGAGGCCATCATCTGCCCCAGCCCCTTGAGACAGCCGTCGGTCACGATGTCGGTATAGAGAAACGGTACCATCGGCGCGAGCATGCGGAGATACCGCGCGGCCTCGGCGCTGCCGTAGAGCAGCATGCCGAGCGGGCGGGCGAAAACGAAAAACACCGCCGCCGCGCAAAGCGAGAGGAGAAACGTTTTCCCCAGCATCTCCCGCACGCTCCGGCGCACCCGCTCGTGCTCTCCGGCGACCTGCATTTCCGTGAGCGCCGGAACGAGCAGCTCCGCAACCGAGAGCGGAAGGCAGGTCGGCAAAAGCAAAACCGGCATCGCCATGCCGTTGATAACGCCATACCCCGCGAGAGCGCTTTCGGCGCTGAGCCCCGAGAGGCGCAGCCCGCGCGGGACGAGAAGCTGGCGGAACGTGTTGAGAGCGCTTCGCGCGTAGGCGGATGAGGCGAGCGGCAGCGCAATGCGGAGCATCCGCGGCGTGAGTGCCGCGCCGCACTCGCCTCCCGGACAGAACCGCCGCCGGTCGGCGAGATAGAGCGCGGCAAGCGCGAGCGAGAGCACGCACTCCGCCGCGGTACCGGCCGCGGAAAGCGCCGCGCACACCCCGGCGAGATCACCCCGGGCGCATCCCGCGAGAAAAAGCATCGAAAGACCCATGCGCAGAAGCTGCGCGAAAAACTGCGATACTGCCGTTTTCCACACCCGGCTCACGGCGGTGAAGTATCCGGCAAGGGCGCTCGAGAGCGCGAGCGCCGGAAGTGATGGCGCGGCAGCATAGAGCGCGCGCACCGAGCGGGCGTCCCCGATCCAGAGAAAGCCGATGGGTTCGGCGAGGAAAAAGAGAATCACCCCTGCGCACAGCCCGAAAAAGAGCGCATAGGCGCAGCACCGGCGCATCACGGCGCGCACGCTCCCGCCGCGGCTCTGCCCCAGCTCCTCGGCGAGCAGCCGCGTGACGGAAAACCGGATACCGGACACCGCGAGCGTTATAAAAAGAAAGCCGACGCTTCCGACAAGCTGGAAAAGTCCGATGCCCGCTGCACCGATGTGCGCGGCCAGCCACACCTGCCAGAGCATGGAGAGCGTCTGCATGACGAGCGATGATACCGTCAGCAGCGCGGCATTTTTCCGGATCGATTTCCACAGCCCCATAAAGACGATCCACCCCCGTGCCTCAGTCTATGCGCACCTCGGCGGAGGATAGAAGGAAAGAAAACGCCGGGCAGGAAAGAGTAATTTATGCACCCCTTCCAATATAGCGTGCCGGAAAGACGACAGACCGTCCGAAAAAATGACGTCAAGTTGACAAAAACGGCCGCTTTCGACGGCAGAATACACAAAGAGAAAAGATATGGTTGCAGAATAATTCAACGCTTGTTATAATAATTATGGTATGGATTGAAAAGTATACCCCGCGCTTCCCCGTATAAAAAAAGGAGGAGAAAGATCGCATGAACGAAAAGTACAGTTCCCTGTTTACCCCGTGGAAGATCGGCAACTGCGAGATCAAAAACCGCATTGTCCAGGTGTCCATGGGCGGCACGTCCCTCTTCGGGTGGCTGGAGCCCTGCCACTTCGATAAGGAAGCGGCGTACCACCTGCTCAACCGCGCCCAGAACAACGTCGGCTTGGTGCTGCCCGGTATGCAGTGCGTGCGCGATACGATGGGCATTCCCGGCCGTCATTGGCTGTATCAGAACAAGCGCATGTTCCGCGAGCTCGCCGAGTGGATGCCCGAATTCCACAAGACGGGTGCGAAGCTCTTCATCCAGCTCTCTGCCGGCATGGGCCGCAGCATGGCCATCAACCAGATGATGGTCGATATGCTCCAGAAGAAGGCGCTTGGCGCCGTCGCCAAGGGCGTTCTGGACGTCGATTATGTCTGCGCGTCCTCCTCCGAGACCCCCAACCGCTGGTATCCGGAGGTCAAGTCCCGCGCGCTGACAAAGGAAGAGATCCACGAAATGATCGAAGCCTTCGGCAAGACCGCGAAGCTGCTCATGGACGCCGGCGTTGACGGTGTGGAGATCCACGCCGTTCACGAGGGCTACCTCCTTGACCAGTTTGCCATTGCCAACATGAACTACCGTACCGACGAGTACGGCGGATCCTTTGAGAACCGCTACCGCTTTGCCGTTGAGATCGTGCAGGAGATCAAGAAGCTGTGCGGCAAGGACTTCCCCGTGTCGCTGCGCTACTCTGTCGTCTCCAAGACGAAGGGCTTCGGCCAGGGCGCCGTCCCCGGCGAGGAGTTTGTTGAGTTCGGCCGCGATATGGCCGAGTCTGAAAAGGCCATCAAGTATCTCGAGGACGCCGGCTACGACATGTTCAACTGCGACAACGGCACCTACGACGCCTGGTACTGGGCGCATCCGCCGGTCTATATGCCGCCCAACTGCAACATTGCGGATGTCGAGCATATCAAGAACTTCACCACCAAGCCGGTCGTCTGCGCCGGTAAGATGGAGCCGGAGTTTGCGGCGAAGGAGATCGCCGAGGGCCGCATCGACGCGATGGGCGTCGGCCGTCAGAACCTCGTCGATCCCGAATGGATCAACAAGCTCCTTGAGGACCGCGAGGAGGAGATCAAGCCCTGCATCAACTGCCACAACGCCTGCTTCAACTTCAACTGCTCCAAGGGCACGCCCAACATGCAGCCGATGGACGATGCGCTGCATCTGGCCCGCTGCGCGCTGACCCCGCCCACGATGCAGCACAACAAGTATAAGATCGTCCCGACGAAGAACCCGAAGAAGGTCGCCATCGTCGGCGGCGGTATCGGCGGCATGGAATGCGCCCTTGTCCTCAAGAAGCGCGGCCATACCCCGGTCATCTACGAAAAGAGCGGCAAGCTCGGCGGCATGTACAACTATGCCTCCGCCATGTCCTTCAAGGAAGCCGACAAGAAGCTCCTTGACTGGTACGACCGCGAACTGAAGAAGGCGGAGATCGAAGTCCACCTCAACACCGAGATCGACCCGATTAACCCGCTGATGCGCCAGTACGACGAGGTCATCATCTGCACCGGCGCCGTGCCGAAGAAGCTCCCCGTGCCCGGCTTCAACAAGACGATCACGTTCGAAGAGCTGCTCACCGGCGACAAGGATCACGGCGACAAGGTCGTGTTCTTCGGCGGCGGCCAGTCCGCGTGCGAAGCGGCTTACGAGCTCGTGCTCCAGGGCAAGCACCCGATCATTGTCGAGTACGCCAATGACCTGATCGCCACGCCCGGCACCTGCCTTGCCAACGCCTCCTTCCTGCGCGAGATGCTCGTGTTCAAGAAGGTTCCCATCTATCTCGAGCACTCCATCTGCGAGATCGGCGACGGCTACGTTATGGTCAAGCCGCGCAGCGGCGGAGACGCTTTCAAGGTCGAGTGCGACAGCGTCGTCAACGGCCTGGGCTTCCGTCCCGCGCCGGTCGCGCCGGAGGGCAAGCATGTCCACCAGGTCGGCACCGCCGCAAAGTGGGGCAACCTGCGCAACGTCATCTGGGGCGCGTGGGATGTCTGCATGAAGATCTGAGGCTCCTTACTTATCCCAATTTTTCCCCCGGACGGAGATTTTCCCCGTCCGGGGGATTTGTACTAAAGGAAAAACAGGCAATGAAAAACGAAAAAGGAACGGCGGCAAAGCATGTTTTGCGCGCCATTGCCGTTTTGCTGCTCGGCGCGGCCTTGGGGACGCTGCTGCTCGCCGGTATATACCAAATCCCGCAAAGCGCCATGCGCCGCAGCGTGGAAGTCTCCGCCGCCATCCTGCACGAGGAAACACTGTACCCCCGGGTGATGAAGAACGTTCCGGCATCGCAGCTGGATAACTTCACCGATGCGCTCATGCTGGACATAACGTATTACAAAGGCGGCTCCTTCGCGGAAGATATGCTGAGCTCGGTTTATACACAAAATGGCGGGAACGATCCGCTGGAATCCCTTTATGGTTATATGACGGGCGCGGAAGGGGAGTATCACGAGGAATATTACGGAAGATACTGGCATGGCTATCAGGTCGTGCTCGCTCCGCTGCTGACGATTTTTGATCTTTCGCAGATCCGCTGGTTGAATACGGTGCTGCAGATCGCTCTGGCGGCTGCGGTTCTGCTTACGCTGTATGTCCGTGGACGAAAGGACTTGCTTTTGCCGTATGGGATCGCGTGGATGAGCCTTATGCCGGCCGCGCTTTTTTATTCGCTCCAATTTTCCTCTACATTTTATATTATGGCGATCCTCTCTCTTGTCGTTGCATCCCGAAGCGGGAAAACGGATTTTGCAAAAATGTGCCTTGCCTTTGAGATCGCCGGTATTCTGGAAGCGTATTTCGACTTTTTGACGTATCCCCTCGTGACCTTCGGAGTGCCTGCCATTTTGTGGTTTGCGCTGGATATTGAAAAAAAGGAGCCGCTGCGCCGCCGGATTTGGCAGCTTGTGCGGCTGGGCGTCTCATGGGGGCTCGGCTATCTGGGGATGTGGAGCAGCAAGTGGGTCATTGCGGCGCTGTTTGCCAGGGACGATACATTGGCGACCGCTTTTCAGGCGATCAAATTCCGGAGCGCCATGCAGCTGACCGACGAGGTGAAGATCTCCTATCTGGACGTTTTAAAGGCGAACGTTTTCTTTTATGTGTTCTGGGGCTTTGCCGTACTGTTTGCCGCAGGCATTCTGCTGTGGCTGGTAAAATGGCTTCGGCAGAGAAAGAGGGAACCAGCCCCTGAACTGCGAAGCGCTCTGCCGACGCTCGCGATTATCGCCGTGTGCGCCATGACGCCCTTCGTCTGGTATCTTGCCGCGGCGAACCACTCGTATCTCCATAGCTGGTTCACCTTCCGGGAGCTCAGCATCTTCCTGTTCGGCGGTTTTACCATTCCCTATGTATACCTGTACTGCCGCCGCGGCTGCCGCAAAGAACAACAAAGGTAAAAAAGCATCGTCCCGGTCTTTCAGAAAAGGTCGGGACGATGCTTTCGCTTACCTGCGCAGACAGTAGTATGTAAATTCGCCCTTGGTGAGCAGATTGCGTTCGGAATCGAAGACGCATACCGTTGCCACAACGATGTGCCGGCCGCGGCGGATCACGTCGCCCTCGGCGGTGAGCGTGCCGGGGACACCGGGGCGGAGAAAGACGGTCGAGGCGTTCTGCGTCACGCAGCGGATCGTCTCCCCGGAATCGACCGTGCGGGCGGCATATCCTCCGGCCACGTCCATCATCGTGAAGAGCAGGCCGCCGTGAACGGTGCCGTTGGGATTCATGTGCTTTTCTCCGGCGCGGCACACCACGGTGCAGTGATCCCGGCGCTGCTCGGCGATCTCCAGACCGCAAAGGTCGTTGAACGGGCTGTTCAAAACGGAAACCGGCGCGGGGGTATTTGTCTCTTTTTCCATATCGGGCTCCTTGTATGTATTCGGTGTATTCAACAGGAAAATTATACTCCCAAACGGGCGGGATGAAAAGAGGAGAGTTGCGCCGGAGAAAGGCCGATGGTATAATGCCCGAAAAGAACGAGGTGGAGACTATGGTAAGAAACGTTGCGATCGTGAGCCTTTCCGCCGGTACGCTGGGGGAGAGCTTCGTAAAGCATGAGCTGGACATCGGCGTGAAGCGTCTGGAAGACTACGGGCTCAGCGTCCGGTTTATGCCGCACGCGCTCGCCGGCATCGAATATGTGAAAAACCACCCGGAGGATCGCGCGGCGGATCTTCTCGCGGCATTCCGCGACCCGGAGATCGACATGATCCTCTGCGCCATCGGCGGGGACGATACGTACCGCCTCGCACCGTATCTCTTCGGGCACGGCGAGCTTCCGGCTGCCGTATCCGGCACGGACAAGATCTTTCTCGGCTTTTCGGATACGACCGTTAACCACATGATGCTCCACAAGGTGGGGATAAAGACGTTTTACGGCCAGTCGTTCCTCTCGGACGTGTGCGAGCTGGATCGCGAAATGCTGCCGTATACGCGCCGGTATTTTGAAGAACTCCTCGAAACCGGCACGATCCGCGCCGTCACGCCGGGCGATACGTGGTACGAAGCGCGCACGGACTTCTCGCCGGAGCAGGTGGGTGTGCCGCTTCCAGCGCATCCGGATACCGGCTTTGAGCTTTTGCAGGGGAGCGCCCTGTTCTCCGGGAAGATCCTCGGCGGGTGCATCGATACGCTCTTTGACTTTTTCGACGGCGGGCGGTACGCCGACATGCCGGCCGTGTGCCAAACGTACGGCCTTTTCCCGAGTGCGGAGGACTGGAAGGGAAGGATCCTCCTGCTCGAATCGAGCGAGGAATATATGCCGCCGGAGAAATACCGTCGCGCGCTTGAATACTTCAAGGCCGCCGGGGTGTTCGGCGCAGTGTCCGGTGTGCTCGTCGGAAAGCCGATGGACCGGAAATATGAAGCGGAATATAAAGCGGCGCTCACGGACGTGATCGCCGATCCAACGCTGCCCGTTGTATGCAACGTCAACATCGGCCACGCGCTGCCGCGGTGCATTCTTCCCTTCGGCGTGGAGGCTGCGGTGGATGTGAATTGGCAGAAGATCACGTTCGCCTAAATAAAAAAGCCTGGACTGTGAGATGTTCACAGTCCGGGCTTTGCCATTTTACGAATCAAAGAAGCCGAAGCCTGCGACCTCGCTCGTGGGGAGCGAGAACACGATGGCCTTCGCCGGGGTGTCCGGCCCGGCTTTTTTGAGGATGGAGCGCATGATCTCGCCCTTTTCCCCGCTCTTGGAAACGATGAGGATGACTTCCTTTTCTTCGGCGATGGAGATGTTGTGGAACTTGGGATCGGCCTTCGCGCCGGTGCCCTTGCCGTGGAGCACCGTACCGCCGCGCGCGCCCGCGGCGCGGGCGGCGTTCATCACGAGATCGGTCTGTCCCTCGCTCGCGACAACAACGATCAGCTCATACGCATAGCCCACCGGCGGAGCTGCCTTTGCGGATACATTCTCTTCTCCCATCAGATATGCCACGGTTTTCCCTCCTCCAATGCTTTTGACCGGCACGGCGATCACGATGCCGTGACCCGGTACGCCGATGTGCAGCCGCCGCTTCTGCGCCTCAATCAGCGCGGCGGTCTTTTCCTCGGTCGCCGTAGACAGAACGACCCACTTTTCGTTCGATTCGATCCCGAGCAGATCGAGCATGCTCTGCACCGCCGTGCCGCGGCCGTGCAGCGTCACGTTGAGCGGGAGCGCGAGCTCCTCGCAGATGTCCTCGAGAACGCCGAGCGCTTCGGGGGTGGTGATGGATATGACGTAGTTCATGCGCTCGCCTCCCAAAGCTCGATGATATCGTAGTCGCCGTAGACGGCCGTCTCTTCCTGCGGACGCTTCGCGATATGTTCATAGTAGAATCCGACGGCCTGAATCGAGAGCAGCGGCATCATGGCCACGAGCGCCACAACGCCGAAGGCATCGCACAGCACATCGCCGCCGAGAGCGATGCATGCGCCCATCATAAATTGCAGCATAAACGTTGCCGTCATGGGGCCGGAGGCTACGCCGCCGGAGTCGAACGCGATGGCGGTGTAAATATCCGGCACAAAGAACGAGAGGATCAGCGCAAGCGCATAACCCGGCACAATGAACCACAAAAGCGAAATACCGGTCACAACGCGCAGCATGGCGAACGCCATGGCGAGCGCGATCGCCACGGAGAGGCTGACCTTGATGGTTTTGCCGGGGATGGCACCCGCGCTCACATCTTCGATCTGCTTTTCGAGAACGCCGACGGCAGGCTCCGCCGAGATGATAAACCAGCCGAGCAGCGCCGCAAGCGGGAGGAGAAGCCAGCGCTGATTTCCTTCGGCAAGCGCCGCGCCAAGCTCCGCGCCGAGCGACGAGAAGCCGACGTTCACGCCCGTGAGGAACAGCACAAGCCCCACATATGTATACACGATGCCGACCATGATTTTCCAGAAGCTCCGGCGGTTCATGCGGAACATGACAAGCTGGAAAATGAGGAAAATGCCGACGATCGGCAGCATGGATATAGCCATTTCCTTGAGATACACCGGGATGGCGCGGAGGAACGCCGAGCCTATAACGGTTGTGCTCGCGTAGGATACCTCCGTGAGCTCCGCAACGCCGGAGCTGTCGCGGTAAAAGAGCCCCAGAATGAGCACCGCGAGGATCGGCCCGATGGAGCAGAGCGCCACGAGACCGAAACTGTCGGCCTTCGCGCCGCTGTCGCTTCGGATGTTCGATACGCCGAGACCGAGCGCAAGAATGAACGGCACGGTCATCGGCCCGGTCGTCACGCCGCCGGAGTCGAACGCGATGGAGAGAAAGCTTTTGTCTGTAAATGCGGCGAGCGTGAATACGATCGCGTAGCATATAAGCAGCACCCAGCGCAGGCGGATGCCGTAAAGGATGCGCACCATGCAAAGCGCCATGAAAAGCCCCACGCCCGCGCCGACGACGGCGAGAAGCACGGTCTTTTCAATGTGCGGCACCGTGTCGGCGAGCACCTGAAGATCGGGCTCGGCAACGGTGATGGCAAAGCCGAGAAGAAACGATACGCCGAGAATGAGCGGCAGATTTTTCGTTTTCGTGAGCGCCGTACCGATACGGCTGCCGATGAGCGTCATAGACTGCTCCGCACCGAGCGAGAAAAGCCCCATGCCCACGGTGAGAAGCAGCGCGCCGATGAGGAACGTGAGCAGCAGATCGGTGCGCATCGGCACGATGCAAAGGCACAAAATCACAACGATCACAAGGATCGGCAGCACGGACACGGCGGACTCGCGGATCTTTTCTCCGAGCACGGTGCGCGTTTTCTCGAGAGCGGAACGCTTGATCTTTTTCGGTTTCTGCACGCGCACAGAGCCTCCTTTTTTATTACAAGAATGTAAAAAGTATACGGGAATCCCGACAAAAAAGCAATTAACGATTTGTTAAGAATGTCAGATACAAAAATGCTCCCCGGCGATAAACACCGGGGAGCCCAATAAAGCCTCGCAGAGTTTGCTCCCGCAGGAGCAAATAGAGTTTCAATCATTTTCTCCGGAGACATGTGAGTCGGAGAAAATACTTCTCGGCTCGCAAACGTGCGAACGCAGTGAGTGCGCTGCGGCGAGCCGCATCCCCCCAAACGGGAGACCTGCGCAGCAGACCTCCCGTTTGAATGCGTTAGAAGTGGCCGCTGCGGCCGGAGCCTCCTCCGCCGGTGTGGGCGACGCTGCCGCCTCCGCCGGAGGGCTTGGGCGGCTCGATGTGGCGGCGTGTTTCGGTGCGGTGGGTGAAGCGGTCGGTCTGCCGTGAGAGACGGAGCTTGCCGGAGACATAGCCGTCTGCCCGCACCTGTACGTAAACGCTCTTCATCTTTCGCTTGAGAATGGAGCACACGAGAAACGCAATGAGCACTCCCGAGACGCACGAAATGACGATCGCCGGTACCGGGCTGCGGCGCACGGGCTGCCCCTCTTCCGCAAGCGCGAGATACTTGCCGCACGCGGTCAGATAATCGGAAAAGCCGCCGTACCAGTCGTTTTCGCGGAAGTTATCGAGAAATACGTCCTCGATCTGTTCCTGCCCGTATTTATTGAAAGCGTATTCGCTCTCGGAGCCGTAGTAGAAGTGGGCGAAAGCGCGGTCGTTCATGCTCAGAAGGAGGATCGCGCCGTTTCGTTCTGCGCCAATGCCGAGCGAGCAGTTGTGGTAAACGGTGTATGCCGCCTCATATGTGCCGCGGCTGTCGATGCGGTTGGAATCGTCTACGGTGACAACATAAACCCCGACGCCGTAGCGCTGCGCAATGCTCTGCGCGGTCTTTTCGAGCGAGGCGATCTCGCTCCCGGCAAGAATGCCGGCGTCGTCCGTTACGTAAGAGAGCTGCGCCCCGTCCGCAAGCGCGGCGGGCGCGAGAGCAGTGGTCAGAAGGAGAACGAGAAGGAAAGCCAGAATTCTTCGTTTCATAATTCTTCCCTCCTTATCGCAGCAGAAGGCTGAGCGCCGTTCCGAGAAGCGCGATCGGCGCGGCAATGGCCGCGAACGTCCGCCAGTACTTCCCGGCATCTGTCGGCAGGTCACCGACCATTTTGCCGGTCTGCCCGTTCATGGCAAAGAGGAAGCTCTTGCCGTTCCAGCGTGTGGAAAGCATCCACACCGGCAGCAGCGCGTAGTGCACCTTGCCGCGGCGCAGCCGAACGTCCTGTGCACGGGGAATGCAGGTGTCGTACCCACTCACGGTGCGGTTCAGTGCCTCGAGCACGGTTTTCCGGCAGCGCTCATCAGCGCGGCTCTCGCAGTCGGCGACCGGAACGTCGTACTTATCCGCGAGAAAGCCGGGGAGATACGCCGTGGAAAACGGCTTGAGATTGGCGTAGTCGTAGGGCTCGATGGAGTCCATGTGCGCGTCCGGCATGCGGCTCGAAGCGTCCACCGGCACCTTTTCAAAGGGCATCGATCCGTCGCGGCAGACCTCAAAGTGATCGGTCGTTGTGACCTCCCAATCGCCGGAGCGGAAAACGCGCGAGCGCGTCGCGTCGTAGCGCGCGTGTCCTTCGGCCTCGCCGTCGAACATCCAGAAGGGGACGTATACGCCCTGAATTTTCTCGATCTGGTTCTGGGCGGAAAACGCGCGGGGGAGGAAGGGCTTGCTTTTATAGTGCCGCCGGAGCGCGCCGATCGCGTCCTCGCGGCTGAGCTTGAAGGGCAAAACATAGTCCGGCCGCAGCGCCCCGGCAAACTGCCCGGGCACGACCGTCGGGTTGCCGCAGTACGGACAGGCGGTGGCGGCGGTGTTTGCGTCGCAGAGGAGCTCCGCGCCGCAGGAAGGGCAGGAATAGGTTTTCATCCCGGCGGCGTCCGCGCCCCAGTCGGAGTTCATGGCCGAGGTGTCCCATGTGCCGCTGTCCGCGTCAGAGTCTTTCGCCTTTTCCGCGGCCTGCTGCGCCGCGGCAGCCTTGGCCTCCTTTTCCTTATACAGCGCCTCGATCTCCGCAACGGTATACGAGCTGCCGCAGTAATCGCATTCGAGCTTCCCGGACGCGCCGGAATAGTGCAGCGGCCCGGTGCAGGACGGGCATTGGTAATTTGTCACCTGTGCCGGCATAGGCTCTCATCCTTTTCGATATACTCCTTATTATTTATAAATAAGCGTCCCCCGGCTTCAACCCAAGAAAGAGCGGGGGGACGCTTTATTATGTAAGAGGGGCACCGCCGTCTTTCAGCCGCCGGACGAGCGCGTGTACAAGCTGGATGTCGGCATCGGAAAGGCCGTCGGTGCGGATGGCGGAAGCGCCGCCCAGACCGAGCAGATAATCGGTGGATATATCAAAGATCTGCGAGAGCTGCACGAGCGACTGCGTGGACGGGACCGAGATCCCCATCTCCCAGGCGTTCACGCACGAGCGCGTGACCCCGAGCATTTTGGCCAACTCCGTCTGCGTATATCCCTGCTTTTCGCGGAGCTGTTTTATCCTCTCGTAGACCATGATCGCCACCTCCCGGTTCCTGCCATAAATCGACACGATGTATGGTAAAATAACCAAAATGATATTGCATTATCATTTTGATTAATTGAAATTGACAATCAAAAGGAGCTGTGGTTTAATGGCTTTGTATAAGGAAAAATATGGCGGATGCCGAAAATTGGAGGTCGCGTACATTGAAAAAGCTTTTGGCGATGCTTCTTGCGATGACGATGGTTTTTACGCTGTTTCCTGTTTCCGCGCTGGCGGAGGATGGCATAGCGGGTGAATCTTCGGCGGAAGAAGTGACACAAATCGCGGAAGAACCGCAGCCCGATCCTGGAGAAATACCGGAAAAAACGGCGGACGATCCGCAGGAAGACCCCGAAGAAACCGCGGAAGAGACGCCGGAACCGGAGGGGACCACGGAGGAGACCCAGGAAGAGGTCTCGGAAGAGACTCCGGAAGAGTCCCCGGAAGCCGAAGCGGAGGCCTATGCCGCTTCGGAAGAAGGAACGTCCGCCGAGGATGAGCTTATCGCCGCCATTGCCGATGACAGCGTAAACGAGTATGGCGTCACCGGCGACTGCGTGCTCTCCTCTAACCTCGCCATTCCGGCAGGCTTCTTTCTCAGTGTAGGGGAGCAGGGAACGCTTACCGTCCAGAAGGGTATTACGCTCACAAATAACGGCACCATGGTGGTGGACGGCGGCCTTGTCATCGAGTCCGGCGCAAAACTGGTAAACAACGAAGATTTCCAGGCGCGGGAGTCCGCACAGGTATCCATGGCCGGTACATTTGAAAACACCAAATGGGCGAGTGCCTATGCCGAAGGCTGGAATTGCACCGGCACGCTCGTAAACAATGGAGGAAACTTCGCGCTGTTTTCGGATGCGGCAACAGCAGACGAACTGGAGGCGGCGCTCAAGGCGGACGGAGCTTGCGTGTCGGTAACAGCGGATATCACGCTCGACCGTTCGATCACCGTTACGGAAGGAAAACAAATCAATATCAATCCCGGTGTGAAGCTGACGGTTCCCGCGTCGTATACCGTTACGAACAACGGATCAATCTGCGTGTACGGAACGCTCGAAATTAACGGAACGTACAGCGGCGAAAGAATTGTCCTTGTGATGAGCGCCGGAACGCTGGTGCCCGAAACCATTCCGCACCAGAAAGAGGGCGTGCTCATCGAGCAGATCACGGTCCTCGGTCCGGACACTGTGCAGTCCGGCAGCAGCACGTGGTACAGCGCTGACATCCTCCCGGCGAATGCGTGGAACGCGTGGCTCACGTGGTCGATCGTCTCCGGCAGCGACCTCGCGACCATTACCGAATACGGCGAACTTACGGCCGGTGACGCCGACGGTGAGGTCACCATCCGCGCCACTGCGGCCGACGGCTCCGGCGTTTGCGGCGAGAAGACCGTGACCATCGAAGGCTCGGGCCTTACCGTCGAGGAGCGGCTGCGCAACGCCATTGCCAGAGGCGACAGCCAGTTCAACATTACCGGCGACTGTGTCCTCTCTGCAAATCTCACCGTTCCCGCGAACTTCAACCTCTTTTGGAATCAGGGGACGCTTACCATTCCGGACGGCGTTACGCTTACGATAGAGCGGAGCGGCTACATTGCCGTTTCGGATATGGTGATCCAGTCCGGCGGCAAGATTGTGAATAATGGCGCCATAAGCGCCGGCATGAGCGCAAAAATCACTGTCGAGTCCGGCGGCACCTTGGAGAATAACTTGAGCGTTTCCGTGAGCTCCGGCGGAAGCTTCCATAACAACGGTACATATACACCCGGCGCGCGAGGCAATCTGTATTTTGACATCGGCGAAGGGAATCTGGATACCGATCTGACCGGTGTAGACCTGAAGCTGGTGGCGCTTACGAGATCGGTGAAAAAGGAAGCGGATATCCGCGCTCTGTTTGCTGAAGCCGAAAATGTGAACTCGGTGGTGGCGACACTGTTTGAATCGACAGCGATTACGCTTTCCGACGATCTGACGATCCCGGAAAACGGCGATGTCACGATGGACGGAAACGCGGTGCTTACTGTGCCGCAGGGTAAAACGCTTACCAACAACGGCAGCTTTACCCTGTGCTCGAATGCCCGGCTGATCGTTGAATCCGGTGCGAAGCTGGTAAACAACAATAATTTCTATTCATTCTATTCAGAGGATTCCGTGCAGATATCCATAGCCGGTACGGTTGAAAACACCGGATGGGTCTATGTTCCTGTCAAAAGCTGGAACTGCACCGGCACGCTCGTAAACAACGGGTACCTCGATCTGTTTGCGGACGTGACGACGGCGGACGAGATGGAAACAGCGCTCCGGTCGGCGGACAGAGTGAATGTGACGGCGGATATCACGCTCGACCGTTCGATCACTGTTCCGGACGAAGTGCAGGTCGATATCGAATCCGGTGTGAAGCTGACGGTTCCCACAGCGTATACCATTACGAACAACGGATCGATCTTTGTGTACGGAACACTCGAAGTCAGCGGAACGTATGAAGGCGGAAAAGTTCGGGTATTTCAGGACGCTGTGCTGACGCCTGACAGCATCCCGCACCAGAAGCAGGGCATGCTGGCCGAACAGATCACGATCACCGGCGCGGACAGCGTGCAGCCCGGCAGCAGCACGCAGTACGATGTGGAAATTCTTCCGGATAATGCATGGGAGACGGCGGTGGAGTGGTCGATCGTCTCCGGCAAAGGGCTGGCGGAGATCGATATTTACGGCAATCTTACCGCCGGTGACACCGCCGGTGAGATCACCATCCGAGCCACGGCGTACGACGGCTCCGAGGTCTACGGCGAAAAGACCGTGACCATCGAGGGAACGACTCTTACTATTGACGAGCAGCTGCGCAACGCTATTGCCAGCGGCGCGAGTGAATACCACATCACCGGCGACTGCGCGCTCTCCAACGACCTCACCATTCCGGAAGGGTTTGCTCTCTACATAGATCAGGGCACGTTCACCATTCCCGAGCAGGCTGCGCTCTCGATCAACGGCAGCGTCACCGTTGCAGCTGATGGCACGCTGGAAAATAACTGGTCTATCGAAGTGTATGGCGGCGGCAGCATCCACAATAACGGAACCTATACGCGCGGAACAGAGAAAGGCTACCTATACTTTGATATCGGCGAGAGCAATCTGGAAACCGGCCTGACCGGCATAGATCTGAAGCTGGTGGGACTTGAGTGGGCGGTAAAAACAGAAGCGGATATCCGCGCGCTGTTTGCCAAAGCGGAAGCGGTAGAAAGTGTAACGGCGAGCGTAATGGGAGCATCCATCACGCTTTCCGACGACCTGACGATTCCGGAAAACGGCGGTCTTGACTTGATCGATGGGACTCTCACTGTGCCGCAGGGCAAGACGCTCACAAACGACGGCAGCATCGAGCTTTTTTATGGAAATAGCCACCTTGTCATTGATTCCGACGCAAAGCTGGTGAACAACGGCAATTTTGAAGCGAGCAGAGGCACGGAGGTATCCGTGGCCGGTACGTTCGAAAATTACGGCAACGGAAATATCGAGGTCGGAAGCTGGAACTGCACTGGTACGTTCGAGGGCATCCGGGCGGGCATCACGCTGTATGCGGATGTGACGACGGCGGACGAGCTGGAAACGGCGTTCAAGGCGGGCGCAACTTCCATGACAGTAACGGAGGATATCACGCTCGACCGCCCGATCACCGTTCCGGAAGACGTGGTTATTTCCATTCAACCCGGCGTGACGCTGACGGTTCCCGCGGCGTATACTCTGACGGGCCACCGTTGCTGGATCCACGTGTTCGGAACACTTGATATCCAGGGAACGTACAGCGGCGAAAAGATCCAGGTATTTCAGGGCGGCACGCTGACGCCCGACAGCATCCCGCACAAGACCGAGGGCGTGCTGGCCGAAAAGGTTACGATCAACGGCCCGGATACCGTGCTCCCCGGCGGCAGTGCGTCGTACAGTGTTGAGGTTTTTCCGGACAACGTGTGGGGAACAAGCGTGGAGTGGTCGATTGTTTCCGGCGAAGACCTTGCGAGCTTTGTTCCAAGCTTTTCCGGCGAGCCGGTTTTCCGCGCCGGTACTTCTACTGGAACGTTCGTTATCCGCGCCACTGCGGCCGACGGCTCCGATGTTTCCGCCGAAAAGACCGTGACCATCGAAGGAACGGCCCTTTCCATCGAAGAGCAGCTGCGCGCCGCTATTGCCAACGGTGAGAGCGAGTTCCGCATCACCGGCGACTGTGAGCTCTCCGGCGAACTTACCATCCCGGCAGGCTTCCATCTCTGCATAGAGCAGGGCACGCTCACCATCCGGGAAGGCGTTTATGTCTATGTCGAAGGCGGCAGCATCACCATCGAGGACGGCGGTACGCTGGAGAACAACTGGGTGATCTCCGTGTCCGAGGGCGGCAGCTTCCATAATAACGGCACCTATACGCCCGGCGAGACCAGCGACCTGATTTTCGATATGAGCGAGATCGATCTGGACACCGGCCTGACCGGCGTTGACATGAAGCTGGTGCGGCTTACGACCCGGACGGAAACGGAAGCGGATATCCGCGCGCTGTTTGCCAAGATCGGAACCGTAAAAGGCGTGACGGCGAGAGTGGAGGAAGCGTCCATCACGCTCTCCGACGATCTGACGATCCCGACCGAAGGCTTTCTCCAGATCGGCGATAACGGGGTTCTCACCGTGCCGCAGGGCAAGACGCTTACAAACAACAGCACCATCAATATGTACTCGAATGGCCGCCTCGTTATTGAGCCCGGCGCGACGCTGGTAAACAACGATACGTTCCTGGCGTGGGAAGGCACGCAGGTGTCCGTGGCCGGTACGTTTGAGAATAACGGCAGAGTGACTACCGTTGTCGGAGGCTGGAATTGCACCGGCACGCTTGTAAACGATGCGGGCGATTTCACGGTGCGGGCGGATGTGACAACGGCAGAAGAGCTGGAAGCGGCACTCAAGGCGGGCGCGACCTCCGTGACGGTAACGGAGAATATCACGCTTGACCGTTCGATCACCGTTTCGGAGAATACGGAACTCAATATCAGATCCGGCATAAAGATGGTTGTCCCCGAGGCACATACCCTGACGAACAACGGCACGATCCTTGTGGACGGAACGCTTGAGATCAACGGAACATTCAGCGGCGAAAAGATCCATGTATATTACGGCGGCACGCTGACGCCCGACACCATCCCGCACCGGAACGCGGGCGTGACCGCCACGGCAATTACGATCATCGGCGCGGACACCGTGCCCACCGGCGGCAGCACGCAGTACAGCGCCAGCCTCTTCCCGGAGGATGTGTGGGAAACATGGGTGAGATGGTCGATCGTCTCCGGCGGCGACCTTGCGGCCATTACCTCAGACGGCGTTCTTACGGCCGGTGACACTACCGGCACGGTCACCATCCGCGCCGACGCGGTCGACGGCTCCCTCATTTACGCCGAAAAGACCGTGACCATCGGAGAGGCGGCGCTTACCATTGAGGATGAGCTTCGCGCCGCCATCGAAAGCGGCAAGAGCGAGTTCACCATCACCGGCGACTGCACGCTCACCCGCAATCTCGACCTTCCGGACTATTTCGTTCTCCGGCAGGAGGAGGGAACGCTCACCGTGGCGCAGGGAGCGACACTCACGAATAACGGTGAGATACGTATTTGGAGAGCATCCAGCAGCCTTGTCATTGCGTCCGGCGCCAGGATCGTAAATAACAATAGTTTTGTTGTGGAGAATGGCGCGCAGGTATCCATGGCCGGTACGTTTGAAAACACCGGCCGAGCGAATATCCGCGCCGCAGGCTGGAGTTGCACCGGCGAGCTCGTCAACAGCGGGACCTTCCTGCTGTTCTTCGAGGTGGCAACGGCGGACGAACTGGAAGCAATGCTCCGCTCGGGCGTGGGCTACGCGAATGCGAATGTTGTAGTAACGACGGCGGACATCACGCTCGACCGCTCGATCACCGTTCCGGGGAATATGCAGCTCAATATCGATTTCGGTACGAAGCTGACCGTGCCCGCGCCGTATACGCTGACGAACGAGGGCTCGATCACCGTAGCCGGAATGCTCGAAGTCACCGGCACATTCAGCGGCAATCCCGTGGATCTGCTCGATTGCGGCACACTGATCCCGGAAGATATCCCGCACAGGGATCGGGTCGTGCCGGTTACGGAGATCACGATCACCGGCGCGGACACCCTGTCCCCCGGCAGCCACACGCGGTACAGCGCCGAGACCCTCCCGCTGGAGGCGACGGACGGGCGCGTGGAGTGGTCGATCATCTCCGGCGGCGACCTCGCGACCATGCTCGATGATGGCATTCTCCTTGCCGGCGCATCTACCGGCGAGGTCACCATCCACGCCACGGCGATGGACGGAACCGGTGTTTACGGCGAAAAGACCGTGAAGATCGAGGGAGACTATGTTCCCTGCGAGGAGCAGCTCCGCACCGCCATCAAAAACAACGAGGAAATGTTTGAGATCTACGGCGACTGCACGCTCTCTGCGGATCTCACCGTCCCGGCGGGCTTCCGCCTCTACGTGCAGTACGGCACGCTTACCGTCCCGAACGGCGTCACGCTCACGGTGGCGCAGGACGGATGCTTCTATTCGTGCTCGAACGTGGTGGCGCAGTCCGGCGGCAAGATCATAAACAATGGCATCCTCGGTGCTTTCTCGAACGGCGACATCACCGTCGAAGCCGGCGGCACGCTGGAGAACAACTGGATCTTCTCCCTGTATTACGGCGGGACCCTCCATAACTACGGCACGTATACGCCCGGCGAGGAAAGCGATCTGTATTTCTCGGACGGCAATTATAAGACCGACGTGACCGGTGTGGACTGGAAGCTCCTGACGGTGGAAAGCCTGGTGCAGACGGAAGAGGAGCTCCGCACGCTGCTCGAGAATTCCGTAAACGTGAAGCAGCTGACGGCGAGACTGTACGGAACAACAGCCATTACGCTCTCCGACGATCTCACGATCCCGGAGACCGGCTGCATCATGCTGGCCGGAGAGTCGTCTCTTACCGTCCCGGCGGGCAAAACGCTCACAAACAACGGCAATGTCCACATGATCGAGAACGCCCGTCTCGTCATCGAGTCCGGCGCGGCACTGATCAACAACGACTATATTGGTTCAACGGAGGACACGGAAGTGTCTGTGGCCGGAACGCTTGAGAGCACCGGCTGGGGATATGTCCATATCGACAGCTGGCATTGCACCGGCACGTTTGTGAACGGCGGGCAGGGCATTGCGCTCTTTGAGTGGGCGGCGACGGAGGAAGAACTGGAAGCGGCGCTCCAGTCGGGGGCGAACACCGTGGAAATCACGGCGGATATTACGCTTGGCAGCTCGGCTGCCGTTCCGGAAGTGCAGTTCTATAGTCTGGCGAGCGTCTATGCAGATACGTCCGCAGCCAACGGCTCGCTCGTTATCCCGGAGGGCGTGAATCTCGTCATCAAGGAGAACGTTGAGCTGACGATCCCCGCAGAATATATGCTGACTTGCCTTGGTCAGATCAGCGTGCTCGGAACGCTCAACGTGAGCGGAACGTACAGCGGCGGACAGGTTCTGGTGTACGAAAGCGGTACGGTGACGAGCGAGGAGGAGATCCCGCAGCAGAACGAGGGCGTTCCTGTCAAGAACATCACGGTCACCGGCGAAGACACCATCCTCCCCGGCGGCAGCGCGCAGTACATCGCGGAGATCCTCCCGGAGAACGCGTGGGTGCAGCAGGTGAAGTGGTCGATCACGGCGGGCAAAGAGCTGGCGGAAATCGACGCCGACGGCAACCTCTTTGCCGACGGCACCACCGGCACGGTCACCATCCGCGCCGCCGCAACCGACGGCTCCGCGGTCTACGGTGAAAAAACCGTGACCATCGAGGGTGCGTCCATCGAAGAGCAGCTGCGCGCCGCCATCGAAAATGGTGACAGCCAGTTTGACATTGCCGGCAGCTTTACGCTTTCGGATGATCTCACCATTCCGGCAGGCTTCAATCTCTACGTGGATCGGGGCACGCTCACCATCCCGAACGGCGTTACGCTCACGATCGATCAGGAAGGCTTCTTCGGCTCTTGCACGAATACGGTGGTACAGTCCGGCGGCAAGATCGTCAATAACGGCACCATCAATTCGTATATGGGCGGCAGCATTACCGTTGAAGCCGGCGGCACACTGGAGAACAACTGGGACTTCTTCGTGTTCTACGAGGGCAGCTTCCACAACTACGGTGCGTATACGTCCGGCACGGACGGAGATCTGTATTTTGATATCAACGGGAGTGATCTGGACACCGACCTGACCGGCGTGGATCGGAAGCTCGTGACGCTCGAGACCCGGACGGAAACGGAAGCGGATATCCGCGCGCTGTTTGCCATGGCCGATACCGTAAAAAGCGTAAGAGGAGCCGTGGCGGACACGTCCATCACGCTTTCCGATGATCTGACGATCCCGGCCGGTTGCTATCTCCATATCGCCAAAGACGGTGTGCTCACCGTGCCGCAGGGCAAAACGCTCACGAACAACGGCGGCATCAGCATGTATTCCAATGGCCGCCTTGTCATTGAGTCCGGTGCGGCGCTGGTAAACAACAACGATTTCTCGGCGTGGGAAGACACGCAGATATCCATGGCCGGTACATTTGAAAACAACGGCGGGGCGAGCGCCACTGTCGGCGGATGGAACTGCACCGGCAAACTCGTGGACAACAATCAGGCCTTCACGCTGTCTGCGGAAGCGGCAACGGCTGCCGAGCTGGAAGCGGCGATCAAGGCGGGCGCGACCTTCGTGTCGGTAACGGAGGATATCACGCTCGACCGCTCGATCACCATCCCGGAGAATGTGGAGCTCTATATTGACGTTAACGGGAAGCTGACGGTTCCCTCGCCGTATACTCTGACGAACAACGGCAGCATCTATGTGGCCGGAACGCTCGATGTCAGCGGAACATACAAAGGCGAGAAGGTTATGGTGTATTATGACGGCACCGTGACGGGCGAGAACATCCCGCAGCGGAACGAGGGCGTGCCTGCCGCGGAGATCAAAATCACCGGCGCGACTACCGTGTCCGTCGGCGGCACCGCGCAGTACACCGCGAAAATTCTCCCGGAGAACGCATGGGTAACGTGGGCTGACTGGTCGATCGTCTCCGGCGGAGAGCTCGCGGAAATTTCCCCCGGCGGCTATCTTGAGGCACGCAATACCCCCGGCGAGATCACCATCCGCGCCGACGCGGCCGACGGCTCCCTCGTTTACGCCGAACTGACCGTGACCATCACCGACCGCATCCCGGGCGATGTCACTGGTGACGGCGAGGTAGATGTTTTTGACTGCGTCCGTCTGAAAAGGTATATTGCTGGCTTTGACGTAACGATTAATGAGGCCAATGCTGATGTAAACGGCGACGGCGAGATCGATATTTTCGACTGCGTCCGTTTGCAAAGATACCTTGCAGGTTTCGCTGTAGAACTGAAATAAAAACGCGAAGGGAAGTTATGCCATGAAAAAAGCACTGTCGTTGTTTCTTGCGGTGCTGATGGTATTTACGCTGCTGCCGGTGTCTGCTCTGGCGGACGGAGAGATGACCGGCGCAGCGGAACCCGCGGCGGACACAGAAACAATACCGGTTCCGGGGGATACCCCGGAATCGGAAATCACGCCGGAACCGGAGACCACGCCGGAACCGGAGACCACGCCGGAACCGGAGGCCACGCTGGAGCCGGAAACCACCCCGGAGCCGGAGACCACGCCGGAGCCGGAGACCATCCTGGAACCGGAGACCACTCCAGAGCCGGAAACTGCCCTAGAAACGGAAGCAGAACCGGCGGACGCATCCGCCGGGGAAGCGGAGATCGCCCTGCAAACGGCAGTTGCTTCTGGCACCTGCGGCGAGGGTGTTTCGTGGGCATATGATGGCGACGGCACGCTCTCTATCTTCGGCCTTGGTTCTATGGCGGACTATTCGTGGAACGATGCTCCGTGGACAGAATATAAAGATCAGATAAAAACGGTAATTATCGAGGACGGTGTTACCAGAATCGGAAATTATGCTTTTTACGAATTTGGCAGCCTCACGAGCGTTTCGATCCCGGAGGGCGTGACGAGCATTGGCACGTCGGTCTTTGAAGGCTGTGCCCTTACGAGCATTTCAATCCCGGAGGGCGTGACGAGCATCGGCGCGTCAGCCTTCGCAGGCTGTGACCTTACAAGTGTTACGATCCCGAAGAGCGTGATGAGCATCGGCGCGTCGGCCTTTGCAGCCTGTGACCTTATGAGCGTTGCAATCCCGGAGGGGATAACAAGCATCGAGAGGGATACCTTCATAAACTGCAGCAGCCTTACAAGCGTCACACTCCCGGAGAGCCTGACGAGCATAGGGGAAAGCGCCTTCGTCGACTGTGCTCTTACGAGCATCACGATCCCGGAGAGCGTAACGAGTATAGGAGAAAATGCCTTCGGAAACTGTGCGCTTACGAGCGTTACGATTCCGAAAAACATAACACGCATCGAAGAAGGAGCCTTTAACGGCTGCGGTGCTCTTACAAGCGTTACGCTCCCGGAGGGGCTGACGAGCATTGGCGATGGAGCTTTTGGTGGCTGCGCCTTTACGAGCATCGACATTCCGAAGAGCGTGATGAGCATCGGAAACGAAGCCTTTTACGGCTGTACCGGGCTTACGAGTATTACAATCCCGGCGGGCATTACAAGCATCGAACGTGAAACCTTTGGCGACTGCCACGCTCTTACAAACGTCTCGCTCCCGGAGAGTCTGACGAGCATCGGTGACTATGCGTTTATGAATTGCGAAAGACTCGCGGACATAACAATCCCTCAAAATGTCACCAGCCTGGGAATGCAGGTGTTCCAAAACTGCACCGGCCTTTCCAAAGTTACGCTATCGGCGGGAGTAACTGCTGTCCCGTATGGCAGCTTTTGGGGCTGCACCGGACTTCGGAGCATCGTGATACCGGAAGGAGTGGAGAGCATAGGCACCCGCGCTTTCTATGGCAGCGGTCTAGCCTCCGTTGCAATCCCCCGCAGCGTTACGAGCGTCGGCAAGGAAGCTTTTGCTGGCTGCGGCGCTCTGTCCGATGTGTATTATTCCGGCTCGGAGGAGAAATGGGACGAGATTGCATTTGTCAGCGGAAACGAACCGCTGGTGAACGCTTCCGTCCACTACGCCTATACCGGCGAAATGCCGGGGCCTGAAACGACACCGGTTCCCACGCCGACGCCTGTCCCTACGCCGACACTGGCGCCCACGTCTACCCCTGTGCCGACGCCGACACCGGCCTATTCCGGCACATGCGGCGACGCGCTCACCTGGGGGCTTACCTCCAACGGGACGCTTACCATTTCCGGTACGGGGGTAATGAACAACTATTATAACCATCCGCCGACCATTAAGGAGGAGCAGGAACAAGGGCATGCCCCATGGTATGACAAGCGAACCGAAATCCGTACGGTGGTTATCAAAAGCGGCGTAACGTCCATCGGAGACGGCGCTTTTGACGGCTGTACCGCCCTCACCGGCATCAAGATCCCGGACAGCGTAACAAGCATCGGCGGCAGCGCCTTTTCCGACTGCACCAGCCTTAAAAACCTAACGATCCCGGCAAGTGTAACGGCAATGTATGATACCCGGTACTTATTCAACAATTGCAGCAGCCTTACCGGTATCTCTCTCCCGGAGGGGATGCCGTACCTCTCGTACAGTGCATTTTCCGGGTGCAGCAGTCTGACGAGCTTTACAGTCCCGGAGGGCGTGATAGGCATTGACATGGGCGCTTTTGAGAATTGCACCAGCCTTGCGACTATCGTAATCCCGGAGAGCGTGACGAAAATCAACTGGGGTGCTTTTTCCGGTTGCGAAAAGCTGGCAAACGTGTATTATGCCGGAACGGAAGAGGAATGGAGCAAGGTCAGTTGTGAAGATTCCGTAATAAGTAACGCTTCCGTGACTTTTAATTACGGCCAATCCGCGCATACGCATGTGTGGAAAGCCGGAGCGACGATCCCGGCGGGGTGCGTTTCGGAGGGGCAGACGGCGTATAAATGCGTTGTGAAAGGCTGCGTTGAAACGAAAATCGAAACCATCCCGGCGACCGGCCACAGCTGGGACAGCGGCGTTGTGACGACACCGGCGGAGCCCGGCAAAGAGGGCGTGAAAACCTACACCTGTGCCGTGTGCCAGCAGACAAAGACCGAGACCATCCCGGCGCTGCCGCAGGTCTACACCGTGAGCTATGATGCGAACGGCGGCATAGGCGCGCCGGAGGCGCAGACCAAAACGGAGGACGTCGAGCTGACGCTGAGCAGCGAGCAGCCGACGCGCGGCGGTTACGTGTTCCTCGGCTGGGCGACGGATGATACGGCGACAAGTGCCCAGTACCAGCCGGGCGACGTTTACACGGCAAACGCCGGTGCGACGCTCTACGCGGTATGGGAAGCAACCATCGAGACGCAGCTGCGCGAAGCGATCAACGCCGGAGAAAGCGAGTTCCACATTACCGGCGACTGCACGCTCTCCCGTTACCTTACCATTCCGGAAGGGTTCACTCTCTATATAGATCAGGGCACATTCACCATTCCCGAGCAGGTTGCACTCTCAATCAACGGCAGCGTCACCGTTGCAGCTGACGGCAAGCTGGAAAATAACGGGTATATCGGTGTGTATGGCGGCGGCAGCATCCACAATAACGGCACCTATACACGCGGCACAATTCCCCACTCCGAGGAAGGCTGTCATCTGTCCTTCAATATGGGCGAGGGCAATTTGGATGCCGACCTGACCGGCATAGACCTGAAACTGGTAACGCTCCAATGGAAGGTAAAAACGGAAGCGGATATCCGTGCCCTGTTTGCCAAAGCAGAAGCAGTAGAAGACGTGGAAGCGACGATGGAGGGCGTATCTATCACGCTCTCTGACGATCTGACGATTCCTTCAAACTGCAGCTTTGACATGATCAGTGGGACACTTACTGTACCGCAGGGCAAGACGCTCACGAACAACGGAACGCTGTATGGCTGGGCTCGAGCGAAAATTACCGTGGCGGGAACGTTCGATAACCGCGGCAAAGCACAGATCAGTGTCGATGGCTGGAACTGCACCGGCACGCTTCTGGAAAACGGGGGAAGCTTTACTCTGTACAGAGGAGTGACGGTAAGGACGGCGGACGAGCTGGAAGCGGAGTTCCAGACGGCAGCGGCTGCAGCGACCGTGAAAACTTCCGTAAATGTAGCGGCAGACATCACGCTTGACCGCTCGATCACCGTTCCCGAAAATGTGGTGATCGAAATTGCCCCCCCAAAAAAGCTGACTGTTCCTGCACCGTATACCCTGACGAACCGGGGGCGCATATACGTGGTGGGAGCGCTTGAAATCGGCGGAACATACATCGGTGAAAAAATCTATGTAAATAATCCAACCGGTACGCTGACACCCAGCAGTATTCCGCACCGAAGGGCCGGTGTGCTGGCCGAGCAGATCACGATCACGGGCAAAGACACCGTGTCCGCCAATGGCAGCGAGTCTTACAGCGCCGAAATACTCCCGAATAATACGTGGGAGGAGCAGGTGAGGTGGTCGATCGTCTCCGGCGAAGAACTGGCGGAAATTGATGGCGACGGACTGCTCACGGCGGGCAGTACTCCCGGCACAGTCACCATCCGCGCCACAGCGATCGACGGTACCAAGGTTTACGGTGAAAAGACTGTGACCATCGAACCGGCGCCTACCATTGAGGAGCAGCTGCGCGCTGCGATCAACGCCGGAGAGAGCGAGTTCCACATTACCGGCGACTGCACGCTCTCCCGTTACCTCACCATTCCGGAAGGGTTTGCGCTCTATATAGATCAGGGCACATTCACCATTCTCAAGAGGGCGTCTCTCTCAATCATCGGTGGCAGTGTTGCCATTGCAGCTGATGGCACGCTGGAAAACAACGGGAATGTCGGAGTACATGGCGGCGGGAGCCTCCACAATAACGGAACCTATATGCCCGGAACAGAGGAATGTAACCTGTGTTTTGATATTGGCGAGAGCGATCTGGAAACCGACCTGACCGGTATAGACCTGAAACTGGTGAATCTTGAATGGAAGGTGAAAACGGAAGCGGATATCCGCACCCTGTTTGCCAAGGCTGAAAACGTAAAGTGGGTAACCGCAATGCTGCTGGAGACGTCCATTACGCTTTCCGATGACCTGACAATTCCGGAAAATGGTGATGTCATAATTTTCGGAAACGCGACGCTCACTGTCCCGCTGGGCAAGACGCTTACGAACAACGGCAGTATGATAGTGAACGGTACCCTTGTCATTGAGTCTGGTGCAAGAATCATAAATAATAAGCTTTTCCAGACGCAGAGATACACACAGATTACTGTAGCAGGAACGTTTGACAACCACGGTAGCGCGTCTGTTAACGTCGACGGCTGGAACTGTACCGGTACACTCCTGGAAAACAGGGGAAGCTTCACGCTGTATAAACAGGTAATAGTCAAAACGGCGGACGAGCTGGAAGCGGCGCTTCAGCCGGGAGAGGATACAGCGACTATAGAGACTACCGTGTGTGTAGCGGCGGATATCACGCTTGACCGCTCAATCACCGTTCCGGAGAATGTGGAGCTTGTTATTGAGCTCAATATGAAGCTGGTGGTACCCGTTCCGCATACCCTGGCGTGCGAAGGCACGGTTGTGGTGGAAGGAACGCTTGAAATCAGCGGAACATACAGCGGCAAAGAAGCCTTGGTGACTGTGAATGGCACGGTGACACCCGACAGCATCCCCCACCGGAGATACGGGGAACTCACGATCACCGGCGCGAATACCGTGCCCGTCGGCGGCAGTGCACAGTATAGCGCCAGCGCTTTCCCGGAGGATGCATGGAATGGTTGGGTGAAGTGGTCGATCGTCTCCGGCGGAGACCTTGCGAGCATTTCGGAAGATGGTCTTCTCGTTGCTGGTGACACCGCCGGCATAGTCGTTATCCGCGCTGACGCGCCTGAAGGTGCTGGCGTTTACGCCGAAAAGACCGTGACCATCACCGACCGCATCCCGGGCGACATCACCGGCGACGGTGAAGTGGATGTTTTCGATTGCGTCAGGCTGAAAAGATTCCTTGCTGGCTTTGACGTAATGATCAACGAGGCCAATGCCGATGTGAACGGCGATGGCGAGGTCGATATTTTCGACTGCGTCCGTTTGCAAAGGTACATTGCAGGTATGAGTGTTGAACTTAAATAAAAAGGAGCGCAATATCATGAAAAAAACTTTGGCGGTAATCCTCGCAATTCTCATGATGACATCACTGCTGTGCACCGGCGCATATGCTGACGGGGAAACTATGGAGTTCTCCGTCACATCAGCTGTCGGCCATCGCGGCGATGAAGTGACGATCACGGTCAGCATTACTAGCAATCCGACGATTATGGGCTTGCAGGCGGACATCCAATACGATACAGAAGTATTGGAAAAAGTGAGCTTTAAAGCGGACATGCCGGGAATGCTGATTCAGACGAAAGCACTTTTTGTTGCGGACGACGCAACCACCGGTTCGTCATATGTTGGCCCGATGTTGACGCTGGTGTTCCGTATCAAGGATACTGCAGCGTTCGGAGCAACCACGGTTACGATCGGCAACATCAAAGTAAGCGATCTGAATGAAAACAAAGTCCCGTGCAGCGTGACTGCTCCTGGCACGGTCACTGTTACCGTAGCTCCGCATGACCACGTCTGGGACGCCGGGACGACCACGCCTGCGACGTGCGATGCGAACGGCTCCACGGTGTATAAGTGTACCCAGCCCGGCTGCACCGAGACCAAGACCGAGACTATCAAGGCGCTTGGCCACGACATGGGCGCGTGGACGGTGTCGAAGGCCGCGACCTGCGGCGCGAAGGGCGAGGAGACCCGCACCTGCCAGCGCACCGGCTGCACCCACAAGGAAACGCGGGAGATCGCCGCGACCGGCAAACACACCTGGGATAACGGCAAGGTGACGACCGAGCCAACCTGCACCAAAACGGGTGTCAAGACCTACAAGTGCACGACCTGCGGTACGACCAAGCCTGAAACCATCCCGGCGCTCGACCACAGCATGGGCGAGTGGACGGAAACGAAAGCTCCGACCTGCACCGAGAAGGGCGAGGAGATCCGTACCTGCCAGCGCGCGGGCTGCACTTACAAGGAAACGAGAGCGGTTGCCAAGCTCGGCCATGACCTGGGCACTTGGACGGAGACCAAGGCTCCGACCTGCCTCGCAAAGGGCGAAGAGACCCGCAGCTGCAAGCGCTGCGACTACAAGGAAAC
>ENA-UOIY01000701-UOIY01000701.1-human-gut-metagenome-genome-assembly--contig:-P114-NODE-701-length-49952-cov-29.435277_pt1 | contig 49952 bp, 63 predicted proteins | sample MGYA00242335_ERZ723882 | MGnify/ENA metagenome assembly ERZ723882
GAGGCTGAACAAGCTATGTTTCAAACCATTAGCAATAAGTTCCAAATATAGCCGCTTTCAATGATTTAGGCTTTAACGGTTGTTTCATTGGCGATGCCGAAAATAAAATATTAAACCTAAAATCGGGTACTTTTTCGGGTACCCGTTTTTTTGCTATTTTTCCGTTTGATGTTGTTCCGTTCCAAAGGTGTTAAAGCGTTCCATATTTTCCGCCTTTGCAGAGTTGACAATTTTAATATAAGGCTTCATAGCCTTATAGTCGCTGTGCCCAGTCCATTCCATAATTACAGGGGCAGGGATGCCGAGCCGCAGGGCATTGACAATAAAAGTACGCCGTCCGGCGTGAGTTGTAAGCACGGAATATTTAGGGACCACGACCTCCGACCGTTCACTACCAATATAGGACACTATACGGACAGGCTCATCAAGTCCTGCTATTTCCGCAGCGTCGTGTAAGTTTTCGTTCATTTTAACATTGCTGACTACGGGTAACGCTTTATCGTCGGGAAGGCCTATGCCGCCGTATTTGTCGAGGATAGCAAGCGCGTATTTATTCAATTCGATGTGTAGGCGGTCAGTCGTTTTTTTAGTTACAATAGAAATATAGGGCGGCGTTTGTTCACGCCTAACGTCGCTTCTTTTTAGGCGTGCCACGTCCGAATAGCGAAGCCCGGTAAAACAGCAGAAGCAAAATACATCGCGGACAGCCGGGAGAGCCGGACGATTAAACGGAAATTCAAAATTTAGGAAGTGTAGCAATTCTTCCCATTCCAAATATATGACTTCTTTGCAGTCCAAACCCTTGAAGCGTGGGCGATATTGGAGATGTGCCAGGCCGGTATAATAACCGTTGGAAGCAGCCCAACGAAGAAACCAACGGAGAAAGCCGACATTTTTAGCTACCGTAGTGTTAAGATGCCCGGCTTTTGTATGCAGATAGGACACAAAGCCGGCAAAGGAAGATTTATCAAAGCCTTCCAACGTAAGACCTTTTTTGTATTTGAGCAAGTGGGAACGTAAGCTGCTGAACTTTGTATAGGTTGATTTACTCCAATTATTCGTAACCCCCATTTCCTTAGTAAATAGGTCAAACACGGCAAAGAAGCCCAACGGCTCGGCTTCCGGCTTCTTTTCTTCGGGCTTCTTCCGCCCGGTCAGCAAGTCGAAGGCCTCCTTAAATTCAGCTACGGAAGGAGCGCGTTTGTTGTCAAGTTCAAACCGGGTAAGCACTTCTTCGATTTGCCCGGAAAGCGTAACGATACCCCGGTTTATTGCCCCGGCTGTTTCGCCGTGGCTGTTCTTATTGCCAAGTCTAACGCATTTATTGGCTTCATCCCATTTTGAGGGCGCGATAACATAGCCGGAGCGAATATCGCACCGAAGACCGGCCCAACTTACCCGAAGTCTTATACCTACTTCGTCGGCAACTTCCTTACCTTTGTTGTTGGGTTTGACGTGTAAACCTACCGTAACTTTGAACTTCATATAGTAAGCATTTTTCCGCGCCCGGTCAACAGCCATTTAGCCGATACAGGGAACTCCGCTACAAGATAGTGGGCGGCTTCCAATTCGATACCTTTGTAGCGCGGCTTATAGTTAGGCTTTGGCGTAGGGCCATACCCTAAGCGTAGTTCACGGTAACGCGACGCGCTAAGGCCGTGCAGAGTGCAGAATGCCTCAAGAGAAGTAAGCCTGTCAAGTTCCACAAGCCGGGCAACAGCCAAAAAGAAACGGCGGCTTACTTCTTCACGGATAGGCCAGGAATCATTAACTAAGCGTGGCATACCCCGGCGGCTCTTGCATTTGACAGGATAGCGTTATAGTCCGCTTCCGATATTACAATACTTTCCTTTCCCGAAAGGTAGGCAGCTTCCAAAGCGTCGAAGACGTGTAGAGGTAAGAAAGGGTAATAAACCCGGTCAGAATAGAACGTATCTACTTTTATTTCCATATAGCGAGTTATTTTTTACGAATATTGCGTTTAACGGCGATTGATGGTTAAATGGTAGTCTTTACTACCCCAAGAAAAGAAACGCGAAAATGGGGCGTTTCTGCGCGTTTAGAGCGTATCAATATAAAACGCCACATTTAGGGGCTAATTGCTCACGCGCAGGCGCGTACCATAATCTAATATAAGGGTATTTTGCTACCCCATACTACCCGGCAGCGGCACATCCGGCAGCGTCGCCCTGTCGGGCATTGGCTTTTTTAGAAAGTTCGGTTAAATTTTCGATAGTACGCTGCTGACTTTCCATTATTCGCTGCTGGCTTTCAATAATTGAGAGAAGCCGGGCTTTTTCTTCCTTTGCTTCGTCCAAGAGTTTAGCAAGCATTTCCGACGGCCGGATTTCCGGGGCTTCGGCTTCCGGCTTCGCTTCGGGCATGAGCATTTCGCCCTCGCCGAGCAACAGCCACAAGGGATTGAGCCGGGGAAATTGTATGGTAATTTGTTGCAAAGTGTCGGGCATAATTGATTTTCTAATACTTTGAATATAAGCCGACCCGACACCAACGCGGCGGCAGAACTCACGCTCACTAATTCCTTCCGCCTTTATAAATTCTTTAAGACGCTCTTTTACTGAGGTTTCCATATATTGAGAGTGCTAAATGTTATCTTTTGTTAAATTGAAATATTTTGTATGGCGTTTACTTGCGCAGTGTATGGCAAAGTATTACCTTTGCGCTGTGTAAGGCTTTCAAGTGCAAAGTTAAGCATTTTTGAGCCAACCGACAATAACAAAAACTACTTAAAAACAGGCTATATGGTTTATACGACAGCACAAATTAACCGCAACTTCCGAATAAAGGTTAGCGGCGTGAACGGCGAAGGTGCATACATTAACACCTTAGTAGGCGTTTCCGGGCTTCTTCGACTGATAGGCGAAAAGTTGGCTAACAACCTGCTTACACGCGCTTTCAACTGCTTGCTTGATAAGTGTGTTTGCAAACTTCGCCGAGGGCTAAAAATCACTTTCTACAACAAGTAAACGTACAGGCGTATGGCAATAGAAACCATAAAAGCAAAGGCCCGCGTAAAAGTGTCAACCGATTTCGGTTATTGGTGTCTTGCAGAAATACGCGGACTTGAAGAAGGTATGGAATTAGAAGGCCGGTACAACCCAATAAACAAAGCCTTTGACTTCACATGGAACGGACAAGACGCGATGCTGTGGATAGGTCAGAACGGCGAACTTATAGAAGATAACAAGTAATACCATACAACAATGAGCATAAACGACGAAAGAGGTTGTAGCTTTTGCCAACCCGGAAAAGAGAACTACGAACACTTCACGACACGACTGCGCGGCAAATCGGTACGCCGTACACAATACGACTACCGCACCCCGGACGGAGAGTTATTCGCCTGTGTCGGGGCTGACCTTGACGACTGCCGGAAAAAGCGCGACGAATGGCTACGCCGTCGAGAAGGGAAGAAGGGTTAGGGCCAATTTGCCCTGCTTCGTATCAAGTTACGACGCAAGCAAGATGACCACTATATAAAGCCAACGGAGAAAGAATCCCTTTCGTAAAGGCTATAAACCGTTGACAGGCGGCAACAGACCCCGGCGCGGAACGCTCAAGGCGTAGGAAGTCCGAAACTTCCGCCGCGCACCAAGCAAGATTATAAACTTCAAAATTTCAATAAAATGGTAATGACCGAAACAGCAACTACAAAAAAGTGCAGCTACCGGGGCTTCCGAACAGCCCTCGCACAAGTAAAGATGGGCGACTATAAAGAAGTCGTAGCCGCGTTGTGGGAAGCATTAGGCATCAGCAACCGAAACAGCTTCTACGCTTACCGCGACGGCAAACAAGAGCCAAAAGCAACCCAGGCCGAAGCCGTAACCGCCGTGTTTGAACGCTTCGGGATAACTAAAATTTGGGATATATGAAACTCAACGCAGAACTAAGCCCACGCGAAACCGAGATAGCCGAGTTATTGGCATGGGGCGCGAGTAAGAAAGAAACCGCCGACAGGCTTTTTATTTCGCCGCGCACCGTCGAGAACACCGCCCGGAACATCTACGCCAAAATAGGCATACAAAAGGCTACGGAACTTTGCGTATGGTGGTTTTGCAACAAGTGCGGCGTTTCAGTAAGTCTGGATCCATTAAAACGCGCCTTCATAGCGACGGTTCTGCTTATTGCTTTCCTTCCCTACGAACTACGCCCCGATAACGACCACTTCACACAAAGGACGACCGCCCGGACTACGCGCACCATAAGGGCGCAGCGCAGAAAAGGCAAAGAAGATGAATTATTAACCCCATTCAACATTACGGCATGAGCAAACAGGAGATAATAACGGCAATATTCGGGAAAACCGAGAACGGCGAGCCTTACACGCTCAAACAGGGCTTAGTATTCGTATGGTTTGCGTTGAGCCTTTCCGCCATTTGCCTACTTTGCGAAGGACCCTATTGGCTGTTGGCTATTCTATTCGCCAATTTTTGGGCTTCCGCTAAAGCATTAGAAAAATTACCCCTTCCGGCAGACCCGGAAGACAAATTTAACGACGACGAAGATGATTAACAAAAAGACCCGAATAATAGACCTTACCCTCGGCGAACTTTTGGAAGCCGTCGAAGACAGGGTTAAGGAAGTAATAGCCGGAAAGCCCGACAAAGAAGCCAACACTGAAAAACGGTACGTCTACGGCCTTAAAGGATTGGCGCGGCTTTTAGGGTGCAGCAAGACCACAGCAAGCCGTATAAAGACTTCCGGGAAGATAGATAAGGCTATAACCCAAATCGGGGCATTGCTGATTATTGACGCAGATTTAGCCCTACAACTGGCCGGCGATAAACAAACGAAAAAATAATATTTTCAAATTTCAGCTATATGAGTAAACAAGTAAAAATTAGACGCATTGCCCTTGCAAACTTCAAAGGGCTGCGCAACGTAGCGGTAGACTTCGGCGACACCGCAACGACCATCAGCGGACACAACGGCACAGGGAAGACCACGATAGCCGATGCCTTTGCGTGGCTTCTTTGGGGTAAGGACTCCGAGGGAAACAGCGATACGAAATTTGGTATTAAGACTACCGATGCAAACGGCGACTTCATACCCGACCTTGAACACGAAGTTATAGGCAACTTCGACATCACGGACACCGAAACCGGGGAAGTTACCAATGTAGAGCTTCGCCGCGTCTACGTCGAGGAATGGCGCACCCCCAAGGGCGAAACTGAGCGAGTATTAAAAGGACACCGTACCGACTTCTTCTATAACGGCGTTCCTCTCAAGACGAAGACCGAGTACGACGCGAAAGTAGCCGCCATCATACCCGAAGAACTTTTTAAGGTTCTGACCGACCCATACTATTTCCTTACGCTTCATTGGAAGGCACAGCGCGAACTGCTTCTCCAAATAGCCGGGAACATAGACGACAACACCGTAGCCGCCACACGCGCCGACTTCGCCGGGCTTCTAAACCGGGTAACAGGAAAGACAATGGAAGAATACAAAAAAGAAGTTTCCGCACGTCGCAGCAAGATAGAAGCCCAATTAGAAAAAATCCCCACGCGGAAGGACGAAGCCACGCGCAACACCCCGGTAGCCCCGGACTACGCGGCACTTGAAGCGGAAAAGTCACGGATAGAATCCGAACTTATGCAGATAGACGCTGCGACAACTTCCGCCGCCGAAGCCAACCGAGTAGCCTATGAGCAAGCCGCCAAGATACAAACGCAAATCAACGAGAAACGCAGCCAGCAGCAAACCGCGCTTTTCAACGCCATCGAAGCCGCCCGGACACAGGCATACGAAGCCAACAAGACCGCCGACGATGCAGCCCGAAGCCTTAGCCAAGCGCAGAGCGAGGAACGCTCGGAAGCAGCGTTTTACGGACGGGAACGTCAGCGAATAGCCGACGACATCATCCGCGCAGAGCAACGAAAGAAAGGCTACGAAACACAAAAAGCCGACCTTATAGCCCGGTGGAACGCGGTAAACGAAGCCGAGTACCAAGAAAAGGAATATACGACCGCCGGCCCGCTTCTTTGCCCCATATTCGGGCATCATTGCGCCGACCCCGACGCGACTAACCGCCACAAATGCGACGCGGCAACAGCCGCCGAGCAGTTCCGGGCAAACCAAGCAAAGGAGCGCGAAGCCTTCTACGCCGAGCAGACCAAGCAGCTCGACCGAATGGACGAGGAAGGACAGGAACTAAACCGACTTATTGAGGCACAGGACATCGAGATAGCCCGGCTGCAAAAGGAAACCGCCGACCTTGAAAAAGCACACGCCGACAAAGCCGCCGGGTACGCCGCTAAGAAACAGGAGTACGAAGCGACCATAGCGGCACACCCACGAATCAACACCAACCCAGTAATAAAGGGCGAAGACCTTCCGGCGTGGGTAGCACTTCAAAACGAGATAGACCAACTTACCGCACAACTTCCACAGGCAGCGATGCAAACCGACACCGCCGACCTCCGCAAGAGGAAAGGCGAACTTACCGCCCGACTCGACGACATAAAGCAGAAGTTAGGGCTTCGCGCCATAATTGAAGCAAGCGCGGCGCGTATTGCGGAACTTGATAAAGAAGCCGCTACGTTGGCACAGGAAAAAGCGGCACTTCAAATCGAAGAAGACCTTATAGACGATTTCGTAAAAGACCGCATGGCCGAGGTAGAACGCCGAGTAAACGGACTATTCAGCCGGGTACGCTTCAAGATGTACAAACCGCTTGTAAACGGCGAGGAAGAGCCGGACTGCGTGGCTTTCGTCGAGGGCACCCGGTACCAAGACAAGAATCACGCCGGGCAGATTAATGCCGGACTTGACGTAATTAACACCCTTTGCACCTACCACGGCGTAACCGCTCCTATTTTCGTCGATAACGCCGAGAGCGTAAACGACTTCATACCCACCAAAGGGCAGCTAATAAAACTCGTCGTTACTAACGGCGACTTCAACGTATCACCCAATTAACCCCACCCCGATATGTGCAGTACCCCACAAGTTCCGGCTACCATAGTCGAAGCACAAGAAAAATTCGAGTTGGCTATGCGCAACGCTTCGGCGATTGACATAGTAAACAACTTCGGCGCGGCTTTCAACGCCGCACAAGTAATCGGGCTTCTTCGTGAAGCATTGACCGACGAAGTGATGAACGCGGTATTTATACCGCTTATGAACACAAAAGTAGGCTTCCGTACCGACCGCGACGGCAAACCCGATAAAAACGGACGTACCAAGCCCCTCTATGATGTTCCCACCGTCCGCGACGCGATTATAGACGCGGCGATAATAGGGCTTCTTCCCACCGGGAATCAGTTCAACATCATAAGCGGCACTATGTACCCCACAAAGGAAGGCTATACCGTGCTTCTTAAAAAAATAGGCGCGAAGTATATAATCGACGTTCAGCAAGACCGCAGCCAAAACCCGGCTTTTGCCGAGTTCCCATGCAAGATAACCTACGATTTCAACAACGAGAAAAACAGTTTTACCATAGTAGCTACCGTCCGCCGCGACCAATACAGCAGTAACGACCAACTACGCGGAAAAGCAGAGCGACGCGCCAAGAAAGCCCTGTACGAATACCTTACAGGCACGGACTACGGCGACGCGGACGAAACAAGTAGCCGCCCCAACGCGGTAATTGATACCGTAGCCGTCGAGATAAGCGCACACGCAAACGCCGGGGATGCGATTGGCATAGAGCCGGAAGAAGTGAGCTACACGGAAGCGGCAACCGCCACCTCGGAATCAGCCCAACCGCAGAAAGCCCCACAAGCGACACAGGAACAGCCCCAGGCCGCACCACAGCCGGCCCCGGCGAATAACGCACCAAGAAAGCCCAATTTCTAATGGTACTTAGTGTTTTAGGTTCAAGCAGCAGCGGCAACGCCTATGTTCTACGGAACAGGGGCGAAGCCCTGCTAATTGAAGCCGGAATACCATTTAAGAAAGTGGTAATTGAATTGGAAGGCGACATTTCCAAAGTGGTAGGCTGTCTTATTTCCCACGAACACGGCGACCACGCCGGGCGGATTAACGAGGTATTGAACGCCGTTATTCCTGTCTACGCTTCAAAGGGTACGATTGAGAACGCCAAAATAACGAGCGAGTGGCCGGCCCGTGTATTGGAACGTGCCGGGAACGGTTACAAGCAAGTCAATATGGGCAGCTTCAAAGTTATCCCATTCGCCACCAAGCACGACAGCGCAGAGCCGACAGGGTTCTACATTTGGCACCCGGAAACAGGCGGCATTTTATTCGCAACCGATACCTACTACATTCCCAACACTTTCAAAGGATTAAACAACATTCTTATCGAGTGTAACTACGACCCGGACATATTAGACCGAAACGTAGAGAACGGCTCAGTTCCCCCGGCATTGAGGGAGCGTGTAAGAGCAAGCCACCTCAGTATAGACACTTGCATAGGAGCGTTAAAAGCCAACAATTTGAAAGCGGTAAATAACATTGTGCTGATACACCTTTCCGACGGTAACGGCGACCCTGTGAGTTTCCGCGACCGGGTTTATAAAGCCACAGGAAAGCGCGTACACATAGCCAAGCCCGGACTTAGTATAAACTTCAATAAAACGCCCTTTTGATTATGTCTATAAAAGGCTTTGACAACGAAACGCAGCCCTTGAACGAGTACGAAGAAAAGACTTTGCTACCGCTCATTTTGGAGGGTTTGAAGACCAAGTTAGGACGCGACAACGCCGTTACTAACCGCACCATTGTAATGCGGCTAAACATAGCCGGATATAAGACTGACGGCCCACGGATAAGGAAAATTATAAACCACATTCGCACGGCCGACCTTCTCCCCGGACTTATAGCCACTTCCGCCGGGTACTTCTTAGCCACTTCCGAAGCCGAGCTTTTGGACTACGAAGAAAGCCTTATAGGACGCGAGGACGCTATAAAACAAGTCCGTTTAGCCATAGCCCGGCAGCGGCGTATCCTTTACGGCGACGCACATAAACCCGGCGACAACAAACCCGAAATTTTCTAACCATAAACCCCAACAAACGACATGAAAAAAATATCATTATTCAGAAACGTAAACGGAAGCCCGGAACTTGTAGACCGCTTCGACACCAAGAAAGAAGCAAGCGACTATGTAGCTTCCATCGTAGACGGCGAAGGCGATGTAACCGTTTTCGACTTCACTACCGAAGAACAGGAGTACACCGACATCTGCGAGCGCGTGAAGTCTTACGCCGACGCTTGCCATGTGTTAGGCATCAGCGACAACGAGGCCCCCGAAGTGATTGCCGACGGCGGACTAATGCGCCCCGACGAGATAGCCCGACGTAAGTTGGAAACCATTACCGCCGCCCTTAACGAAGGGTGGAAGCCGGATTGGAACAACACCGACGAATACAAGTATTATCCCTGGTTCTATATAAACCCCGGCAAGGGTAAAGACCCGGACGGAAAACCCAACGGCGCTGTTGCCGGGCTTTCGTATGCGAATACGGCTGACGCGGCTTCGTCTACGTACGTCGGCTCTCGGCTTTGCTTCCGCGACCGACGTTTAGCGTACTACGCCGGAAACACGTTTACCGACCTTTACGCCGCCATTTTGGTGGAAAACTTCTAAGCCTTACACCGAGATGGAAGCACAGGAAAGAATAGAAACCCGGAAAGACGAAATACGCTACCGCACCGCCGACCAACGCCGGATGGTGGGAAAGTTCTTAGCCGGGAACGTCTGCAAAAAGTGGGTTGAGGACTTCGCCGACAAAGAAACAGGCGAAATTATAAGCGTAGACCGCACAACCCTACTTTTTGAAGGTGGCAAATATATCGACGAAGAAACGGCACAAAGTATTTGCTTCCACATTCAATGCGGCGATATTGTCGACGTGGAAGTAAGTAACCAACGCCGTATGGCCCGACCCGAAAAGAACTATTCGCTTCGCCCCTATACGGCGACAGCAGTAATCGGAGAAAAACGTAAGAAGTTCATACTTCAGGCCCAAAGCACAGCCCAAGCGATAGAAGTTGTTACGGACTACATAGAACTTAACTTTTCGTCGCTTTTCGAGGTGGATAGTGTCAAGGCTATGCCCGGCTGTATAATTCTAAACGACCGCTTCCGCCGCGCTGTCGAGGAAGTGGAAGGGGGCAACGAAGCCGGAGAGGAAACCCCGGACGGCGAAGAAGAACGCGAGGACACGAAGTATTACAAAATCGAAGCCGAGATAACAGCCCTGCCGTTGGAAGGCGAGAAAGAAGAAGATACGCCGCGCCCAAGTTCTTACGACTTCATTGTTAAGACACGCGACATCGACACGGCAAAAGCAGTAATTACCGCGTGGCTAAATATGAAGATGAAGAAACGAGCCGAAGAAGAAAACCGCGAAGCCCGAACTGTTGAAGTGTCGCTTACAGCGGCGCAGCCGTTCAGCCTTAACGCGATTATTCCTTACGCTTTTTGCGTGGCTTACAAGGAATCCGAAACAATAACGATAGAGCCGTAAACAACCGGGGCGCGTTTGCCGACCCAGTAGACGCGCCCCATTAAAACAACCGCTATGAGCCAAGACAGCATAGTAATATTTCGCTCCTACATAGACGCAATAGCAGAGCTTCCGGCGGAACTTTACAAAGAAGTTTCAAGGGTGCTTTACGCCTACGCCTTTGATGGAATAGAGCCGGACGCAGACGCAAGCCCGACAGCCCGGGCCATGTTTATTGCGTTGAAGTCGCAGATAGATTTTAATATAGCAAGGTACGAAAGGGCTCGTAAGAACGGAAGCAAAGGCGGCGCACCAAAAGGCACTCGGAACAACCCCGGCGGACGGCGCGGAAAAAGAACTAACCAAGAACTAACCGAAACTAACCAAGAACTAACCAACCCCGAAAAGTTAGTTATTTCGGAAGTTTTTGACGTTGAAACCGCTGAAATTTTGCCGGAAGCCGAAGAAGAAAATACGCCAAAAGTGCCAAAAAATCGCCGAAAAGGGTTTGTTAAAACTAACCAAGAACTAACCGAAAACAAACCTAAAACTAACCAAAACGGCGAAAAAGAATTAACGGATGTTAAAGAACTAACCTTAATCAGTAATCAGTTATCAATAAATAATTATGTTGTTGTAGATAACGCGCGCGAGGTTTGTTTTTTGGAAAGGTTCTTTGCACCCGAAAACCAATACAGCATAGACGTACTTTGTATGCAAAATCACACCGACCGCGCCAAATTGGAACAATACGCCGGGGAAATAATCGCCGAGTGGCAGCTGCGCGGCGTTGAGCATACCGACTACAAGGATGCCGCCCAACACTTGATAAATCATCTTCGCCGAAAGTTTGAAGCCGACCGCCGCGCAGCAAGAGAAGAAGCCGCCGCGCCAAAAAGTCGTACCCAGGCCCGTAAAGACTTGATGCAGGGGGCCGCCGAGCGCATGGCCCGCGCAATAAAGAGCGACGGTTTAGCCGCAAGTCCTTCAACCGCCGAAGATACCGAACCCTTCTAATTTGAAAATTCAGCAATATGGAACACTTACCTTCTAACCGCCGCCCGGACAATTCCGGGGCATTGCAAAAAATGCCACCCTACGCAATAGCCGTCCGTAAGCAGTACGGCGACATTATGCAGTTTTGCAATACTTTCGGAGTAACGGCACAGCGATACTGCGCCCGGAACGTGGAAAAAGCGGTACGTTCCGGCGTTCCTACCTTCGCAGTCATAGTGAAAACATACGGCGAAGACGGCGTAGCCGGACTTATTGGCCTACACATTACCGAAGCCATTCTACGCATGGGCGAAGACCAAGACGTAGACGAATACGACGTAGACTTTATAGCTCACGCCATTTGCGAAAGTGAACGCTTCCGGCTATTGTCAATGGCTTCAATACTTCGCTTCTTCCACTTGTTGAAGTGCGGCGAGTTTGACATCTACGGCAAAGTAACGCCCCGGAAGATTTTAGAAGCCTTCCGAAAATACGCCGTTGAGCAACAGGCGAAAGAAAACCGCATAGCCTACGAGATGGAGAAGGAACGCCAAGAGAGGGAGCGCGAAGAATCCCGGCGGAACGCCGTACCGTGGGAAGTTTGGGCGGAAAGTCAAGGCATAGATACCTCGTTAGGCTTTGACGCTTGGAAGACAAAGTTATGGAAAGACGCACAGGAAGCCCGGAGGCCTAAGAAATCAGCCGCCGAACTTTTCATAGAAGCGATGACTGACCTCATTCGGGTTGTAACTTTCATAGAAGACTATATGGGAGATAAGAAGACTAAACCAAAATAAACGCCGTGAGAGCCACGGAAACGCCCCGATTTTCAAATTACAGGCGAAAGGTGGATAGTTTTAAGGCCCGACACATAAAAACGCGCCACAGGCGAAAATAAACCAAATCAGCATGAGCAAAGAAAAAATATATATTTCAGGCCAAATCAGCGGCTTAACCCCGGAAGAATACGCTCCGCGCTTCAATGAAGCCGCAAGGCAGCTTCGGGAACAGGGCTACGCAGTTGTAAACCCACTTAACAACGGAGTGGATCCAACCGAGGAATGGCGCGAACAAATGAAAGCGGATATTCGGCTTTTGCTTGATTGCGACGCGATTTTTATGCTTTCAAGTTGGGAACTAAGCACCGGGGCCACGTTGGAACGCGATATAGCCAAAGGGCTGGGGCTTCGTATTGAATACGAAAGACCGCCACAGCACCGGGATATAAAACGCGCCATACTTACGGCGATGTCGGTACCATTCAAAACCATAGCTGCAGACAGCCGGGAGCGTTGGCACGTCTACGCCCGAATGATATACGCCCACCACTGCAAAAAGCGCGGAGTAGCCACGCAGGAAATAGCAGAGGAAACGAAGCACGACGCATCGACTATCCACTACTACCTCCGCCGCTACGATAGCGAATACAAGTATAACCGTGAGTTCCGCGCAGCCGCCGAGAAAGTGGCTACGCTATTGAGTAAAAAATTAACCACGCCGCCGAGCGTATCAATTTAAGACCGACCGCTATATGGATTTAGAAAAAGGCATAACCGTATTGTCGCTATTCGATGGAATGTCGTGCGGTAGAATAGCCCTGCGCCAAGCCGGAATCAAGGTAAAACAATACTTTGCTTCCGAGATAGACAAACACGCCATAGCGCAGACACAACACAACTTCCCGGACACGGTGCAGCTGGGCAGCGTTACAGGAGTACGCGCCGCCGACCTTCCGCCGATAGACTTGCTTATAGGCGGCTCGCCGTGCCAAGGGTTTAGTTTCGCCGGAAAGCAGCTAAATTTCGACGACCCCCGAAGTGTGCTTTTCTTTGAATACGTCCGTATTCTTCGGGAGATACAGGAGTACAACCCCGGCGTTAAGTTCTTGCTTGAAAACGTGAGGATGCGCCGGGAGTGCGAACAAGTCATAACGGAGCAATTAGGGCTGGAACCCGTCGTAATAAATTCCGCCTTAGTGTCGGCACAAAACCGCGTCCGGCTTTATTGGACTAACATACGCACAAGGGAAGAAGCAAACCTATTCGACACAAAGGTATTTACCGACATACCACAGCCCGAAGACCGGGGCATATACCTACGCGATATTTTGGAAAACGACGTAGACCCTCGCTTTGTCCTTTCGTCTAACCGCATAAAGAAGCTGATAGAACACCACCAACGGCAAGCCGAAGCCGGTACCGGCTTCGTCTTCCACCCAAGGGCGGAAGACGAAAAGAGCAACACCCTTCGCGTCGGTGGAAGCCGCCACGACGATATAGTTATACTTGAAGGCGACCGGGCCGCCCGATGTGTAGCGGTACGCGGACGCTTCAACCCGGAAACAGGAAGGAACGAGCAAACGCCGGAACTTCGGCCGGACGGTAAGACAAATTGCCTTACGAGCGTGGAAAAAGACAATTTGATTTACATTGAATCCGCCTGTTTGACCCCACGACGCACGGAATACGGTAAAGCCATACGCCGCCAATACGAAGCCGGAGAAATACAGGAGAGCCGCCACAACATGACGGAGTTAGAACCGCGCACCGACGGCAAGACCAACACTATAACCACGGTGCAGAAGGATAATTTAATACTTCAACTTCCTCACGGATATAACCCCGGCGGAATAAAAAGCGGAAAAGCACCCTCGCTGACTACAAGCAGTTGGGAGCATAACAATTTATTGGCGACACGCGAAGTTGTGCAGCTTAACCCGGACACCGAGAGCGGCGGCAAGCAGCCCTACCAACAAAACCGCGTCTATTCAGCCGATGGCATAAGCCCGGCTTTATGTTCCGAAAGAGCCGGACACGCCCCGGCAGTATTGACCCCCGAAACAATATTACGCCGTCTAACCCCGACGGAGTGCAGCCGCCTACAAACTATTCCCGAATGGTACGAATGGACGTGCAGCGAAACCCAAACCTACCGAATGTTAGGCAACGGTTGGACAGTGGACGTGATAACCCATATTTTCAACTTCTTAAACCTCCAAACGACATGAAAAAGAAAATTGCTGCGCTATTGCGCCGTTGGGCCTACGCCCTTAACCCCGAAACCCCGGCGACACTTCCGCCGGGCTACCAAGTCGCAAAGGTAGTCAGTTACGACACCTTCCCAACAGAGAACGGAAAGATGCCGGACGCTAATACCGTCAGCGTCATAATGGGCAGTCTTAAAGCAAACGTCTTAGAGCAAATCATCGACTGCGGCTATATAAGAAGCCGCGCCGACATAGCCCCCGTTCCCGGTGGACTGATAGAGTACGAAGCAAGCCTTTACGTCGGCTTCATACCGAGAAACAAAACCAAGTAACAACCCCAAACACCAAAAGACTATGTTAAAAGTTGAATTTGTCGGACACGTTGGATCCGACGCAGAAATAAAGGATTTTAACGGCAAGCGTTTTATATCCTTCAACGTCGCCACTTCCGAGCGTTTCAAGGACGCCCAGGGGCAGACCGTAAGCCGGACGACGTGGGTAAGTTGCTTAAAGCCCGGCGACGGCGCGGTAGTCAACTACTTAAAGAAAGGAACACAGGTTTACTGCCGTGGCAATCTATCCGTAAAAATCTATACAGGACGAAACGGCGTAGAAGCCGGGGTAAATTGCACCGTGTCCGAGTTGGAACTGCTCGGAAGTCGACAGGACACACTGCAGAACCAACAGCCCGGCGCAGCTACACAGCCCTATGGCGCAGACAGCTACGGAAGTGGCTACCCTTCCCCGAACGGATACCCGGAGTTTGGCCCCGGACAAACCGACGAAGAACCATACTAAACCCAAGCACAAATGATGTTAACTTTCAGCGTAAAGATAACGGAAGGCATTATTTACGACGCTATAAAAGGCGCGGTAAACGAATGCCTTCCGGCATTGGCCCGGCAGATAGCCGGAGCCGATAAACCGGGCGTCCTTTCGACGGCTTCCGGCTTTACTATCCTACGAAACGGTAAACCCATAACCGACGACCAAATAGGCAAATTCCGGGATAAGCCACTAACTCGAAGCGTCAAGTATAGCGCAGTTGTAACCGTCGGCGGTGTAACTGCCACTATTGGAATATGATAGCAGAAGCGCGACGGCAAGCAGTTAAAGGCGTGGGGTGCGTCGTGGTATGGTTTGAAAACCATATTTCGACACCCCTACGTGCCTTTTTAAGTCCGGGCGCGGCGTGGGAATACACAAAAATGGTAAATGACTACACCAAGCCGGATAAAAAACAGCGGATAAAGGCTCTTGCCGCTTCATACACCCCAACCGAGGTATATTATTACCCGGAGCCGTCGAAAATAGGAATAGCCAAACTTAAACGCATACCCAAACATGAATAGACGCGACCACTACCCACAAAGAACCCTTACACTTCTTCCGGGCGACATGATAACGGCGACATACATTCAACCAAAGAACAGCCCATTTACAGCCCAAACACTAAAGCGGCTTTTCGGATGGAAGAATAACGCCCGATACGTCGGGCATATTCGCCGGGATGCGCCAACAAGAGGGAAAAGCCCCGACCTTACCACGGTGGCAGACTTTTACGACGAAAAGGGGAAGTTCCAATCTACCCACGTCGTCTATAACGTAGAACTGATGATAGCAAAAGGCGAACTTCGGGAAGTTCAGTACCAGCCTAACCCACAGCCACAATTATTCGACGATGAACCCTAAACAATTTTTCGACAAAATAGTAGAGCTTCGGGCGGCACAACGCGAATACTTCCGTACCAAGCTACCCGAAGCCTTACGAAAGTCTAAGGCGATAGAAGCCGACATAGACCGCGAAATAAGGCGCGTTCAGCAAATAGAAAAAGACCGGGCGAGAGCCGAAGCCGAGCGACAGCAAGGCTCGTTATTTCCCGATAGTTAAGAACCCACATAACATAAACAGCCAAGAATGGAAGAAAAAGAAAAAACTTGCGCTACTTGCGCCTTCTTCAACAGGCGAATAGGCGACTTTGGCTATTGCGTGAATAAGAACGCAAGTATATACGTCGCAGACACAACCGCAGACGCTCCCGCCTGTCGTTTGCATACCCCCGAAGACGAACCCAAGAACACCGACTAACTATGGCACTAATAACGAAAATTTGTGAAAATTGCGGCCGACCATTCCAAGCCGACACACGCAATATTGCGCGAGGTTGGGGAAAGTGTTGTAGTAAGTCCTGTGCGGCTTATCTTCGGGAGAAAACAGGCGCAGCCGACCCGACCATAGGGACGAAACCGCATCTTACTTTCGATGAAATGTTAGCGAGGGCCAACGCCGAGCCGACCAAACGGAAGCCCCGGCACATTGAAAGCCATCTACAGCGAAATTGCCTTACATGGTTTAGGCTTCAATACCCGAAACTTCGGTTAGTGCTTTTTGCCGTACCCAACGGCGGCGCGAGGAACAAGCGCGAAGCCGGGATATTGAAAGCCGAAGGAGTAACCGCCGGAGTAGCCGACATGATACTACTAACACCGTCCGGCAGCTACGGTGCATTGTGTATTGAGTTCAAGACCGACGAAGGCCGACAGCGGCAGAGCCAAGAAGAATGGCAACAGGCAGCGGAAACCGCCGGAAACAAATACGTTATAGTCCGCAGCTTCGACGACTTCAAAGAAGAAGTAGAAAAATATTTATCTTTGTAGCCTTATGGACGAAATAGACCTTACGACAATTCCCGACGAGTTCAAAGAACTACTTCGGACAAAGTTAAAGAAACAGGACGACGCTACATATAACAAAGCCCTAAGCCTTTTTAGGTACAATTTGTTGGGCTTCGACCGCGTGATGAAAGCTGCTCCCGGCTCTATTGATATAGACGAGATAGAGGAAACCCAACGAAAGGCAGGACGCGACGAAGCCGACCGCAGGGCTAAGTACGAAAAAGAACGAGAATACGACGCAGGGCTGACATGGCTTTACGAAACCGATAACTTCCAATTTACAGGCGGTTATTACGCCGGAATAGATAACGCCGGGATTATACGCCATATTTGCTATGAAAGTGGCGACCACCGAAGCGGCGGCCCGGTATATTCTAACACGCCCTACGGTCAGTTTGGCGACTTCAATACCGAGATGGCGCGAGTAAAGGCGGAGGCACCGGCCCTATACGCCAAGATAAAAGAATATAGGCAGCAGTAGCCGCCCGACTTGAAGTTTTAACGAAGTGTTTGTAGGGGCTTCCGTATCAATATACGACGGAAAGCCCCTAACTTTGTTGTGCTTTTATAAAGTTACCATATAGCTGAGAGCTACCGCAACAGCGGAAGCGGAAGGGCGCGGCTTCATAACCACGCCCTTTTTTACTTAAACGCAACAAAGTAATGGCACGAAAGAAAAAGACCCAGGCCGACGAAAGCGGCTTAGACTTCAACATAGGCGACATCGGGATAGAAACGCCGGATTTTGATACTTCGCTGTTTGACATATTGGAAGACGGCGAGGGAGAAGAAACACGCTATATAAAACCGAAAGTCTATGCCACATCTTCGGACTTTGTGAAGTACGACAACGCCGAGAAACTGGCCCGCGACATAGAGATAACGACAGGGGCGCGTTACGATGTGGTAGTTAACGGCAGCTTCATATTTGGCGACTTCTTAGAAGCCTTCATAGTGAGGAATAATGCCAAGTGCAGACGCTTCACTATTTCCACGCTGTCGCTTAACCAAAACAACGTAGACTGCTTGCACAACCTTATAACGCACGGCTATGTAGACGAACTTAACCTAATTGTAAGCGCATACTTCTACAACATGGAGATACGCGCCCTGATACCCTACATATACCGCCAACTTGATATAGACAACCGCCTACAATTAGCCGTGGCAAACGTACACACGAAAACGGCGCAGTTTGAAACATTGGGCGGTAAAAAGATAATAGCCCACGGCTCGGCGAACCTACGCAGTTCCGGCAGTATCGAACAATTTACGATAGAAGAAAACGCGGAACTTTACGACTTCTACGACGAAATGTTTAGCCGGATATTGGAACGCTACCAAACCATACGGAAGCCTGTATGGGGTAAAAAGGCGTGGGCGGAGATAATTAAAAAGAAGTTCAACGATTAACCTACGAAGTTATGGCAGAAGACAACGGAAGTACAGGAAGCGGCGGCAACGGCTCGACCATTCAAAGCAGCACGGCAGCAAGTATGCGCGGCGCGTCTATGAGCCATTGGGTAGACCCATTCGGCGGAGGGCCGACCGGCCCGGCACCATTCTAACTGACAACACCAAACCACAGGAGCAATGGCAAAGAGCAAAAAGAAGAATGAAGAAGCGACAGCCGCCAAACCGCTTGCCGGATTGGTGCAAAGCATCGTAATAAGTCTTAGCGACATCGTACCCAATAAAGGGCAAATCCCCGGCGTACCCAAGAACCCACGCCAAATGAAGGACGACGTTAAGTTTAGGAAGCTAAAAGCGTCAATACAGGACGACCCCGAAATGTTGGCACTTCGGGAAGTTCTGATATACCAATACAACGGCCTTAACGTGATAATTGGCGGCAATATGCGTTATCGCGCCCTCAAGGAATTGGGCTATACGGAAACAATAGCAAAAATCATACCCCCGGAAACTTCGCCGGAGAAGTTACGCGCAATAGTCATAAAGGATAACGTAGCCTTTGGCGATTGGAATATGGACGACTTAGCCAACGAATGGGAAATAGACGAATTAGACCATTGGGGCGTAGACCTTCCCGACATTGACCCCGGAAAAGCCGAGAATGAAGCAGAAGAAGACGACTACGACGTAGCCGGGAACCTTCCGAGCAAACCGAAAGCACGGTACGGCGATGTCTACCGATTGGGAAACCACCGCCTAATATGCGGCGATAGCACCAAGTCCGAAGTATTGGATATCCTTATAGGCGACGGAAAGGTAGACTTACTTCTTACGGATCCGCCGTATAACGTAGACTACTCAAGCAAGAACGAAGCACTAAACGCAGCCGACAAAGGCAACAGGGTACAAAAGGACATCGCTAACGACAAAATGGCCGACGGCGCGTTTTTGGACTTCCTTACGGCAGCTTTTGAAAACGCAAACCGCTACCTCAAGAAAGGCGGCGCGTTCTACATTTGGCACGCCGGAACGGAAGGGCTTAACTTCAAATTGGCGGTTAAAGCCGTCGGTTGGGAGTTGAAGCAGATACTTATATGGGCGAAAAACAACATGGTATTAGGGCGACAGGACTACCAATGGAAGCACGAACCATGTCTATACGGTTGGAAGCCCGGCGCGTCGCACTTCTTTGTTAACCGCCGCGACCTATTGACTTTAACCGAGGACGAAGCCCCGGACATAGACAGCATGACGAAGGACGAGTTAAAGGCGTTACTTCGGAATCTTCTAAACGAGGACAAAACACCGACTACGGTAATACACGAAGATAAGCCGCTACGTTCAGCCGACCACCCCACGATGAAGCCTATAAAACTTATGGGCCGGGCAATAAAAAACAGCACACGCCCCGGCGAAGTAGTATTAGACCTATTCGGCGGAAGCGGAAGCACCCTTATGGCAGCCGAGCAGTTAGCCCGAAGTTGCTATACGGTAGAGTTAGACCCGGCATATATAGACGTGATTATAAAACGCTGGGAAGAATACACAGGCGACAAAGCCGAACTATTGGGGAACTTCGCCCCGGACGCAGACGAGCCGGAACGTGAGTAAGCCCCCAACAGGAACAGAGAGAAAAACAAGCATTATCAGAGAAAAGCGATGGCCAACGAACAAAACCTTATACCATTCAAGCCGGGGCAGAGCGGAAACCCGAAAGGGCGACCGAAAAGCCGCGTTCCCGAACAGCTTGTAAAGATATTCGGGAGCAAGGCCCGCGCTAAAAAATTTTACAGCCTTTCCGCCGGGGAAATAGACGAGTGGGAAGCCGCTATCCTTTCCATGAGTGCCAACGACCTAAAACTATTGGCAAAGTGGGATGAAGCCCCGGCGTACCCGAAAGGGCTGGCAATAGCCGTGCTTAACGACATGAAGAACGGCAAGACCACGACATTAGACAAATTGCGTGAACGTCAGTACGGTAAGCCTACACAACGAATGGAAGTAACCGGGAAAGACGGCGGCGACTTGATACCGGCCCGGACATTGAGCAAAGAGGAAGCCGCAGAACTTCTCAAGAGCCTAAACGAAAAATATTAAAGTGCAGATACGCGATATTGACATAATAAAGACGTGGGTACAGCAGTCTACGCTAAACTTTACGCGATACCTTTTCAAAGAAATGTATAAGCGTAAGTTTGTCGTAGGCAAACACCACGAACTTATAGCGGCGGCGTTAGACCGGGTATTAGCCGGGGAATGTACGCGGCTTATAATCAATATCGCCCCACGATACGGAAAGACCGAGTTAGCAGTGAAGAACTTTATAGCGAAAGGGTTTGCACTGAATCCGAAAGCCCGGTTTATTCATTTGTCGTATTCCGATGACCTGGCCCGTGATAATTCGCGTGGCGTACAGGATATTTTGCGTTTTCCGGCATACCGTCGCCTTTTCCCCGGCACGATGCCAACAAGTATAAATACGCGCAAGTGGTGGACTAAGGAAGGCGGCGGACTTTACGCCGTGGCTTCCGGCGGACAGGTAACAGGCTTCGGCGCGGGCCTTGTTGATAAGGACGAAGACAACGAGTTAGGCGACGAAGTGGCGGCTATTGCTTCCGACGGCTCGGACTTCGGCGGCGCGATTATTATCGACGACCCCATTAAGCCGGACGACGCACGAAGCGAGCTTATACGCGAGAAAGTAAACCAAAAGTTTGAAACCACTATACGAAACCGTGTCAACAGCCGAAAAACGCCGATAATAATCATTATGCAGCGTTTGGACGAAGACGACCTTTGCGGCTACTTGCAGAAGTTGGAGCCGGGCGAGTGGGAAGTATTGAGCCTCCCGGTTATTGAAACAAACGAAGCCGGGGAAGAAGTAGCCCTTTGGCCTTTCAAGCACACATTAGCCGAACTTCAAGACCTACGCGAAAAAAGTCCGTGGGTATTCGACACGCAGTATATGCAGAACCCCCGGCCGTTGGTAGGTTTGATGTACGAAAGGGAGTTTAAGACCTACGACGTATTGCCTGTTACCAAGTACCACAAAATAAAAGCCTACATAGACACAGCCGACAAAGGCGAGGACTATTTATGCGCTATTATCTACGTCGAAACGGAGATAGGCAACTTTATTTTAGACGTGTACTATACCCAGGCCCCAATGGAAACGACCGAGCCGGAAACGGCGCGTATGCTTACCAAGTGGGCGGTAGAAGAAGCCGTAATAGAGAGCAACAACGGCGGCGAGGGCTTCGCCCGAAACGTCGATAAGAACCTACGTATCCTCGGAAACAGGAAGACCGTAATACGGACATTCCACCAAGGCAAAAATAAGGATATACGAATATTCAGCCATTCAAACGAGGTGCAGAACCTTACGCACTTTCCGGCGAAGTGGGCGACCCTTTGGCCGAAATTCCACAAAGCCATCACCCAATATAAGAAACAGGGAACAAACACCCACGACGACGCGCCGGACGCACTTACCGGTACCGTCGAGAAACGCCCGGACGGAAAGCAGAGCGTAGAGAGATTAAAAAATATTTTCCACTAACCACCAATAACCCCGACAGCCATGCCGAAATTAGAAGAACTGATAGCAAGCGGCGATATTTCCGCCGCTATTGCAGAGTTGATGAACGGACGTATTACCCCGGCCCCGGACGCGGCAGAAAACGCGGCACAATACGACCCCAAGAAACACGACATCAACGACCCCAAAAAACGCCCGGACAAAATCGTAGTAACCGATAAGGACAGCAGCGAATACGGCGAAGTTAAGAATCTAAACGTAAACGCCGAGCTTACCACCGAACAAGGGTTTAGAATAGAGAAAGTAGCGCGTATTGCGTTGGCTATTCAAAAGCTGATAGTAAAACGTGCCGTAGCGTTTACTTTCGGGCACCCGGTAGGCTACAACGCGACCCCGGAAGGCGACGACGAAAAAGCCCTGTTAGCGGCGATTAACCGAGTATTCCACGACGTAAAAGAACGCACCATAAACAGGAAGGTAGCCCGAAGCCTATACAGCACGACCGAAGTAGCCGAATATTGGTACCCGGTAGACACGGATAAGCCGCACAACCTTTACGGCTTCCCCAAAAGCATAAAGTTCCGTGTAGCCCTATTCAGTCCGGCATACGGCGATAAGCTATACCCCTACTTCGACGACGCTCACGACCTTATAGCCTTTTCGCGTCAGTTCACAAAGAAAGGCGCGGATATGATAACACGCACCTACTTTGAAACTTTTACTAAAGATGCACACTATTTATGGAAGTCCGAGGGATTGGACGGCTCGGAAAAACGTAATTGGGAGTTGGTAGGAGGCTACCCCAAAACGCTGGCCGTTGGCAAAATCCCGGTAATATACGCTTCGCAGCCCGAAGTAGAATGGGCGGACGTGCAAAACCTTATAGACCGATTGGAAAAACTGCTTTCCAACTTCGCCGACACCAACGACTACCACGCAAGCCCGAAAATTTTTGTTCAAGGCAAGATATTGGGTTTTGCCCGGAAGGGAGAAGCCGGGGGCATAATAGAGGGCGAAGAAGGAGCAAAAGCCCAGTACCTATCATGGCAAGATGCCCCGGAAAGCGTGAAGTTGGAGATAGACACGCTTCTCCGTATGATTTACACCATTACCCAAACGCCCGATATTTCCTTTGATACCGTCAAGGGCATAGGAGCAGTTAGCGGCGTGGCGTTGCAGCTTCTATTTATGGACGCGCACCTCAAGGTACAGGATAAAACGGAGATTTTCGCCGACTACTTACAACGCCGCGTGAATCTGCTAAAAGCCTACTTCGGCGTGGCTAATTTGTCGTGGGCGGATGCCGCCGACAGCCTTCTCGTTGAGCCGGAAATAACGCCCTACATCATAGAGGACGAGCAAGGCAAGATAAACACGCTACAAAACGCCAACGGCGGCAAAGCGGTAATAAGCCACAAGACATCTATCCGCCGTTTGGGTTGGGCCGACGACGTAGAGGCCGAGTTACAGGAGATACGCGCCGACGAAGACCGCGAAAACACCTATACCGAGGGAGAGCCGACATTATAGCCCCGGGAACAGCCCACAAAAGCATAACACGCTCTGCCAATGGAGAGTAACACCGCAGAAAAAACAAATAGACCGCGTTTTTAGCCGCGTTTCGTTCCGAATGGATAAAACATACCTCTCGGACGCGAAACGCGCTTAAACGCGATTTTCAAGGAAAATAACTATGGCCGAAGAAACCAATAAGCCCAAGCAGCTAATATTACAACTTCGCGGCTTCGACGCACGACACTACGCGGCGACAAACCGCTATGCCCGGCAGATAGACCGACTTTATAACACCGCTTGCGACGAGATAGCGAGAGCCGCCGGACGCATTACCCTACGCGAAGATGCCGTTTTCAGTTTCGACGACTTCCCGGCTACACGCCGACAGGCACAGGGCATCGTTACCCGGTTGGCTAAGAAAGTGGAAGCCGTGATAAGCACAGGAACACGCGAGGAATGGGAAGCCGCAGTAAAGAAAAGCGACGCTTTCCTAAGTTCCATTATACGCACTTCCCGGCTTACAAAGGAAGAAGCGGCGCAGTACAAAGACCGCAACCTCGAAGCGTTGGCGGCTTTTCAAACGCGAAAGGTTGGCGGCCTGGGATTGAGCCAAAGGGTATGGAAATATTGCGGCGACTTGAAAGAAACCTTAGAATTGGGTATAGACGTGGCATTAGGAGAAGGCGGCAGCGCACAGCGTTTAAGCAAGGAGTTACGCAGCTTTCTACAAGAGCCGGAACGCCTATACAGGAGAGTACGCGACAAAGGCGGAAATTTGCGTTTGAGCAAGGCGGCGAAACTATACCATCCGGGGCAAGGAGTTTATAGGAGTTCCGCCAAGAACGCGCAGCGTTTGGCGCGTACCGAAATAAATATGGCCTACCGTGAATCCGAATACTTGCGTTGGCAGCAATTAGACTTCGTTGTAGGCTTTCGCGTGATGTTGAGCAACAACCACACCACGACCGACAGTAAAGGAAAGAAAGTACCACTTATCGACATTTGCGACGAATTGGCCGGCGACTACCCCAAGACATTCAAATTTTTAGGCTGGCACCCACAATGCCGCTGTTTGGTAGTACCCATTATGGCCGACTACGACGAATATAACAACGACAGGGCAAACCGCCTTAAAGCGATAGTTAGGGGGCAAGCATATAAAAGCCTACCTTCCCGGCGTACCGTCCGCGATGTTCCGGCGGCTTTCCGTAGCCATATAGAAGCCATAGCAGACCGCGCTAAGGATTGGAAAGCTATGCCGTACTACATACGCGACAATTTCAAGAACGGCGTTATTTCCGGGGGGCTTCTTCCGTCGATACCGCAGAAAACGCAGATGCCCGGCACGACTGCCAAACCACCGCAGCCCTGTACGGAGTTCGACGGAGAGATAGCAAGTTATAAGACGTGGGCCTACACTTTCGGACTTGATGTATCAGCGTTGGATAGGTTACGCACTTCGGGCGACCGCGCCGGGCTTTATGCCGAGTTGAAGAAATTACAGGGCGAAAGGTTTAAGCGACAGGCGGAATGGAATAAGGCCCGCAACGAGGTTGAGGACTTCGCCGTAGATAAAGCGCGAGATTTCCCGGATATTCAGAAGGAAGCCGAAGCGATACTTAACGCCAACGAGATACGCACAACCAACTATTACGGCGACTGCATAAGCCGCCTTAAAGCCTTCTTTGCTTCGCTTCCGGGCAAATTGGCAGCAGCAAAAGCAAAGGCGGCTACCTCTTATTCGCCCATGATGCCTGACGAGTTGAAAAAAGGCGCGGCACACCTACGCGGCGACGACTACGAATATAGCCGGGAGTTCTTCGACTTATTGAAAGAAAAACCAAAGTTAGAGATACGCCACCAAAATAAAGGCAGCTACGAGAGTATGCACGGCAAGTTAGTAGTATTCGACAACGATACGCGCTTTGTCGCTTCGCCGTGGATGCGCAAAAGCATTGCTTACCATGAGTTCGGCCACGCCATAGCCGACCAACGGAATCTATTATACACAAAGGAAGTTACCGACCTACGCACAAAGCAAATCGCACGGCTTCGCACAAGAGAGAAAGCGACTATTTGGGCGCGTGAGTGGGGAACAAACCCGAAGACAGGAAAATGGGATAAGGTCAAGGTTAGAAAGGAAGTCAGCCAAATGAGGGCTAAGACTATTGCCGACCGATTAGACTACCTGTATAGCCGGATAAGAGAAAAAACGGAAGACGACCCGATATTTAAGCGTTACGGAATGATAAAGGCGGATGTTATAGAGCAGATTTGCGCGGCACAGGACACACTAAAAAGCCTTATAAATTCCGTTGGCTGGGGTCATTCTACAGCATATTTCAAACAAGCCGGCCACTCTGAACACGAATATTTGGCACATTGTTTTGAAAACGCATTTATAGGAAACCGCGTATTTCAGTTGTATATGCCAACCGAATACGCGGAAATGATAGCGTTAGCGAAGTCTTTTAAATTCTAAACGACATATAGAACGCCGTCTATTATTGAGCCTACGACTTTCGCGCCGTTAGGCTCTTTTTTGTTGCTGATACCGGGATAGAAAGGGATAAGACGGGCTTTGCCTTCCAAACAGCGGCGCAGTATTGCCCCGGCTTTTTTTGCGTCCGGCTCGGCGTATTGAAGTAACCGTACCAATTCCATATCATCAGCGGACGGACGTAAGAAAAGATAGGCTTCCACAAGCATATCATCGGGAAGCACCGTTATAGGCTCAACGCCTTTTTGTGTGTTTATATTGGGGATTTTCATAACAATGGGAAATTAGGTAAGAAGTACGGAGCAACACGAGGAACTAATCCGGGGAAAACGTCGCCGACGTGGGCCAGTTCAGTAGAAGGGCGCGGCGCACTTTCGACAGGGGGGTAATAGTGTCTTACCACTTTGTCGAGTTCCCGAAGCGCGGCGCGGTGTTTGGAGCCGCTGCTAATTTTTACTTTATGGAGAGCTGCGGCAACAATAGTTTTCCGCATTTCTTCCGTTGGCATTGCCTTTGCAGCATCTATTATAAGCCCGGAACACATTTTATTTGCCATAGTGTTTACTTCGTCTATAACGGACTGAGGAAGTGAAAAATTATCCATTTTGGCTATAATTTGTTTTGAGGTTAACGCCGGATATTCGGCAGTCTACTACGCCGCCATCGGTATTTCCCATAAGTTCAACTTCAACCGTACAGGAAAATTCTACGTTAGTTGCGAAAGTTCCGGCAAAGTGTTTTATTCGGTTTGTAAGTTCGCGTTCTAAATTCGCTTTCTCGATATAAAACGCTTCTTCGGGGGTTAAGTTTTTTTCTTCCATACTTTGCAGATTGATATTACACCCACAAAGTTAGGGCTTTATGTTGAAGTGACCAAATGAAGCAAAGCCGGACACAGGAACGCGCATAACTCCATAAGCACAGCCGTAACCGCACCGCACGGAACAGCCGTAACCATTCATTACCACGTCAAATTAACAATAGCAAAAACTACTCAAAACGCATTACTTTGATACGTCTCCCGAAAGCCGCGACAGCCGAGCCGTAAAAAAGTCGTCGCCGGGAAACACTTCTAAGGCTGTTTCAATAACCCGGACTTCGTTAACCTTATCCTTACGTTTCCTATACAACACACACAGCCGACGGAAAGCGTGAGTAGCCGGATAGCGCAGCTTTATACATTGTTCGTAAGTGAATATAGCCGCGTCGAGTTCCCCGGCTTTTTCAAGGGCGATGCCCTTATTACTCAGTTCCGCCGTAGCCGATAGCAATGCTTCCCGGCGTTTGGCTTCGGCGATATACTCCTGTGCTTCTTTATAGTCAGCATCCGCCACTACAATACAGGAGAAGCCGCGAAACTTCGCCCGGCTACACGCCGACCAATAATTATCATACTTCGACCATCCGGCAAGACCACAACCCGGAGCAAAGAACGATACAGGCACACGACGCTCTCCGGCACCGGGCATAACTTCACAAGAATCGGGGTTAGATTTATTGGCGGTATATTCTTTGTGCCATTTTTCCAAACGGTCAGTCGAGGGAACAGGAATAATCACATCTTCGCCCTGTACCCGGAAAGCTACCGAAGTGGGATGTTCCGCCGTGAGCTTCTTCTTCCGTAGCGATTTAGTAGCCCAGGCCACGACCACAATAAAGAGCGACGCACCGATGCACACAGCCGCCACCCACATAAGCGCAGTTCCCATTATTCAGCCGCAATGACATTAACCACGCTTTCAACTTCAACCCATTTGTTATTATCTTTTGGGGATAAGTCAAAAGACGCTGTTAAGATACATTGCCCCACGTCGGTAGGGGTATATTGAACTATGAACGGCGCAGTAGTGGACGAGCCTATAACACCAACACCCTTATAGGGTACGTCAAGAAAGTATGTTACTTTTTCTACCGAACCGCTAATAAAGTCCTTATACCTATCAAATAGTGGCGCGGAATACGGCGAGAAGTGGACGGAATACGTTTGACCTACGCGAAGTTCATTTACTTGCGTTACGCTTCCCATCTCACTAAAAAAAGCGGAAGCCCTTATAGTCGTGCCAATATACGACGGCGTATCTTCCGAATCGTCGGATGTTGTAGAACAGGACGGCAACAGGACAGCACAAAGCAAGAGGGAAGAATAAAGTAACTTCTTCATAAATTGCTTAACTTTGCAGCCGCCGCCCGAAGCGGCCGGTTATACACACGAAAAAGCGCGGACTATTTAGGTTTGTGTACTTGCGGCATCGCCAAACGCCTTTACAAAGACAAACCATATAGCCGCGCTTAGTCGATATATCGGGTTATAGATATACGACAAGTGCGGTTAGGCTCAATCTTTGTAATTTAGTAATTTGGCGATTTTCAAGTACAAAGAACCTAACGCTTCCGATTAGGTAGCCGGATTTCTCCCCGGCATACGGCTACAAAGTTACTTATTTTTCCTTACACACCGCACATTAACGCCGTACAAATTGCACAGCGTCGAAAGTTCAAGGGTGGAAGTTTCGGCGAAGTGTTGCTATCCCCTTATTACCTTACGTCTTATTATAATACGCTAAATTTGCGAAAAGTTTAAGTAGCAAATATAGTTTTTATGAACGAATTACAGGAACAAATCTTAGCTCTACTTGTAGCGAAATTTCAAGGCGAGCGAAAAGACGCATTGCAGCAGTTGGCCCTAATGATAGGCACGACAGCCGCGACTATTGAAGAAGCAACCGAAGTCGTAGACAAATTAGCCGCCGACAAAGTTAGCCAATTCGTAAAAGACTACCGCCGGACAGCCGACGCGGAGATAGCAAAGGCAAACAAGACCTATGAAGACGGACTTAGACGTAAGTACGACTTCAAGGAAAAGGAAGCCCAGTCTACCGTACAGACCCCGGCAACACCCCCGGCACAGCAGCCCGGCGGCGTACTTACCGCCGAGCTGGTACGCCAAATAGTACGCGAAGAAACAAAGGACGTAAGGGATGGACTTACCACCCTTAACGGCGATAAACTTTTCGCTTCGCGCCGGGAACAGCTTGTAGCCAAACTTGAAGCCGCCAAAGTAGAAGGCCGGCAGCGCGACATGATATTACGCAATTTCGACCGCGCCGCTTCCACCTTCGCCAATGACGACGATTTTAACGGCTACTTAACCGAAGTGCAGGGCGATATCGATGCCATTGCACAGGAGAACGCCGACAAAAGCCTACACGGACACGAAAAACCCCTATTCGGAGCCGTGAACGAAAAGGGTGTAAGCGCAGCCGTGGCGGACTATATCGCCTCCAAGAGTGAAAACAAATCTTCCCTTTCGGGGAAGGAAGTCTAACCCCCAAAAACCATTACGAAAATGGGATTTATGCGAATTGACAGGAAGAAGGACAACCGTACCGTTCACGCCTGTACCCACAATTTGGCCGACATTCCTAACGGCGTAACGGTAAGCACCGCAGACCTTATACCCGGCATCCCCCTTATGGAAGGTACGCCGCTCGGTAAAGATACCGCCGGAATTTACCACGCCGTTAAGACCGCCAAAGTGTCGGAAGCCGCCACCAACACAGCGACCGCCTATAAGGTAGCCAAAGGACACCATTTCAAGGTAGGCGACTTCGTGATGTTCAGCACAGGCGCAAAGGCTTACGCGATTACCGCTATTGACACTTCCGCCCTTACACACGACACCCTGACCGTCGGCACGACCCTCGGCGTAGCCGTGGAACCCGGCACCGCGATAGTACAGGCAGCAGCCGCAACCGCCGACGCTTCCGCTTTCAAGTTCAACCCTGTAGCCCTTTGCGGCGACAGCTACGATGTTGAAAGCCTTACAAATCTGGCCGTTTCCGCCGTAACAATAGGCCAGTTCAAAGAGAGTATAATCCCGGCACTTAGCGACGATATAAAAGCCGCTTTGCCGACTATTCGACTAATTTAACCCGGTAAGCTATGATAGCAACATTAATGCAAGGGCTTAACGAAAAGGATATGCAGGCCGAAGTTAACACCTACGACCTTAAACCCTTCTACTTCCCTACGCTTTTCCCCCTCAAGGAGAACTACTCCTTAACGTGGAAGGCATTGGAAACACAGGTAGGGTTGAAAATTGCAGCCGACCTCGTGGCCCGTGGCGCAACCATAGACAAAAAGACCCGTGAGGCAATAAGCCGCATACAGGGCGACATCCCCAAGATTGCCGTAAAGAAGACCAAGAACGAGGACGAACTCGACGAGTACGACCTCATGATAGCACGGACTTCCAACAACCCCGACCTTCGCGCCCTCGTCGAAGCGTGGGCGGAAGATACCAACTATTGTTGGACAGCCGTAAACGCACGACTTGAATGGATGGCGTTGCAGTCTATTTCGTTGGGTAAAATTACCCTTACCAACGCTAACAACGTGTCGGTACTTACCGAATACGATGTAGACTACATGATACCCAACGAACAAAAAGTAGGCTTCCAGACAGGCTCCGCCGCGTGGGATAAGTCTGCTTCGGCACACCCTTTCACTAAGGATTTCAAAGCGATAGTAAAGAAAGCCAAGAAACGCGGTATTTCATTGAAGTACGCCTTTATGTCGCTTGACACATTCGCCACCTTCACGGAAACCGAAGAAGTGCAGAAACTTTGCGCTTCATTCGCCGCCAACGCCCTCGGCGTTCAGCAAACCCCAAGTCTTGAACAAGTCAACACCGCTATGCGCGGCCTGTCCTACCTTCGTGGGCTTCAAATAATTGTTATCGACCAAGACATTACGATAGAACTAAGCGACGGAAGCCGCCCATTCAGCGGCAACCCATTCGTTGAAAACGTCGTGATGTTCAGCGAAAGCAAGGTACTCGGTAACACCTATTGGAAGATGCCGGCCGACATGAAGGTAAAGGGCAGTGTAGCAATAAAGGTTATGCGTGAACACACCCTTATAAAGAAGTTTGCCGAAGAAGAACCCCTCGAAGAAGTTACGATGGGCATTTCAAACGCTTTCCCGGCGTGGCGCACTTCTTCGCGTTCATTCCTGATGTCTACCGACGCAGATAAGTGGAACCACTAACCGACTAAACGACCGCCGGGAAGTCTTCGGGCTTCCCGGCATAACCCTTAACCGTTATGACCTACAAAGAATGGTTTAACCGCACCGTGGCCCGTTTCGGAATCAGTAACGCCGACGCGGAACTACTATTAGCCAACCAAGCCGCACTCATACCCGACCCGGAAGCCGAGGTTAACCCGACCACGGCAAAAACCGCACTTTGCAAAGAGTTCTGCTCCCTTATTCCATTGGCTAACGTCAGCGAGGGCGGATATTCCGTTTCGTGGAATTGGGACGCTATAAAATTTTGGTATAACCAAACTTGCGGCGAAGTTGGGCTAACACCTGCCAACGCGCCGAAAGTCCGCAATAGAAGCAATATATGGTAGTAGGAGCAATAAACGACATAATTAACAGGCAGTACCCCCATTTTCTTTATAAGCGAATCAGCGACGGCGAAGCCGTACAGGATGCTAACGGAAGTTGGACTACCGCCGGGGCTTCGTGGAAGTTCTGCGGAACTTGCCGCGAGGAAACCAACGGCAAGGGTACGACCATACAGGCAGCTAACGGCCGCTTTGTCGTTTTTTCTTCCGCCATTTACGCCCCGGTTGATGTCGAGCGCATAGCCGACGGCGTGGAAGTGCTTGCTTCCGAAAGGAAGTTAGAGCCGGACGAGCTTACCAACGAGGGTATAGAAGCGGCTAAGGCTTCGGGAGTGATACGCATCTGCGGCGAGTGCTTGAAATTCGATAAAGGACGGTTGCATGGTAGGATATGGGTATAACGTCAAACTTCAACAAAAACAGCATAGACCAAACATTTAGGGCTTTTTTAGCCGAAGTGGAAAGGCAGATAATAGAAAGCCTTTGCCGTGTAGGAGAAGAAGCTGTAAAGTTGGCGAAGCTAATACCCCCGGAACGTGGCTTTAACGACCAAACAGGCAATTTGCGCTCCTCTATTGGGTACGTTGTTTGCCGTGACGGAAAGCCTGTAAACGTAGCCTTTGAAGCCGTTAAAGGCGGACACGTCGGAGTACACGAGGGCCAACGGTTAGCCTTAGAGGTGGGCGGACGCTACACCGAGGGCTACACGTTGGTAGTCGTGGCCGGCATGAACTACGCCGTACACGTCGAGAGCAAAGGGCGCGACGTTCTAACTTCCGCCGAAAAATTTGCCGAAAAGGAAATAGCCAAAGAGTTAGCCGACTTAGTTACAAACGTCAAAAATGCTTTTAAGTAGTGAAAACTTGCAGTAGCATAGACACCGACGACATCCTGTATAAACTGATACAGGCGGCCGTAGCGTCCGGGGAAGTCAAGATTTCCGGCGGTGTATTCGTGCAAGGAGAGCGGCCCGATAACAGCGAAGCCGAGGACATAGTAATAAACACTATAACCATAACCCACGAAAAGCCCCAAACAGGAACTTCAAACGTGAATATTTACGCTTCCGACAAGACGGTAAAAATCCGGGGAAAGGAACAGCGCAAGGCAGACCGGGAACGGCTACGCACCATTGGCGACGCATTGGCGGACTATTTGGACGCGCAGAACGTGGCCGACTTAGAATATTGGATAGAGAGCGACATCACGATAAAGGAAATTGAGGTAAAGCAGCACTACCGCAATTTGAGAATAAGCTGGAATATTCACTAACACCCCAATTAAAATGAGTACAATAACTTTAGGTTTATCCAAAATTTTAGGGAAGACCGGGGAGCCCACAACATGCGACTTCCAAGAAACTGGGTACACCCCTTATGGTCTGACCTACCAAGACACCGCAAAAATGACGATGGAAGACGGCGAAGAAACGGAGTTTTACTCCGAGGAAAACGACGACCCGGAAGAAATCATTACCAAAGCCGGAAAAACAATTTTCAACTTTTCGGTAATGAACCCCGACCTCGACACCCTTAAACGTCTTTTCGGCGGCGAAATAACAGCCGACATTTACGCCTACCCGGACGTAACAGCCGACATCGAAGAAAGCCTTATAATCATTCCGCGAAAGGGTTTGAAATTTCAAGTTCCACGCGCCAAGATTAAGGCCAAACTCAACGGCGAATTTTCCAAAAAGGGGCTTCTCCTGTTGGAAGTTACCGCCACCGTCGCAAAGCCCAACACCGCCGGGCTTAAAAAGCTGTACGTTACCAAAATCAGCAAGACAGCGTAAGCAGCACCACAACCCAACACTAACCGGAAGGCCCCGCTATTCATTTCCGGGGCCTTCTTCAATATTCAGCTATGACCGAAGAAGAAAAATTAGAGAAACTCAACCGGGAGCAGAACGAGTTAAGGCTACTTATAGGGCAAGGCGTAACTTTCGACGTAGAGATAAAACACCGTCGCCGGAAGCCCGGCTTTCGTGGCTTCTTCCAAAAACGCGAAGTTGTAACCGAAACAAAAGTTTACACCATTCAAGAACCCACGTTAGCCACCCTCGACCGCCTTAGCGCGTTGTGGCTTCAAATAGAGATAGACGAAACCAAGTTAGGCGATGACGATTATTTACGCACAGCCCGGACGCTTGCCAACAAGGAGGCCCGGAGATTGGCGGAAATAGTAGCCATAGCCGTTATGGGCGAAGACTACTATAACGTAACATTCGACGGCACTACTTACCGCCGGAGTGAGCGCAAAGCCGACCTACGCGCCCTTACGTCGCTTTTCTTCCATACCGTCAAACCCTCCCAACTTCTGACGTTGGCTATACTTATTTCCAACGTCAGCAATTTAGGGGATTTTGTCAATTCTATGCGGTTGATGTGCGCAACGCGAACAAGCGAACAGGAAGCGACACGCATAGAAGCACAGGACTAAAATCCCCATTCGGCCGCCGTGGATCCGTTTGCGCACACTTCGGCTGGACGATGGACTACCTCCTACACGGTATTCCGTGGGGAACGGTACTAAGGATGCTTATAGACGCGCCCGGCGTGGAAGAAACGGAAAGCAAGGACAAAGGCGATGATACAGCAATAGCCCTTACCGACGACAACGCCGACGAAGTAATGAATCTTATAAACCAATTAGCACGATGAATATACAAAGCGGCGGCCTTTCGTTTGAGATTTCCGGCACAAACAAGCAGCTACTTAGCGTTCTTAACGAAAGTAAGAAGGCTATACAAGAGTTTCAAGGCGCGGCGGTATTGGGCGGTAAGCAGATGGACGGAGCGTTTACACGCGCCGCCCAAGCCATTGACAAAGCATTTGCCAATATCGACGTTATTGTAGATACCAACAAGGCCGCTATTACGCAGTTGGAAGCCGAATATAAGAAACTCGGTACGTCGGCAGCGGCGGCACTTCAAGCCGGGAAGAAAGAGGAAGCCGCCGCCATGCAGACACAACAGGCGGCATTACGCGAAGAAATAACACTACGGCAGACCGTTATAGACGAAGCCGGGAAACAGGCTGACGCGCTTCTACGCGAGGAACAGGCGTTAAAGGCACAGCAGCAGGCCGCCGAGCAGAACGCCGGGGCGCAGCAGTCGTTACGCACCCAACTCCGTAACGTCCGGGAGCAGTTGGCGCAGATGGAAGAAGCCGGGCTACGCGGTACGCAAACCTTCCGCGACTTGCAGAAGGAAGCCGGACGACTTGCCAACGCAATAGGTGACGCGCAGACCCAGGCCCGGATATTCAGCCACGACAACGCCGGGCTTCAAGGCATGATAGCCGGACTTAGCGGAGTAGCCGGAGCGTTTACAGCCGCACAAGGCGCGGTAGCCCTATTTGCCGGGGAAAACGAGAACCTACAAAAAATCATGTTGAAAGTGCAGGCCCTTATGTCTATAACAATGGGTTTGCAGCAAGTCGCCAACGCCTTAAACAAGGATAGCGCGTTTATGTTGGTGACGGTAGCAAAAGCAAAGGAACTTTTAGCCGCCGCCAACGTGAAGTTAGCCGCCGCACTTCATATTTCCAACGCCGCCGCAGCAGCTTTAATGGCAACACTTACCCTCGGTTTGTCGGCAGCGATTACACTTATTATTGTAGCGTTAAACAAGTTGCAGAGCAAACAGGCCGAAGCAAAGAAACAAGCCGAAGAATTTAACAAAAAGGTTGCAGAAACAGCCGGGAAACCTGTAGCCGCGTTTCATGCTTTACAGGCGGAATGGCTAAAACTTACGAACAGCCTTAAAGACCGTGAAAAGTGGGTAGCAGATAACGCCGGACGCTTTGAGGAATTGGGCTTTAAGGTGAGAAACGCCAAAGATGCCGAGGACATACTAATTAACAACAGCGGCAAATTTGTAGAGGCCATGATGATACGCGCTAAGGCGATGGCCGCCCAAGATTTTGCCGTAGACGCATATAAGGAAGTCATTAAGGCACAGGAAAAACTCGATAAAGCACCGCGAGTAATGGTAGATAGCGGCCACGGCTATTATAAAGACGGTTACGGTACAATGAGAGAAACCGACCATTTGATGGTCAGGAATAGCGAATGGCAAGAAGCCGAGGATGAATTAGACAAAGCCCAGCGCGTTTATAACCGCTACGTCAATATGCAAGCGGATTTTACGGCCGAGGAACGCCGCCTAATTGAAAGTATAGGCCATTCCACGACCGAAGTAGTAGAAGGAAGCGTAACCGCAGCCGAAAAGGAACTACAACGGCTTCAAGGTCTTTACAAAGATGCGGCGACCGATACCGAGAGAGCCAACCTCGCCCGGCAGATAGCCGCACAGCAAGCCGAGGTAGACCGTATTAGTTACAAGTCCGGCGGTAGCGGCGGCGACAAAAAAGAAGTCGATACCTATGCCGATATGCTTGCAAAGCGAAAAGTCCTTTACGAAAAATATTTGAAGTGGATAACGAGCAGCGACGCGACTGTTAGGGCGGCCGCCGCTTCGGAGTTTGCGCCACTTCTAAAAGAGGGCAACAGCTACCTCGACTATTTGGAGCGTCAGCGCGACGCGATATCTACCAAAACGACAAAGACCGCCGCCGACCTCAAGAACCTAAGCACCCTAAATAACGAGATAGCCAACGCCACACGCGAATCAGTTATTTCGGCTTTCGATACGCAGCTACAAGATGAGTTAGCGAAGTGTAAGACAATTTCCGAAATGCTTGCACTTATTGAGCAGAAGCGCGGCGAACTTGCCGGGGATAAGTCCGACGTAGATAACGCAAAAGCGGAACTTCTTAACACGGCTGAAACCGACATAAAGGAACAAGCAAAGGCGGAAACACAGGCCGCATTACAGGAATATGCCGCCTATTTGTCGGAGAAGTTAGCGTTTGAAGAAAGTTATGCCCGGAAGAAAGAACTATTAAGTAAGGCGGCGGCAGAAGCCGCCACCGATGCGGAACGCCGAGTAGCGGAAGCCGCATTAGCCGGACTTGAAGCCAAACGACAGGAATACGACCGCAGCAGCGGAAACGAGCAATACGACGCACTTTTACAGGAATACCAAAGTTTTCAAGAACAGGAAACAGCGATACTGAAGAAGTACGCAGAGCAACGCGCATTAGCCGAACAGCAGGGCAACGTGGCGATGATAGCCCGAATAAATGCAAAACAGCAGACCGAATTAAGTAAATTGGCGGCCCAACGTCTTATGGCTTCCGAGAGTTGGAATCAGTTGTTTAGCGACATTTCCCGGCTGTCTACGACGACTATTAACAAGTTGCTGAATGACATCAATAGCCGGAAAGTAAACTTTTCGGCGCAGTTCAACCCGGCAGACCTTAAAGCCATTAACGACCAACTGCAAAAGGCTAAGAATGAGTTACAACAGCGTAATCCATTCCTGGCCCTGCGTCAGAGCTTAAGCGAGCTTCGCGCCGCGATGAAAGCCGACAAACTTTTAGACAGCGACGACCCATTTGTTAAGCAGTTGGAAGAAAAGAAGCGACAATACGCCGAATATACCGACGCAGTTAACAGCAGCGACACCACATTAGCCGGAGCCGCGAAAGATGCCTACGCCGACCTATTGGCACAGGGAAGCAGCTATATAGATATGCTTCGCCGGAAGATAGCAGAACTTGAAGGGAAGAAGGTAACGATAGGCTTAAACGTCGAGGGCCAGGAGCAACTCGATATCCTTAACGCAGCCCTTAACAAAGAAACAGGGGCTACCAAGAGCATAGGCGCAGCGTTTAAGGAACACTTCGCCGACATCGGCAGTAGCCTAACATTCGTGTCGTCGTGCTTCGGAAGTGTCGTAAACGGTATAAAGAAGATGGGCGTAAGTATGGACGAAGAAACGGAAACCATACTTAACGACATAGGCGGCATGATGGACGGAGCCTCACAAATAGCGACAGGCATAGCCACCGCCAACCCTTTGAGCATTATTCAAGGCTCGATAGGCTTTTTGTCGTCGGCTTTCGACCTATTCAACAGCCGCGACCGAAAGGCTGAGAAGTCTATAAAGAAGCACGAAGAAGCCGTTACACGGTTGGGGCGTGCCTATACAGCGTTGGAACACGCCGTAGACAAAGCCCTCGGCGAAACCGTCTATCAAAACCAAAACGCGATGATTAACAATCTTCGCGCACAGCAGAACGAACTACGCGGCATGATTTCCGATGAGCAGAGCAAAAAGCACACGGATTGGGGCCGCATTGAAGAATACCAAGAGCGCATCGCCGAAGCCGACAGGCAGATAGCGGACATTATAGCGGATATAACCAAGTCTATAACGCAGACTTCCGGCAAGGAAGCCGCCACGCAGTTAATGGACGCTATTGTAGAATCCTGTGAGGGTGGCGAAGACGCACTTAAACACCTTAACAAAGTCTACGAGGACGTGGCTAACGACATAATGAAGAAAGCCGTAGCCAACGCCCTAAAACTTAACTTTTTGGAGAAGCCATTGCAAAACGCAATAAAGCAGCTTCAAAAAGATATGGGCTTTGACGAAGAAGGTAACGGCAGCTTCGACGGACTTACCGAACAGGAACAGGCACGTTTCAAAGCGGCCATAGCCGCAGCCGGGCGCAACTTCGCAGCCGCAATGGATATGTACAAAGACCTATTCGAGCAGTTGGACGACAGCGACCCCACCACCCTAAGCGGCGCGATTAAGGGAGCAAGCCAAGAAAGTATAGACCTTTTGGCCGGTCAGACCAACGCCGTAAGGCAAAACCAAATGGTAGCAATAGAGATTTTCCGGCAGCAACTTATACGCCTTACCAATATGGACAACAAGTTAGGCGTAATAGCCGGGCGACTTCTTAGCATTATGAACCGCGTAGGCGCGACCGAGGAAACCGACCTACGCTCTCAAGGCATAACCGATTAAACGCAGCGAAATGGAATTTAACGAATTAAAGCAGATATTAGCCGGGGAAGCAAAGGCGAAAGGCATTTGCAAAGAGTGGTACGAAAAAATACTTTCCGCGCCTTCCAAAGAATACCTTCTTACGTTGGCGGTCAAAGGGTCAGACTTTTGGCTCGGCAACGCCTTTGCTTCGCCCGAAGTCCGGGCGGAATTTGCCGGACTTCGCCAACACTTCGGGATATATTTGGACGACGACCGAATAGCGGCGAAAAGTCCGCGAAGTCTTATCGCTCTTGACAGGGCGCATGGGTCCGCCGAATACCATAACTTCGACGTGGGCCAGATAACGGCAAAAGACGGCACCCGGATAAACATCACGGCGGACGCTAACGCCTTTGTTTGCGTCGATGTCCGCGACCGGGCAGAAGTAGAGATAACAGCAAGCGGCGACGCAAGGGTAAGCGTAATCCTTCACGGCGGAGAGTGCAAGCACCGGGCGACCAACCGCGCAACCATAAAAATAACCGACAAACGCGACTGACACAATGGCATTAGAACAAAATCTTATATTAAACCTTCCATTTGACGAAGCGGACGGCTCTACCGTGGCTTACGACTTCGCAGCAAACCGCCGCGACGCTACCGTAGAAAATTGTGCTTTCGTACCCGGCAAACAGGGTAACTGCATACGCTTCGACGGCACAGGACGCGCCGAAATAGGCGCGAATTTCGTACCCCTAAGCGGTAATTTTACCGTATTGGCCTGGGTAAAGGCAAACCCATACGCCGACGGAACTACCGCCAAGCGAATCGGGATATTCTGCAATACGGCGCAGTTAGACGGAAGCCGCGCCGTTTGGATAGACATAACGCCCGATAGTTGGGGCTTCTTCACGCTACGGAAAGCCGGAAACGTGGTAAGCGTCTATCTTGACACCCAAGTAGTAGAGCGCGTAATACTTCCGGCGACCCTTACAGGGATAGCCATACTTCAAGATGTCTACTCGACCGAAGAAGGCTACGCCGATTTGGACGAAGTGAAGATTTACAATGTTGCGATGTCCGACGACGAAATAGCGCAGCAACTTAACACCGTGTCGCAGCTTGAATACTACCTTAACGGCGTAAACTTCCGCGACTTCGGTATAAGGGTGGAAAGTTCCAACGGTGTATTAGACCAACCCAAACTGAAACAGCCGGCCGCCATTGATTGGCCCGACTACCACGGCAAAGTAGTGGATTTGACAGCCAAGCGTTACGAGGAGCGCGAAATAACGCTTAACTGCTGGCTCAAGGCTTCCGGGAAAATTGACTTTGTGGAACGAGTAAACAGGCTTCACGAACATTTTCAAGCCGACGGCACGGCGCGGCTGATGATAAGCATCCATCCGACGAAGCCGCTACTTTACGAAGTCTACGCAGCCGACGGCATAAGCTACAACAAACGATGGCACGACGATAAGATGATAGGCACTTTCAGCCTGAAACTACGCGAACCCGACCCGGTTAAACGTGTCGTCCGCCACCAAAGAATCAACGAAGCAAGCCGCGAACTAAGTATAGCTTTCAAGTCCGACAAAATGGTAAACGTCTATTGGGGCGACGGCAGTTTTACCGAAGACGTTTACGGCGACCACACAGGAACAAAGGCGTTAAAGCATACTTACGCCGACAACGGCGTATATTACGCAGTCATCGCCGGAGTGATTGAAGAAATAACCGACTTCACAACCAACGGTATCGTAGTATGGAACAAATTATAATAAAACACGCAGACGGAAGCGAAACACCGCTATTCAGCCGTCAGCGCGTCAGCGGAATCAGTAAGGCGACCCAAAAGACCGCCTTACTTTCCGACGACGTGGTAACTCTTACCGTGTCTTCGGCAGTTCCGCTGCCTATAACCATAGGCGACCGAATAGAGGTTTACGGACGTACCTACAAGGCGAACCAACTCCCGGAACCGGGTAAGAACGGACAACGCCGCTATGAATACGACGTAAGGTTAGAAGGTTTGCAATACGACCTCATAGACGCACAATATAAGCTGCCCGAAGAAGCCTACGGCGATACCTATTACAGCGACCTATACGGACATTTCCGCGTACTGATTTGGAACGCCAACCGCGTACAGCCTAACAAGTGGCAAATGGGAAGCTGCCCGGCGGAAGGCACTACCGACTACAAGAATATAACCACGTCCGGGCGGAATTGCCTACAAGTGCTTCAAGACCTTTGCTCCCAATGGAACGTAGAATTTGAGATAACGACCAACGGCGGAATCAGCACCGTTAACCTCAAGGAGAAAGCCGGGAAAACCCATGCTTTCACACTTCACTACGGACGCGGCAAAGGCTTATACAGCTTAAAGCGTACCAACGTCAACAATGCAGGGATAACTACGCGCCTTTTCGTCTACGGCGGACAGGACAATTTGCCGCAGGGCTACGGCCATACCCGGCTGTGCCTTCCGGGGAAAACGCGCCTTACTTCCTATTTGGAAGACCCGGCGGCGATAGCCATGTACGGAGTTAAGGAAAACGAAAAGAACTACGACATCAAGCCGGAGCGTGTCGGCACGGTTACGGCGATAGGCCCGGACGTTATTACGTTCAAGGACACAACCACCGGGGATAATGCCATGTTTGACCTTAATGCCAAGAAAGCCGACGGAAGCACCCTTTATCTTATTGGCGACGTGTCGGCAAAGATTAAGTTTGAAACCGGACAACTGGCCGGCTACGAATTTGACCTACACAGCTACGACCACGCTACCAAGACATTTGTAATAAACCGCTTCACGGACGAAAACGGTAGGATATTTCCGTCCGAAACGTCCGGGGCTTTCCAAATTTCCGTAGGCGATAAATACATAATTACGGAAATAAACCTACCGCAGAGCTATGTAGATAAGGCGCAGAACGAATTAGCCGAAGCCGCAAACAAGGACTTCCCGACTATGACACAGCCCCAAGTAAGTTATAAACTTAGCCTTTCGGAAGACTTCTTTATAAAGATGTTTGGGCGAGAGGTTGAAACCGAGGTTTTGCACGTCGGCGACTACATACCCATTGAGGACGCTGATTTAGGCGTTAACAAGGCTGTCCGCATAGTCGAGATTAACCGCGACCTATTGAAACGTCATACCTACGAAATAACACTTTCCGACACCGTAACCAAGTCTACAACCGTTAGAGTTCTTAACGATATTGAAGACATTAATGAAGTGATAGCCATAAACCGCCTAAGTGACCCCACGAAAGCCCGGCGTAGGTGGAGAGCCACACAGGAGTTACTAAGCATGGTATTCGACCCGGAAGGCGACTATTACAGCGAGAAAATAAAGCCGCTTTCGATTGAAACGCAGATGTTGGCAGTTGGGGCGAAGTCTACGCAGTTCACGCTACAAAATGTTGTGTTCCAACCCAACTACGGCAAGAACCCGAATACGCTGCATATTTCGGGCGGACTTCTATACCATTACGCGATAGAGGACGACGTAAGGGTATGGGTATTGACTACTACAACATATACCAACCTAACACCGTCTAAGGCTTACTTCATATACGCCCGATGTTCACGCACAGCCGGGAACGGCACAATAATACTTTCCGAGCAAGCCCGGAAAGTCGAGGACGAAGCCAACTACTATAACTTCCTCGTAGGAGTGCTTAACAGCGTACTAACCGATGCCGGAGGCAAGAACCCCGGCAGATTGGTAAGCCTTACTTACGGCAGTTCCACGATAAACGGCCGCTTTCTCCGCACCGGGAGAATAGAGAGCAGCGGCGGCGGAAAGTGTTACTTCGATTTGGATAACGACGAAATTGGCGGCGTTATTCGTTTTGTTGGTAGCGACGGTAATTATTATAATATTACCGACGTTCAGCAGAAGACCAACGAGTTAAAAGATTACATCAATAACACGCTTCCGGGCATATTGGACGGCTTACAGGGCCAGTTAGACGGCGTTATAGAACAATGGTTTTATGAAGTGGATCCAACCCCGGCACAGGACGCGCCGACAGCACAGGCCAACACCCCGGCAAAGGAATGGGCGGACGCTGATACAGCCGCCGGAAACAACAACGAGAAAGAAAAGCACCTCGGCGACCTTTATTATAACACGTCTTCCGGCAAGGTTTGGCGATACGTCAAAGGAAAGGTAAGACCCAGGCCCGGCGCGGCTTTGTCAACGATTGATTATTACTATTGGCGTGAACTTGAAGATACCGAGTTAGCCCAAGCGTTGCAGTTGGCACAGGATGCACTCGCCGCAGCCAACACGAAAGCGAAGATATTCACGGCAACTCCCTACACACCTTATCACGTCGGCGATTTGTGGGTACAGGGTAGCACCGGGCATATTCTACGCTGCATAAAAGAACGGCTTACGGGGGCCTATACCGCTTCCGATTGGGAACGCGCATCAAAATATACCGACGACAGCGCGTTAACAAACTTCATTAACGGAAGCTACGCCGACACCGTAGGCAACCTTACCGACCAAATAGATGGCAAAATAGAATGTTGGTACCAAACCACCGACCCGGCTACAAGTTGGACGACCGCCGCCGAAAGAGCAAGGCACAACAAAGATTTATGGTATAATACGGCGGCTAAAACGCTTTGGAGATACGTTTATAGCAGTTCCTTAGATAGTGGCTTTTGGAGCCAGATAGAAGACCAAACGGCGATAGATGCACACGAAGTAGCAAGTCAGGCACAGGACACAGCCGACCGAAAACGGCAAGTATTCGTAAGTACCCCTAACGGCCCTTACGATGTGGGCGACCTTTGGCTAAGGGCATGGACGGAGAGCACCGGGGTAGCTCGTAAAGACCTTTACCGATGTGTTGCGGCCCGCGCTTCCGGCTTCAATTCTAACGATTGGGTGGAAGCCACGTTTTACGACAATACCCAAGTAACCATCGACAAAGGAATCATTACAGCCGGAACGGTGCAGCTTGCTAATAAAAATTCACAAAGCATTGTAGCCGGAGTAACAGGCGGCGAGAACGAAGCTGCAAACGAAACCGAAGAAAGGAAAGTACGCATTTGGGCCGGTGCAAGCAAGGCTAATCGATTTACTGCGCCTTACCGCGTACTTCAAGACGGCAGTTTTTATGCCACGAAAGCCACTATTTCGGGAACGATTTACGCAAATTCCGGCACTATTGGCGGCTTCGAGATAGGAAGCGGACGAATAGGCACAGCGGCCGACGGTACATCGTCAACAGGTAGCGGATTATCATTATACGGCGACTTCATAAAATTTGCCAATTCCCATTGCTGGGCTTCGATAGGTACAAACGTGTTACCTTTATCATTGGGTATGGTGGGTTTAGGACGCTTTACCAATTCCACGCCAAATCCCTACGGAACAAACTTAGGGCTTCTTCTTAATGTTTCCGGCGGTCTAACCAACATAGCGTTATCAGCCAAAGGCAACATAATAACGGACACGGTTATGGAAAGCTACGGAATAGCCAAAATAACGCCTTCGGTAAATACTTGCCACATTCCGGGCGACCTGACCAAACCCACACCCCTGCGAATCGTAGCAAAGTTCCTTTACAGCAACAGCGGAATAGGACTACCGACAAGAAGCACAATAAGGGAGATTTTAGGAATCGGCACTACGGACTCTTTCGCCGTCCGCTTCACTATGGTAGTGGACCCCAATAGTACCCAAACAGGCTACATTTGTGGGCGCAATACATTCGTAAAAAGCAACAACAAGAATGTAATGGACACCGACCAATACCCATACCGACGGAACAATAACGGCGGCTACGAAAGCGGCAAGGCGAATATGGCCGCCGGGGATATTTGCGAATATCTTTTAGTCTACGACGGAAGCCAATATAACGCCTATTGTCTGGACTTCCGCACCTAAGTAGCACAACCACGGTACACCGCTAAATAGTGTTTTATTGGCTTCATTCACGGCAAAACCTATAAACACTTCACGGATATTTAACGACGTATCATTTTAAGACGCATATAAAGTAACTTTGCACCAACAAATTTTATACGACATGACAAACAGGAACGGCGACGTAGTAAGCGCACAAGTATCGGTAATAGGCCCGGTGGATTTTTCCGCCGGAAACTTCCGACTTGATACACCTTTTTGCGTCAAGAACGACGGAGAAGCGGCCGTAGTGCTTGAAGTCAACCTTTGGGGGATGCCCGAAGGCGAGTTTATAGCCACGCGCTTTACAACCGGGTGGAACCCGGAAATCGTCAGAGAGATTAAGAAAACAAGTCAAACAACCGCCCTTATTTGGGGCTATTAAAACAACCTAATAATTATGAGTTTAATAATTGGCATAGGCGACACAACGCCGAAATTCCCTTACGACTACTATTATGGTGTAAGGATAAAGCAGACCGTAGCAGCTACCACGTTGGAGCGTATCGGCCGCACGGAACTTCATACTTCGCTACCCATTCAGTCGAGGATGCGCCGCTGTGTGCTACGCGACAACGGAACGGTAGCCTATTACCTACACCCGACCGACAGCACCAAGCGCGACAACGGAGCAGCCGCAAACCTTACAGGCGCGGACGGTCAAGTAATGGTAGAAATTCCGAAGCACTACCGAAAGTTTGAGTTCGACGGACACGACATCGTAGCCCTTATTTCCGAGTACCCACTGCCCGGCTTCCACGAAGTACCCCTTATGTACCGCAGTGCATACGAAGCAACCGTAGACCGCACCGTAACGGCTACGCCTAAATTGGCTTCGGTAGTCAACACTACCGCCGCTTTCCGTGGGGGCAACAATAACGCTTCTTACGACGGCACATATAGAACTTTCCTCGGACTTCCGGCTACACAAATATCCCTTACCAATTTCCGCAACTACGCCCGAAACCGTGGTACCGCCGGACTAAACGGCAAGGGTTGGAACTGCGACCTATACGCCGCGCAGTTGGCTACCTATTGGCTTTTTGTCATAGAGTACGCCAACCTTAACTGCCAGGCCGCATTTAACGCACAGCCGGACGCAAACGGTTACAAGCAGGGCGGCCTCGGCCCCGGCGTTACCACAATTTCCTCCGCGAATTGGAACACCTATAACGGCTACTACCCCTTCGTTCCATGTGGTACTACCAATTCGCTCGGCAACAACACGGGCGTAGTCGATTATACCATCAACAACGGGGGCGGCATTACCCACACCGCCCTCGTTCCGAGTTACCGAGGTATAGAAAACCCATTCGGTCATATTTGGAGTTGGACGGACGGCTGCAAATGTGAAATTCAAAGCGAAGCCGACGGCGGCCTGTCGAAGTTCTACGTTTGCGACGACCCGGCCAAGTTCCAAGACAGCACTTACAACGACTACGAATATAGGGGCAACCTTCCCCGAAGCGAGGGTTACGCGAAGTTCCACCTTTGCGGCGAGTACGGCGACAATATGCCGCGAGAGCTTGGCGGCAGTTCCACCACATACATGGCGGACTACTTCTATACCAACATACCGACTTCCGGCACAGCCATGCGCGGCGTTTTGTTCGGCGGTGATGCGAATCTCGGCGCGGCTGCCGGGCTTTCGTATGCGTATGCGAATCACGCGGCTTCGTATACGAATACGAGCATCGGCTCTCGGCTTTGCTTTATCCCGGCAGCGTAACGCCACCATTCTCACGACCAACGCAAAAACATAACACGCTCCAACCGCCGCGCCACATATTCGGCGGTTGGAGTCAATAAAACCAATACAGCAATGAGCGAATACAATTCCAAGCCCAAAGGAGAAGACGATGGAACACTCGCCTTTTTAGGTATTCCACAGGACGAAAACAACAAGCAGTTTAATTGTAGCGAAACCACGCAGCAGAAACTTATAAACCTTTCGTTCTATGTGCTTGACTTCATCGACGGAGTTAAGACGAAATTCGGGAATGAACGCTTTTTAGTGAAGATAAAGCACCCGGACAACAGCCCCGACAAACCGGGCAAGGTGGAAAAGTTCTTTACCAATTCGACCGAAATAAAATACATTCTTCGGGAGATTAAGAAGCGTAACGCCTTCCCCCGAAAAGTCACTATGAGGGCTTCGGGAACACGCTATTACTTCGAGTGAAAATATTAAGGTTGTTTGTCTTCGGGCGTTTTGTTCGGCGGTAATGCGAATAACGGCGCGAATGCCGGGCTTTCGTATGCGAATACGAATAACGCGGCTTCGAATACGAATACGAACATCGGCTCTCAGCTATACTGATTTAGTTAACTTCATAAGAGCTATAAGACAAAGACCGCGCCCCACAAAGGCGAAAAACAGTAACTATTTATAGGGATTTGGTAGGGCAATGCCCGAAGAACCCCTTAGAATCAGCAAAGAATATATGAAAAGGTACGGAAACCTTTACGACAAAATAATAAGTTTGGATAACTTACGGCTGGCAGACGACCGCGCCCGCCGCCGTAAGTGCCATACTTATGGCGTAAGGTTGCATGACCGAAACAGGGAAGAAAACCTACGGCAGCTTCATGAACAACTGAAAGCCGGAACTTTCCGCACGTCGGCATATAATACCTTTACCATATACGAGCCGAAAGAACGGCTTATATTCCGGCTTCCATACTTCCCCGACCGCATAGTACACCACGCCGTAATGAATATCTTAGAGCCTATATGGGTAGCGACATTCACGGCTGACACATATAGTTGCATAAAAGGGCGCGGCATACAGGCGGCAGCGGATAAAGTGAGGAATACAATAAACCGGGATAAACCCGGCTGTGCCTATTGCTTAAAGATAGACGTAAAAAAATTCTACCCTTCCATAAGCCACGACGTACTAAAAAACATCGTCCGGCGCAGAATAAAAGATACACGGCTTTTGCGACTATTGGACGAAATAATAGACAGCGCGGAAGGGCTACCGATTGGCAACTACCTAAGCCAATACTTAGCAAACCTTATGCTTACTTACTTCGACCATTGGATAAAGGAGCAGAAGCGCGTTAAGTATTATTTCCGATACGCAGACGACATTGTAGTATTATACCACGACAAAAAGTATTTACGCGAGTTGCTTGCGGAGATTGAAGACTACCTTACGACCCGGTTGGAACTGGCCGTAAAAGGGAATAAGCAGATTTTCCCGGTAGCGAAAGACCGAAGCGACCGACACGGACGCGGCATCGACTTTTTAGGCTTCGTGTTCTACCACAGCGAAACACGGTTACGGAAGCGTATAAAGCAAAATCTTTGCCGGAAAGTGGCGAAGTTAGCCAAAAGGAAAAAGCCTGTAAGCGAAGCCGAGTTTAGGCAGACCGTGGCCCCGTGGTGGGGTTGGGCCAAGCACAGCGACAGCCAATATTTAATTAACAAACTAAACAAGAAAAGCCCTTATGAAATCAAATTCGGACATTAGACCGACGGCTATACAGCCGCTCGGAAATGGTGCATACCACTACAACTACAACATCAAGGCGAGAACCCAAGAAGCGGAGCCACAGGCACAGGAAGAAAACGCCGACGGCATAACCGCAGACATCATGGCCCAAATTCCGGGAGTTGTCTATGACTACGACACCGTGGAAGTGTGGGGGATGCCCAACTATAAAGACCTTACACGGGCGGTCATTCGTGCCGAAGTGTCGGAAACGGAAGAGTTCGGACTGATTAACGACTACAACGCAGCCAAAGCCGGACTTATCGACGACGAAGCCGAGGCCGAGGAAGCCGAAGCCCGGTACACCGCGCATCTTCGCCGCGTCAGCGAAATAAAGGCGATGGTAAAAGTAGACCTTACCGCCGCAGGGTACTAACCACCAAAACAACCAATCATGTTATTACAATTTTTCAAGTCGATATACCAATACGCAAGCCGCGCAATAGTTTGGGCTTTCGGCGGATTATGGGGGTTGTTGGAACCAACAATACCATTTGCCGCGATTTGCTTTTTGGCTATTGCGTTGGACTGCTATACCGCATGGCGGTTAAGCAAGCGCGTAAAGACCAAGCACCCGAAAGCCAACGACGGCAAGTTTAAGAGCCGCTACGCACGTCGTATGTTCACGACCCTCACTATTATATATTCCTGTGTAGTGCTGGGGTATTTGGTAGACGTGTATATTTACCCATTTGTCGATTTATTCTTAGCTAATTGGATAGCCGGGGGATTTTGCGCCGTGCAGTTCCTTAGCGTATTAGAAAACGAAAGCAGCGAGAATGGGCAGACGTGGGCCAGGGCATTGCAGAAGATTTTGGTAAACAAAGCCGCCCGGCACTTCGATATAGACCCGGCAGACCTTACCACAGGAAAACAGGAAGAAGCAACAACCAACAACCAATTAACCCCATAGGATATGGCAAATATTGACATTCTAAGCCCCTTTATTCTTTCGTGGGAAGGGGGCTTTGTAAACGACCCCCACGACCGGGGCGGCGCGACCAACAGGGGCGTAACCATTGCCACATGGCGGCAAGTGGGTTACGACAAAGACGGCGACGGCGATATAGACGTAGACGACCTCAAGTTAATAACCGCAGCTGACGCGGTAGACCGCGTTATGAAGCCGCACTATTGGGATAGGTGGAAAGCTGACCGCATAAAATCCCAAAGTGTCGCTAATATTGTCGTCGATTGGGTATGGGCTTCCGGGCGACACGGCATTATCAACGTGCAGCAGCTTCTCGGCGTAAAGGTAGACGGCATCGTAGGCGAAAAGACATTAGCCGCCATAAACGCCCAAGACCCCCGGCAGCTATTCGACAGGATAAAGGCGGCCCGCGTCGCCTTCCTTGAAAACTTAGTAGCCAAGAACCCCACGCAACGCAAATTCATAAAAGGCTGGCTAACCCGACTTGACTATATCAAGTTCGGAAGCCTTACCCACAACAGCCGGACACCGCAAACGCTATATTTCAACGACCGATGAAAAGAACGCTTCTAATTCTAATTACCGCCGTCGCCCTGTGCTTTTTCGCCGGGTGCAGTTCAACCAAGACGACCGTTAAAGCCGACGTAACCGAGGAAGCCGCTATAACTGCTTCTTCCGAACAGCGTACCCACGGAGAAACAACAGGAGTGGCCGCGATACTCACTGCCACGCAAAGCAACGAAAGGCAGAACGTAGTAATTGACTTCACAAAAATAGAGTTCTACCCCGGCGCAGTTCCGCCGCTTCCCCCGGACAGCACCGGCCGCCGCGATTGGCTTAACGTCGTATTCGCCGCCGCTGATACTGCCCCCGGAGATAGGGCAAAGCCCCCCAACGTCAAATCAGCGACCAAAGGACGGATAACAATCAACGGCGAGAAGCAGCAAGAAACCGAAACGAAAGCCGAAGCCCAAACGTCAGCTGCGACCGACAGCCAAACCAAAGCCGACGTAACAGCCGACACTAAGAGCGAGGACAAGACCAAGAGCGAGGAAACAAAGAAACCGCCATCCGGCTTTTGGGGGTGGAGCTACTACGGAGTATTAGCCGCCGTTTGCGTCGGGCTGTTCTTTTTCTTCCGGCGATATTGGCGCAAGAAGTAAGCCCCAACAAAGAAAAGTACCCGGAAAAGCCCTTTTCGGGTACTTTTTCGGGTACTTATTTGTTAAGTTGCTGATTTTCAGCATTACGAGCGGAGAGAGAGG
>ENA-UOIY01000705-UOIY01000705.1-human-gut-metagenome-genome-assembly--contig:-P114-NODE-705-length-49543-cov-12.422203_pt1 | contig 49543 bp, 45 predicted proteins | sample MGYA00242335_ERZ723882 | MGnify/ENA metagenome assembly ERZ723882
TCCGTATTTCATCTGCGTGATCCTCATCGGCTCCACCGGCGTTATCGGCGAGTTTGCTCTCGGCCGTGCGACCGGCGCCGGCCCCATCGGCGCTTTCGGCGAATGCACGGCTCTTCGCGGCAACCGCAAGATCGGCGAAGGCATCGGCCTTATCCCGGTCATCGGCTCTATGGCTCTCGCGATCGGTTACACGGTCGTCATGGGCTGGATCTTCAAGTACACCTTTATCTCCATCACCGGCGATATGCATGCAATGGGACAGGACATGGCGTCCATCGGCGGCCACTTTGACGTTGTCGCGGTGAATAACGTCCCCTGCATCATTGTTGCGATCCTCGCGTCCTTCGCCATCATGGCGCTGGGCGTATCCGGCGGCATTGAAAAAGCCAATAAGATCATGATGCCGGCGCTGTTTCTCCTGTTTGTGGTTCTCGGCGTTTATATCGCGTTTCTTCCCGGCGCCGGCGCCGGCTACAAGTACATCTTCACGCTCGACCCCAAAGGGCTGCTCAACCCGATGGTGTGGATTTTCGCCTTCGGCCAGGCGTTCTTCTCTCTGTCCGTTGCCGGTAACGGTTCGGTCATCTACGGCTCCTATCTGCCGAAGAATGAGAACATCGTGACCTCTGCGAGAAACGTTGCCGTGTTCGATACGCTCGCGGCTCTCCTTGCGGCATTCGTCATCATCCCTGCGATGGCGGCAGGCGGCGCTCCTCTGGAGAAAGGCGGCCCGGGGCTCATGTTCGTGTGGCTCGTCAACGTTCTTAACGGTATGCCCGGCGGCCGTATCATCGGCGTTATCTTCTTCATCTGCGTCCTGTTTGCCGGCTTGAGCTCCATTATCAACCTGTATGAGGCTCCGGTCGCAACGCTGCAGGACAACCTGAAGCTCAAGCGCGTCCCTGCAACGGCGATCATTCTCGCTGTGGGCGGCATTGTTGCCGTTTTTATCCAGAAGATCACCTCCGAGTGGATGGATGTCGTCTCCATCTACATTTGTCCGCTTGGCGCGCTGTTGGCCGGCGTGATGTTCTTCTGGGTCGCGGGAAAGGACTTTGCGCTCAAGGAGGTCAACCATGGCCTCAAATCCCCGATCGGCGGCTGGTTCTATCCGCTTGCCAAGTATGTGTACTGCATCCTCTGCGTTATCGCGCTGGTTGCAGGCGCGGCGCTCGGCGGCATCGGCTGATCGACCCGATCCAATAAAAACGCGCGTATCGGTTCTCCGGTACGCGCGTTTTTTCTTGCTCTATGGCAAAAACCCTGCTACAATGAACCCCCGGACGGCGAAAACCGTCTAACGAATAGAAATACTTTTAGGAATGAAACGCCATGAAACAAAGCGACAATACAAACCGAACCCCCACCAACTGGGATGGTACGCCGCAGGAGGACTATTTCGCCGACTGGAACACCCCACCGGAGGAATATCCCGCCGCGGGGCGACATCTCTCCCCGGAGGCGCGGGAGGAATATTATGCCGAACGCGATGCCTACTACACCCGCCGGGACGCCTACTATGCGCAGCGCGACGCCTATTATGCCCAGCGCGAGCGCGAGGAGCAGCTGGCGGACGAGGACGGGGAATACGAAGAGGCATATGACGAAGAAGACGCAGAAGATGCCGCGCCCGAGCCCGAGGAGGAAGAGGAGGATGTCTCCTATGCCCCCGAGGATGCGCCCGCTGCGCCGTCTCCGACGGAAGAAAAGCCGAAGAGGAAAAAGCACCGCCGCAAGGGGGGCTTTCTCCGCTTTCTCGTCACGCTCGTGCTGCTTGCTGTCATCGCGGTGGTACTCGTCGGAAAAGCGCCGGTGCGAAACCCGGACCATCTCGACCGTATTTCTGGCCGCAGCACTATATTGCTCTGCGGCACGGACGAGGACGGTACGCGCACCGATACGATCCTTCTTCTGACGCTCGACCGGAACGAGGGCGGCATCCGCCTTTTGAGCATCCCGCGCGATACCTACGCGCCCGCGTACTATGTGCCGAAGATCAACTCGGCCTACGGCGCGGTCGGCGGCGGGGAAAAGGGCATGGAGCAGCTCATGGAGCAGGTGAAAAATGTTGTCGGCTTTATGCCGGACGCCTATGCGCTCGTTAATCTCAGTGCCTTTGTGGAGGCGGTCGATTTGCTCGGCGGGCTGGATTTTGATGTACCGATGGATATGGATTATGACGACCCCACACAGGATCTCTACATCCATTTGCAGGCGGGTGAGCAGCACTTGAACGGCGAGCAGCTCATGTGGGTCGTGCGCTTCCGCTCCGGCTATGCCAACGCGGACATCGGCCGCACGGAGGTGCAGCGCGCGGTGGTGAAAGCCGCCATGAAGCAGTGGGTGCGCCCGCAGACGCTCGCTGCGCTGCCCGGTCTCTGGCGCATTTATCAGGAAAACCTCACGACCGATCTCTCGGCGCGAAATCTTGTGTGGATGGCGCGCGTGCTCTTGAAGGGCGTGAGCGGCGATATTGAAGCGAACGTCCTCCCCGGCTACGCCACCATGGTGGGCGACGCCTCGGTCTACATGATCGACACCTACGCCGCCTCTGCCATCCTGCCGGATTACAGTCCCTATAAATAAACTGAGCTCCCCGGAAAAATCCGGGGAGCTGATTTTTGCGCGGGAAAAGCGTCCTGCATCCCACACCCGGAAACCGGAACAGGATAAATATAATTTGCAAAATAATTTATATAAAACTATTGACAAAAGTTTTTCTTGTGCTATACTATACTCGAAAGGTCAAAATAAGTCAAAGGAGATGGTTCCTTTTGAAAAAGACATTGTACAGCCTGATGCTCAACGAGGAGGTTGTCCGCGAGGTGGACGCGCTCGCACACCGGCTGGGGACGAGCCGGTCGAATCTCATCAATCAGATCCTCGCCGAATATGTGAACTATACAACGCCGGAGCGCCGCATCAATGACATTTTCTCCGCGCTGGAGCAGCTCATCAGCCCATCGCGTGAGCTGGTGCCGTTTTTTTCGCCGAACAGCAGCACGATGTCGCTCAAAAGCTCTTTGCAATATAAGTACCGCCCGACGGTCAAGTACGAGCTGGAGCTGCACGGCGGGGACGAGAACTCCATCGGCGAGCTGACGGTGCTCTTCCGCACGCAGTCCGAAGCGCTCATCCGCGTGATGACGGAGTTTTTCCGTCTCTGGAAGCGCATCGAGGATGCGCACCTGCCCGCCGGAACGGAACGGCAGTACGCGCTCTATGACGGCAAATTCGTCCGCTCCATTGCGCCGCCGACAAAGGACTGCACCGCCGACGAGCTGGCGCAGGCCATCAGCGGGTACATCCAGCTGTTTGACCGACTGATGAAGGGCTATGTGAGCGGCGAGCTGGACGAGCGCGCCATCGAACGCGAGTGGTTTACGGCCATGCGCCGCGCCGCCGTGCTCATCTGAATCTGTATACCATTTCTTTTCTTAATTCATTAAGGAGGGATTTTCATGAACGCTGAAAAATTCACCCAGAAAAGTCTGGACGCGGTCCGCACCGCCAAATCCATGGCGGAGGAAAACCGCAACAATTATATCACCCCTGAGCATCTGCTCTATGCTCTCGTCGATCAGGACGGCGGGCTGATCCCGTCCCTGCTTGGCAAAATGAAGGTGGACTGCAACGCCGTCCTCTCAGAACTCGATACCGCCATTGCCGCGCTGCCGAAGGTCGGCAACGTGAGCGAGGTGTATCTCTCCCCGGAGTGCGACCGCGCCATCAGCGCCGCCGAAAAGGCCGCCAAATCGATGGGCGACGAGTACATCTCCGTTGAGCATCTGATGATCGGCATTTTCGCCGCCGCCACCCCGGCGATCAAGCGCATTTTCTCCGACCACGGCATCACAAAGGCCGCCTTCACCGAGGTGCTTTCCAAGGTAAAGACCGGCCCTGTGACGGGCGATAACCCGGAGAGCACGTACGACGCTCTCGCCAAATATGGCACCGACCTCGTCAAGCGCGCCCGCGAAAACGAGCTCGACCCCGTGATCGGCCGCGATAACGAGATTCGCAACGTCATCCGCATCCTTTCGCGTAAAACGAAGAACAACCCCGTGCTCATCGGTGAGCCGGGCGTCGGCAAAACGGCCATCGCCGAGGGACTGGCGCAGCGCATCGTGCGCGGCGACGTGCCCGAAGGGCTCAAGGACAAGACCATTTTCTCGCTCGACATGGGCGCGCTGATCGCGGGCGCCAAGTACCGCGGCGAATTTGAGGAACGGCTCAAAGCCGTGCTCGAGGAAGTTCGCAAGAGCGAGGGCGGCATCATCCTCTTCATCGATGAGCTGCATACCATCGTCGGCGCGGGCAAGACCGAGGGCAGCATGGACGCCGGCAACCTCCTGAAGCCGATGCTCGCCCGCGGCGAGCTGCACTGCATCGGCGCAACGACGCTCGATGAGTACCGCAAGTATATTGAAAAGGACGCCGCGCTCGAGCGCCGCTTCCAGCCTGTGCAGGTGGACGAGCCGACAGTCGAGGACACGATCTCCATCCTCCGCGGCCTGAAGGAACGCTATGAGGTCTACCACGGCGTGCGCATCCACGACAGCGCCCTTGTCGCCGCCGCGACACTCTCCAACCGCTATATCACCGACCGTTTCCTCCCGGATAAGGCCATCGACCTGGTGGATGAGGCGTGCGCTCAGATCCGCACGGAGATCGACTCCATGCCCGAAGAGCTGGACGGTATCCGCCGCAAGATCATGCAGCTGGAAATTGAGGAAATGGCGCTCAAGAAGGAGGACGACCAGCTCAGCCAGGATCGTCTCGCCAAGCTGCGCGAAGAGCTCGCCAATCTCAAGGACAAGTTCAACGAGATGAAGGCGCGCTGGGAAAGCGAAAAGAACAGCGTGGACGAGGTCAAAAAGCTCAAGGGCGAGATCGAAAAGCTGCACGCAGACATCGAAAACGCGCAGCTGCGCTACGAATATGAGACCGCGGCCCGGCTCAAATACTCCGAGCTGCCCGCGCTCGAAAAGAAGCTCGCCGAGGCCGTGAAAGCCTCGGAGGAGAAGAAGCAGAGCTCCATGGTGCACGACACCGTCACCGAGGAGGAGATCGCCGCCATCGTCGCGCGCTGGACGGGCATCCCCGTGGCGCGCCTTGTGGAGGGCGAGCGCGAAAAGCTTCTGCATCTGGACGATTATCTCCACCGCCGCGTTGTCGGCCAGGATGAGGCCGTGCAGAAGGTCACGGAGGCCATCCTCCGCTCCCGCGCCGGCATCGCCGACCCAAACCGCCCGATCGGCAGCTTCCTGTTCCTCGGCCCCACGGGCGTCGGCAAGACCGAGCTTGCAAAGTCCCTCGCCGAATGCCTCTTTGATGACGAGCACAACATCGTGCGTATCGATATGACCGAGTATATGGAGAAGTTCTCTGTATCGCGTCTGATCGGCGCGCCTCCGGGATACGTCGGCTACGACGAGGGCGGCCAGCTCACCGAGGCCGTGCGGCGTAAACCCTACAGCGTTGTGCTGTTCGACGAGATCGAAAAGGCGCATCCGGATGTGTTCAACATCCTGCTGCAAATTCTTGACGACGGCCGCATCACCGATTCGCAGGGGCGTACGGTAGACTTCAAGAACACGATTATCATCCTCACCTCGAACCTCGGCAGCCAGTACCTGCTCGAAGGCATTGACATGAACGGCAACATCACGGATTCCGCGAAGGAGGCTGTCATGGGTGAGCTGCACCGCGCGTTCCGGCCCGAATTCCTGAATCGTCTCGATGAGACGATCCTCTTCAAGCCGCTCACGAAGGATAACCTCACCGGCATCATCGACATCATGGTCGAAGGGCTCAAGAAGCGCCTGGCCGACCGCTCGCTCAAGCTCTGCATCACCGACAAGGCGAAGGAGCTCATCATTGAGCGCGGCTACGACCCGCTCTACGGCGCGCGGCCGCTGCGCCGGTATCTCCAGAGCAGCGTGGAAACGCTGCTGGCGAGAGCCATCCTCTCCGGTGATCTTGCCGCGGGCAGCACGCTCACGGTGGATGTCGAAAACGACGAGCTTGTCTGCCGGTAAAATAAGAAAACGCTGTGCGAACAAAAGTTCGCGCAGCGTTTTTCTTTCTCGACAGATGCGAACCCCCCGGCGCAGCAGGTGCGCCGGGGGTTTCACGTCTCACCGGGAGACCCGGGAGTTCTGTTTTTTTACATGAAGAGCGGAGCAAACAGCGCGATCAGGGCAACGATCGTTGCGCACTGGATGGCGGTGATGGCGTTGGACATGTACTTCGGAACGGTATTCATTGTTTCTTCCTCCAAATGAATTATTATTTAATATGGCTGGATATTAGCACTTGTCATTCATAAAGTCAAGTGTGTTTGCGAATAAAATTCACTAACATTTGAAATTTATGAATGTTGAACGGGAATGACAAGATAAAAATGAATATACTGTGGATTGTAACAATGAATAAAAAACAAATGTCCGGCGGAGGAAGAACCGGCGGGCATTTGTTTGAAAACGTTTCATTGTGTCAGATCGCGACCGGCACGGCGTCCGGCTCGATGGGGCAGACATAGCCGGATTCGGCTCGTTCGGCGTATTCCTCGTGCGCCTTCTGCAGAACCGCGGGATCGTCGATGAGCGCGATAGCGGCGCTGGCAAGCGTTTTCCCGGCGCAGAGGATCGCCTTGTGCGCAAGGGAGGTTTTCCCGCAGGCGACGACCTGCCACGAATGGCCCGGCACGCCCGCCGGCCACGCGGCGATGAGCGCCTGCGCCGTCGGCGTCTGCCAGCTCACGTCGCCGACGTCCGTGCTGCCGGGGAGAAAGCCCTCGCCGGAGTAGAGCGGGAGGAGAAAGTCGTTCATGGACTTTGTCATATTCTCCGAAAGCACGCGGGATTCTTTGGCGATAGTGCTGTCAAACTTCGCGCCGATGCCGGGCGCGCGCGTCTGCGCCGGGAACGTTTGGCAAAGCGCCGAAGCAAAGGCGAGATCCTCTTCGGTATACTGCGGCACGCCGGTCTCGGCAAGAGACGCATGCAGCAGCGCTTCAAGCGTGAAGTTCGGCAGCGTTTCCGCCGTGCCGTCGATGAACACACGCTCATAGCTTGTCCCGGTCATGAGCGCTGCGCCCTCCGCGATGGCGTCCACGCGCTTTTGGAGCTTTACGGAATCGGCGACCTTGTTAGCGCGGACCATGTACAGCACGGAGGCGTTTGCCTGCACAACGTTCGGCGATACGCCGCCGGCGTCGGTGATGGCGTAGTGGATGCGGCAGTCGTCGGTCATGTGCTCGCGCAGAAACTGCACGCCGATGTTCATGAGCTCCACGGCATCGAGTGCGCTGCGCCCGTTGTGCGGATCTCCGGCGGCGTGCGCGGCGACACCCTTGAACTTATAAAGCACCTGAATGCATGAATTGTTCGTTCCGGTGGATACCTCGTTCGTGTCGGACGGGTGCCAGGTGAGCGCGGCGTCGAGCCCGTACCAGAGCCCTTCGCGCGCCATATACGCCTTGGCCGCGCCGCCTTCTTCACCCGGGCAGCCGAAGAAGATGACGGTGCCGGGCTTTCCGCTCGCGGCAAGGTATTCCTTCACCGCGGCGGCGGCGGCGAGCGAACCGGCGCCGAGCAGGTTGTGGCCGCAGCCGTGGCCGTTTCCGCCGGGGGTGACACTCTGCGGTACGGCGACGCCGCTTTTCTGCGAAAGGCCGGAGAGTGCGTCAAATTCGCCGAGAATGCCGATCACCGGATGGCCGGAGCCGTAAGAGCCGGAAAACGCCGTTTCAATGCCGCAGAGATTTTTCTGCACCGTGAAGCCCAGCTTTTCCAGAGCGTCCGTATAAAGCGCCGCGGCTTTGAATTCCTTGAGCGAGAGCTCCGGCTCGTCCCAGATCGCGTCGGAAATCGAGGTGAAGAAGGGCGCGTCCTCGTCGAGCGTATGCAGCGCGGCTTTTTTGATTTCGTTCATATCACAACACCTTGGAGAGAAAATCCTGTAAACGGGCGCTTTGCGGGTGCTGGAAGATATCCTCCGGCGTACCCTGCTCCACAATGCACCCTTCGTCCATGAATACAACGCGGTTGCCCACCTCGCGGGCAAAGCCCATCTCATGCGTTACGACGACCATCGTCATGCCGTCGCGGGCGAGCCGCTTCATAACATCCAGCACCTCGCCGACCATCTCGGGGTCAAGCGCGCTTGTCGGCTCGTCAAAGAGCATCACATCCGGCTCCATGGCGAGCGCGCGCACGATGGCGACGCGTTGCTTCTGCCCGCCGGAGAGCTGCGAGGGGTAGGCGTCGGCGCGGTCGGCGAGACCTACGCGCTCCAAAAGCTCCATGGCTTTTTCCTTTGCGGCTGCCTTATCCGCTTTCTTTACGAGGATGGGGGAGAGGGTCAGATTTTCGAGTACTGTTTTGTGCGGGAAAAGATTGAAGTGCTGGAACACCATGCCCATTTTCCGGCGGTGAAGATCGAGATCGATCTTCTTTCCCTGCGCGTTTTTCTTTTTCGTGATGTCTGTCCCCTCCACGATAACGCTGCCGGAGGTCGGCATTTCGAGCAGGTTGAGCGAGCGCAGGAATGTGGACTTTCCGCTGCCGGAGGGACCGATGATGACGATCACGTCGCCCTTGCAGATCGTGAGACTCACGCCGTCGAGCGCTTTGACCGTACCGTCACGGAAGTGTTTGCAGAGGTCTTTTACCTCGATAAGCGGTTCACCGGTCTGCACGGCTCATCCTCCTTTCAAAGAATCCAAACAGTTTGCTGAGAAGGAACGTCAGAATGAAATAAATAACGCCGACGATCACGAGCGGCTCGAGAGGCAGATAGCTCGCGCCGCGCACGATAAGATACTGCGTCATGAGATCGCCGATGAAGAACGTGGACGCGAGCGAGGTGTCTTTCACGATCATGATAAACTCGTTGCCGAGCGCGGGGAGGATCGTTTTGAGCGCCTGCGGCACGAGAATGTACCAGGTGCGCTGGAACGAATTCATGCCGAGACTCATGGCGGCCTCGCTCTGTCCGGCGTCTACCGATTGCAGACCCGAGCGGATGACCTAGGAGACATAGGCGGCGCTGTTGCAGATGAGCGCGATGGCGATGCAGAGAAACTTCTGCTTATTGAGCGCCGGGATGAGCGCGGGCAGGGCAAAATAGAAGAAGTACAGCTGCAGCAGCATGGGCGTGCCGCGGATGACCTCAATGTAGATCGTGGAAAGCCACCGCAGCGGCGCGCTCTTGGAAAGCTTCATTCCCGCGAGCAGGCAGGCGATCACCGCGCCGAACGCCACGGTGATCGCGGCGAGCAGCAGCGTATACGATACACCGGTCACCAGAAACTTTTCCCAGTACTTGGTGAACAGCTTGACGATGTTTTCAAATTTAATGAAACTCATTGGACGGATTCTCCCCTCCGCCCGCCGGAGAGATCCCCGGCGGACGGTTTGTTATCTGTAATCAGTCTTCGACGCTGACTTCGGCAGCGTTTTCAGACTTGGCGAGCGCGACAGCGTCTTCGTACCACGTGCCGTACACACCGTCGGCGTAGGCATTGGCGAGAGCTTCGTTCACAACGTTCAGCAGCGCGGTCTCGCCCTTGGTGATGAGAATGACGTTCGCCTCATATTCGGCGGCAACTTCAAATTCCCAGGAGCAGATCATAAGATCGGGGTTGGAATCAATGATCATTTCGGCGTTGCCCTTTGCAACGGCCAGCGCCTCGATGCTGCCGTTCTGCAACTCCAGAACGCCAACGCCGAGATCGCCGATGGTGACAGGGTTCGCGTCGGGCAGCTGCGAAGTGAGAAGATTCATCTGGAGCGAGGCGTTCTGCGCGCCGACGTCCACACCGGCGAAGTCCTCGGCAGAGGTGAATTTGTCCGCGTCGGTCTTCTTGATGAGAATGACCTGCTCGGTCTCGTTTTCACCGGCGTAGTAGTAATCGGAGATCTCGTAGTTCTCGCCGCGCTCCGCCGTCCAGGAGTAGCCGGAAATGGACATCGGCACAGAGCCGGTGTAAACGGCGGTCTGGCAGGCGTCAAAGCTCATCGGCTCAATAACAAGATCCACCCCGATGTAATCGGCGATGTACTTGGCGAGCGTCACGTCAAAGCCGACGTACTGCTCCTGCCCGTCCTTGGAGGAGTCGACGAACTCCATCGGGGCAAAGTCGGGGGAGAGGGTAACGTAGAGAACGCCGTTGGCCTTGATCTGGTCGAGCACGCCCTGTGATTCAGCGGGAGCTTCGGTCTCGGCGGGGGTCTCAGTGTCGGCAGGAGCTTCGGTCGCGGGGGCGGCCGTGGGCTCCGCGGCGGACGCTGCCGCGCCGCAGGCGCAAAGCACGAAGAGCATCATTGCGGCAAGAGTGAGGGAAAGTACTTTAGCGAATGTTTTCTTTTTCATTGTTGTGTGCCTCCATTGCGAAATGAATTTTTATTTAATATGGCGCGAATATTAGCATACTCATCCACACTCGTCAATACAAAAACGAGAAAAAATTCATAGAAATTTCAATATTATGGATAATAACCACCGGTGTAAGAATATTATCCGAACGCTTTGTGCATATTTGTACGCATTGAATGAAAAAATATCCGGCAGGCTTCCCTCGGAAAGCCTGCCGGATATTTGCATAGAAATAAAAACGGTTACAGGAGATATTTCAAAATCTGCACGGCGTTGCTCGCCGCGCCCTTGCGGATCTGGTCGCCGCAGCACCAGAGCGTGAGAGCGTTTTCCTGCGTGAGGTCTTCGCGCACACGGCCGACCCAGACAAGATCCTGTCCGCTCGTGTCGAGCGGGGTGGGGTAGCAGCGGCCCTCGTAGTCTTCGATCAGACGGCAGCCGGGGAAGGCGCGGATGGCCTCGTTTGCCTCGGCAACGGTGATCTTCTCCTTTGTCCGCACTGTGACGGCGATGGAGTGCGAACGCATGACCGGCACGCGCACGCAGGTGCAGGTGACGCGCAGCTCGGGGAGATGCAGGATCTTGCGTCCTTCGTTCTGCATTTTCATCTCCTCGTCGGTGTAGAGATTATCGAGCATGCTGCCGATGAACGGGATAACGTTGAGCGCGATCTGCGTGGGGAATACCTTCGCCTTGCACTTTTCGCCGCGGGCGAGCGCGTCCATCTGGTGCTCCAGTTCCTCCAGTCCGCCCTGTCCGGCGCCGGACACGGCCTGATACGTGCACGCTACCATGCTCTCGATCGGCGAGAGGCGGTTGAGCGCGCCGACGGCCATCGCAGTGATGATTGTGGAGCAGTTGGGGTTGGCGATGATGCCGGAATTTCGCTTTGCGTCCTCGCCGTTGATCTCCGGCACAACGAGCGGGATGGCCGGATCCATGCGGAAAGCCGAGCTGTTGTCGATGTACACCGCGCCGCTCTTCACGATGGCCGGAGCAAACGCGCGGGACATGCCGCTCTTCACCGCGCCGAGGACAAAATCCATGCCCTCGAACGAGGCGTTCGTCGCCTCCTCCACGGTGAGTTTCTCTCCGCGGAAGGCGATCTTGCTTCCCGCGCTGCGTGCGCTCGATAGGAGCCGGAGAGAGGAAACGGGAATACTATATTCTTCCAGTACGTTGAGCATTTCGCGGCCGACCGCGCCGGTCGCGCCGAGAATGGCGATGCTGCAATTTTTCATAAATGAGAAACTCCTTTCCGTCAGCCGGTGAACCCGTCATACAATACGCGGATCGCCTTTTCAAAATCACAGTTTTCCACGCCCACAATGATCGAAAGTTCGTCCGCGCCCTGGGCGATGGTGCGGATGTTCAGCCCGTGCTCGCCGAGCGCCTGGAAGAGCTTGCCGGACGTGCCGGGACGGGCGGGCATTTTGCGTCCCACGGCGGCGACAAGAGCGATGCCGTCCTGCACGCGCACGTCGTCCGGGCGGCAGGTCTTCTGAATATCGGCGATCACGTCGTAGAGCGTGTTCTCCAGCGCCGCGGACGAGACAACGAGCGCAAAGCTGTCGAGCCCCAGCGTGATGTGCTCCACGGCAGCGTGGTAGCGGTCGAGAATTTCCAGCGCGTTGCAGAGCGTTGTGGAGGCATTCATGTTGCGCTTGAGCACCGTGAGAATCGTGAAGTTGCGCCGCCCGGCAATGCCGGTGATCGGGCGCTCGAGTTCGCTCTCGCTTTCGATATGCTCCACGATGAATGTGCCGGGGTCGCCCGGACGGTTCGTGTTGCGGATGTTCAGGGCAATGCCCTTCTCCTTCACCGGGAGAATGGACTCCTCATGCAGCACCGAAGCGCCCATAAACGCCATCTCGCGTAGCTCCGCATACGTGATACGGGGGATCGGGCGGGGATTTTCCACAATGCGCGGGTCAGCCATCAATATGCCGGAAACGTCCGTCCAGTTTTCGTATACGTCCGCGTTCACCGCTGCGGCGGCGAGCGCGCCGGTGATGTCGCTGCCGCCGCGCGTCATGACCTTGATCTTTCCGGTCGGTACGCGGCCGTAGAAGCCGGGGAGGACGATCTTCCCGTTCTTCTCGAGCGCCGCGGCAATGGCGGCATCGGTGCGGGCGCGGTCAAACTGACCGTCAAAGCCAAAGAACACACAGTCGGCAGCGTCCACGAAGGCGTAGCCGAGCGTTTCGGCCATGAGCCGCGCGGTGAAGTATTCGCCGCGGGAGACGAGCTCGTCCACGCTCGTGTCGCGCGAGAGCGTTGCGGCGTAGGCGTCAAATTCCTCCTCCACGCGGTAGGAAAGGCCAAGCTCGTCGCGGATGGAGACAAACCGGGAGCGGATCGCCGCGAGAATGTCGGCGCAGGAGACGCCATACGTCAGATGCGCGTGGCAGAGATAGAGAAGGTCGGTGAGCTTATGATCGTCGCTCGTGCGCTTTCCGGCGGCGGAGATGACGACAACGCGGCGCGAAGGGTCCGAGAGGACAATATCGCGCACCTTGCGGAACTGCTCCGCCCCTGCGACGGACGAGCCGCCAAATTTACATACTTTCAGCATAGCTTTTCCTCCAGCGCCGCGAAGAACAGATCGTTTCCGTCCTTGCGGATGTTCTGCGCGAGCGCGTGCATTTTCTCGGCGCTCATCGGTTCGGTCACGGCGCGGACAACGTCGCCCTGCGCGAGCACCGCCCGGAGCGGCAGCCGGCAGGCGGCAAAGCCGCCGGTGCGGATGTAATAGGCGTGTACCGCCGCGCGGTTATCCGCCTCCGCGGCGCGGCAGCTCTCCGGGAACATGGCTCGCACGCCCTGCTGCGCCGCGGCCAGATCGCGCAGTACCGCGGACGCCGTGGGGAAGCGCCCTGCGCCCTGTCCCATCAGCACGATTGAGCCGCAGCGGCGGCCCGAATAGCGCGCCATGTTGTTGTTTGCAAAAACCGAGCTCTCCGGCGCGGCGCGGGGAAAGAGCACCGGCTCCACATACGCCGAAACGCTCTCCCCGGCGCGGCAGCCAGACGCGATAAGACGGCATACAAGGCCGCGGCCTTGTATATCTTCCACGTCCGCGGCGGTGAAGTGCTCCATGCCCTCGCAGAGCATCCCGCTTTGCGGCAGCACGCCGAAGGCGACGGCGCATGCAAGCTGCATTTTCCGCAGCGCGTCCAGCCCGGAGACGTCCGCCGTGGGGTCAGCCTCGGCATAGCCGAGAGACTGCGCCTCGCAAAGCGCGTCGGCATAGGAAAGGCCGCAGCGCTGCATGGCGTCGAGCATATAGTTCGTCGTGCCGTTCAAAATGCCGGAAACGGCCTCAATGCGGTCGGTCTCGGCGGAGAGCGCGAGATTGTGGAGAAACGGCACGCCGCCGCCGCACGCTGCGCTGAAAAGAAACGCCGCGCCCTTCTCCCGGGCGAGTGAGGCGAGCTCCAAGCCGTGCGCGGCGACCATCGCTTTATTCGCGGTGATAAAGTGCTTCCCGGCTTCGAGCGCGCGCATGCCGTAAGAATAAGCAGGATCCAGCCCGCCAAGCGTTTCCACCACGGCGTCCACCGTCGGATCGCCGAAAATGAGCGCGGCATCGCTCACCTGAAAGGACTCGGCCGCCTTTCCGGGGCGCACGAGCACCGGCCCCGCCGCCATACCGGGGGCGTCGAGCAGCATCTGGTATACGCCCGCGCCGACCGTACCATATCCCAAAACCGCGACTTTCACGGCATCGCCTTCTTTCTCTAAATGATCAAATGTCCTTGAGTTAACAACAAATGTTTTTGACAGAAAGCATTGTAACAGAATGCCCGCGGAAAAGCAATGCTTTTTCGCGGGCGATTCGATGAAATATACAGAAAATTGGAAGAAGTTTTTTACATATTGCCAGTGGCGTACATAAGTGCCGAGAGCGCGGCGACCGGCGCCGTCTCGCAGCGGAAGATGCGCGGCCCCATCGAGCAGATGTGCAGCTTCATAATGCGGGCGAGCTCCGCCTCAAACGGCTCAAAGCCGCCCTCCGGGCCGGTGAGAATGGCAGCAGAGGCAATATTCCCGGCGCTCTCTACGGCATCGCGCAGCGTTTCGCGCTCGCCGGTTTCGTACATGAAGAGAGGAAGAGAGGTGGTGTTCGCCTTGTTGAAGGCTTCTGCGAGATCGGGCAGGAACCCCACAGTGGGGATCACGCCGCGACCGGACTGCTTGGCGGCCTCCTCGGCGATGCGCTGCCAACGGGCGACCTTTTTGTCCGCGTCGCCGTGGACGCGCGCCACGCACCGGCTGGAAGCAAAGAAATAGATCTCCGATGCGCCTGCTTCGGTGCATTTCTGGAGAATGTAGTCGGCCTTATCGCTTCCCTTGGGAAGCCCTGCGAGAATGATGGTGTGGACGCTCGGCTCGCCCTGGCAGGGGATGACCTCAAAGATCTCGGCCTCGACCTCGTTGGGCGTGATCTTCGTAACGGTGCAGTGGTGATCCTTGCCGCCGTCGCACACGATCATCGTGTCGCCGACGCGAAGGCGCAGCACCTTGGCGTGCGCGGCGTCCTCTCCCAGAATAAACGCCGTGCCTCCGGCGATCGAGCTTCCGCCGGAGAGAAAGAATCTCGGCATGAGCAACATCCTCCCACAGATAATTTCCTATCCATTATGGCATAGTTTTGCGCGGATTGCAAGACGGGAACGGCGTGCGCCGCGCGGAATAGAATGGGGCGAAGAGGTGATCGTATGGATACGGAACGGATGCGCCGTGTACTCGGGCGCGTATACGGCCCCGCCGCGCCGCCGGCAGCGGGCGAGACCCCGGATGCGCTGCGGGAATGTCTCCGGCTGGAGACGGAGGCGGCGGTGCTGCTGCGCTATCTTGTGCGCACGAGCCGCGCGTGCCAGAGTCCGCTTGGCGAGTCACTGCACCGCTGCGAGGCACGCCGCTGTGCGCTGCACGCGGAGTTTTTCCTCCGTGAGGGGGAGAGACCGCCGCAGTCTCGTCCCGGCACGCCGCCGGGCGTCCTCTCGGCGCTGCGGCGGATCGTTCTGCTCTCCCGGGCGCGTCAGAGACTCTACGGGCGCACCGGGGAAACCGCCCTGCCGCTCACGCCGGAAACGGCGCGGCGGTTTGCCGCGGAGTGCCATGCCGAGGAGAGTGCCGCGGCGCGTCTGCTTGCGCTCGCGATGAAATAAAACGCCGCCGGAGAGACATCTCTCCGGCGGTATCCTGCCTTAAATATGCGGGATGGGGCTTTACTTATTTTCCCAAAGGACAAGATCACCCAGAACGATTTTCTGGATATCGTCTATGTTGATCGCGCTGCCCCATTCGCAATGGAGTTCCACCGCGCCGCTTATGTACGGAGCGCTCAGCGCGCCGCCGGTGGAGAAGGACGAACCGTCGGAGAAAAAGAGCAGAGATTCAATGCATACCTTGTCCTCCAACTCCGAGTAAGGCTCATATCCGGTCTGGTCGGCTCCGGGCGTGTGGAATGCCTCGGCGTCTTCATAGCGCACCTTCCACACGGCGCCGAACGGCGTCAGCTCGAGCCCGGAAATCTCGATCGACTTGCCAGACACCGCGTCGGTGTAGACGGCGTGTCCAAAATCGAAGTAGCGCGTCTGTTCATCCGTCGGGGTAAAGGTTACCGGCCCGAAGGTCTGCATTTCCATGTCCTTGTCGGACATATGCATGAGAAGCGGGAAGCTGTCCGTGCCGAGCGCTGCGGCGGCTTTTTCGAGGAACATGTCCTCAATCATGCACTCGAGCGTCAGCGTCTGCGTTTCGCGGTCATAGGCGTATTGCAGAACGGCGTCGCGAACCGCCTCCTGCCCGTGCAGCGTGAGGCCGGACGGAAGCCTCGGCGAGGCAAAGCCGCCGAGGTCGGTGCCGTCGATACTCCAGGAAAAGTTCAGCGTTCCCGGGTATCCGGGGTATTCGGCAATACATTTTTCGCTCACCGGGGAAATGATTACATAGACGCGCTGCAAATCTCCGGCGTTTACAGCGGAGAGCAGTACAAGTTCGGACTCTACTGCCTCTGTTTCCGAGACGTCGGAGACTGCACTGCCGCTCGTCTCCGGCAAGGAGTATTCGGCGTAGCCGGTTACGCTGTTTTCCTCAATTTTTAGATCGGCTTTGATCTCTTTCTGCCGGGCGGCGTGGATGCTCCATGCTGCGTAGGCCGTGATCCCAAGCGCGAGGATCAGCGCCGCGGCGAGCGCGAGGCTGACAAGATGTTTCTTTTTCATGGGGGCGCTCCTTTCCGGGCTTTCCTGCATTTTCCCGGGAGAATAGACCGCGGCCTCACTGATAAACCGGTCGTCCAGACCGCATAGCGCCGCGGAGATCGTTTCCCGCTTCATACAAGCAATCCCTCCTTAATAAGGTGATGTCGAAGTTTTTCTCTGAGACGGTAGAGGCGGACGGCCACGCTTTTGGCGGTGGAACCGGTCATGGCGGCGATATCCTGCATCGAATCGGAATACCAGTACCGGCGCACGAAGAGAAACCGGTCAGAGTAGCTCAGCGCCGCGAGAAAGGCGTTGATTGCCTCGGAGAGCTCCTTCGCGTCGTAAGCATCCTCCACGCTGCCGCCGTCGGAGAGACATTCCTCCAACTCGTCGAGTGCTGCGTCGTAGCGGCTGTTTCGCTTTTTCGCGGTGTTGGCGTGGTATTTTGCCGCAGCAAGATTGCGCGCGATCCTGCACACGAACGTCCGCAGCGGCGCAGGCTCCTGCGGCGGGATGGCATTCCAAACGGCGAGATACGTGTCGTTGAGGCACTCCTCTGCGTCCCGCTCGCTGCCGAGAATGTTCCGGGCAACCCTTGCCGCGGCGCTGCCGTGCGCCTTGGCAAGTTCTTCGATCGCCTGCTCCGAGCGCTCAAAAAACAGGCGAATGATCTCCGCATCGGTCATTGGCTGCCACCTCCTTTCGCCTTCACTCATATACTACGGTTTTGGTGCCGGATATTAACAGAAATATCTTAGAAAATGCAAAATGCGCCTCCTATAGAGGCGCATTTCATGGTATTCAAAGTGTGCAGGCGTAAACGAACGCCACGAGCGTGAGCACAACACCGGAGACGATAGAACCCGACCAGAGGAGGTACCGGAGATCGGCACCCTCCAGCGGCTTGCGCCTCGGCTTTGCCGCCGCGGCGCTCTGCTGCGGCGCACCGGTGTACGGCGGCGCGGGATAACCCTCCGGGGCGGGGGCGGCATCGCCGTAAAAAGCAGCGTCGTCCGGTACGGCATATTCCGGCTGGGGGGCATACGCCATCCCGGCCTGCGGCGCGTACGGCATTTCCGGTGCGGGGGCATAGCCCTGCGGCGGGTAGGGCGGCTGCGGGGCATAATATCCGCTCTGAGGATAGGGCGCGGCATAGCGCGGGTCATACGCAGGAGCGGCGTAGGGATTATAGTACGGCTGCGGATAGGCACTCGCGCCATAGCTCTGCGGCGGATAGGGCGCAGCGGGAGCGTAAGGTGCGTACCCGGTGGGAGGATAGGGCGCAGCATAGCCGCCGTAGGGGGCATAGCTCTGCGGCGCGTAAGGCGCGGCGGCGCGGCGCTCGAACGGCATATCGCCGCCGACCGTTTCATATACCGGCACGTCCCGTGCAGGTTTTTTCGGCTTTTCGGGCGTGGTGAACGGGTTTTCCCATTCCGGCTGTGCCATGGCCTCGGGGGCATATGTACGCGCGGCGTTCTCATACTGGGGAGAACGTTCCGGCGTCTCCGCGACAGGGCGCGCGAGGCGCTGCCGGATGCTGCCCATGACCTCTGCCGCCGTAGGGCGCATCTTTGGCGGCGTAAATTCCTGCTTTCGGAGAGCCTCCATCATTTCGGCCTCCGAGCCGAAGGCGCGGCTGGGATCGGCGTTGGCGGGACGCTGCGCACCGGAAAGCTTCTTTCGGATATCGGCAAAGTTCATCGGCGCGCCTCCACGATCTGCCAGGCGTGTTCGCCGTCGCGGGCGATCTGCGCGCCAAGCTCGTCGAGATCGGCAAACTGCCGCTCTGGACGCAGAAAATCAAAAAACTCGAGCGCGAGCGTGCGGCCGTAGAGATCTCCGTCGAAACCAAGAAGATGGCTCTCGACGGTGACGACCGGTTCACTGCTCACGGTGGGGCGGACGCCGATGTTCGTAACGGCGGCAAACGCCCCCTCCGGGAGAATGGCGCGCGCGGCGTAAACACCGTGCGGCGGGATGAGCACGCCGGGCGCAAACTGCATGTTCACCGTCGGCGCGCCGAGATGGCGGCCGAGCCGGTGGCCGTGGCGGACAACGTCCGAGAGGAAATGCGGATGGCCGAGAAAGTGCTCGGCGCGGAGCATGTCCCCGGCTTGCAGCAGCGTGCGTATATAGGTAGAACTCACGGTGATGCCGTCGAGTTCGACCTTGTCGACCACATCGCAGGTCAAACCGTTCGCCGCGCAGTAATCGCGCAGGCATTCCGCCGTACCCTCGCCGCGCCAGCCGAAACAAAAGTCGTAGCCAACGACAAACCCCGCCACATCCAGCTTGGCACGGATGCGCCGGAGGAACTCCTGCCACGGCATGTGCATCGTTTCCTCGGTGAAGTGCAGAAACTCCACGCGCTCAATGCCGAAAAGACGCCGGATGATGGCGGCGCGGTCATCCGCGCTGTTGATGAGCGGCACGGGCGTGCCGAACACAAAGGTGTCGGGATGCGTATCAAACGTCATGACCGCCGGATCGACGCCGAGTGCCTCGGCGCGTTCGACCGTGCGGCTCAAAAGCGCCGCGTGACCGCGATGTACGCCGTCAAAAAAGCCGAGCGCCAGAACGCATTTTCTCTCTGCCATGAATGATCAAACCTCAAAAAAACTTTTTACCGTGACGGCCTCGCCGTCCGTGACGCGCCCGATGGCGAGAAACTCGCCGCTTTCGGAATAAAAGCGCGTCTCTCCGTCCGGCGCGTTCGTCCGGAACGGGTTGCCGCAGCGGCAGCGCTTTTCCTGTGCAGCGGTGAGCGTCAGTGCGGCGGCCGAGGAAAAGAGCGTGTCTACGGGAAGAAGCGTGTCGCGGTCGGCGCGCGTGAGCGCTCCGATGCGCCGCGCGTTTTCCACCGAAAAGCCCCCGGAGCGCGTGCGCCGCAGCGCCGCCATGCACCCGCCGCAGCCGAGATACTCGCCGAGGTCGTGGCAGAGCGTGCGGATGTAGGTACCCTTTGAGCAGCGGATACGAAGCATATGGTCTCCGTTCTGCTGCCCGAGATAGTCGATGGAATGGATCGTGATGCGCCTGGGCGTGCGCTCTACCTCGCCGCCGCGGCGGGCAATGTCGTAGAGCTTCTGGCCGTTGATCTTAATGGCGCTGTACATCGGCGGGATCTGCTCGATCTCGCCGGTGAAACGGGGAAGCGCTGCGCGGACATCCTCTTCGGTAGGTAAGACGGCCGACGAGCGCAGAAGGTTGCCTGTAATATCCTGGGTATCGGTGACGAGGCCGGGGCGAAACGCCGCGACATACTCCTTCGTTTCCGCTTCGGCAAACGCCGCCGCGCGCGTGGCGCGGCCGACGAGCACGACAAGAAGCCCCGTAGCCAGCGGATCGAGCGTACCGGCGTGGCCGATGCGCCGCTCACCCAGAATGCCCCGGAGCTTGGAAACGCAGTCCTGACTTGTCCAGCCCTCGTCCTTGTCGAGAAGCAGAATACCGTTTACGCCCATGCTTCCTCCACGGCGCGGCGCACCGCGTCCGCCGTCTCATCCGGCGAGAGATCGAGCTCGCACCCGGACGCCATTTTGTGGCCGCCGCCGCCGAAGCGGGTGCAGACCTGCGAAGCGTCCACACCGCCGTCCGTGCGAAGGGAAACCTTGCTGCGCGGCGGGTCGACCGAGAGCTCGCGTACCGTTATGGACACGCGGTTGCCCCGCACCTGTCCGGCGAGCGAGGCAAGATCGCTGCAATCGTCCTCCGTAACACCGGCGCGGCGCAGCATGTCGAGCGTGATGACAGCGATGTTGATCGCATGATCGCGGTAAGAGCGGAGCGAGGAGCATACCAAGCCCTCAAGCGCGAGCCGCGCCGGGGACTTGGTGCGGAAAAAGAGCTTGTTGAGCCGCGGCAGATCCGCTCCGGCGTCGCAAAGGCGCGCCGCGGCGCGGAATGTGGCGCTGTTGGTGTTCGCGTAGCAAAAGCAGCCGGTGTCCGTGGAGACGGCGATATAGAGAAGATCGGCCTCCGTTTTGTCCGGCGCGCCGAAAAGCTCTTCAATGAGCGCGAGGACAAGCTCGCCGCAGGCGGCGCTGTGTGTCCAGATGATGGCATGCTCCGGCTGCTCGCCGCGGGGCACGTGGTGGTCGAGCTTGAGCGCGATCGCCCCCACAAAGCCGCGGGCGAGAAGCTTCTTTTCGGCCACGTCTACGCTCACGCACGTTTCGGGAACAAATCCTTCTGGCGCAAAGTACGGCGAAACGAAGGGGATAAAGCTCTCCGTGATTTCGGGATTTCTATAAAGATGCGCCGTTTTTCCCAAACGGCGCAGCGCGTGGCACAGCGCAGAGGCGCTTCCGAGAGTGTCTCCGTCCGGCCTCTGATGTGTTACCAAAAGATAGTTGTCGTGCGCGCGGAGATACGCGGCGCATTCCAAAAGTTCCATGCTTACTCGTTTTCCCCGGCCTTGGGCGAGGCGTCGTCCAGATGCCGGATGATGTCGTTGATGTGCGCGCCGTGCTCGATGGAGTGGTCAAGCTCAAAGATCAGCTCCGGCGTATACCGCAGCGAGAGCGAGGTGCCCAACTCGTGCCGCAGCCAGCCGCCGCACGATTTGAGACCCTTCTTGAGCTCCTTTTCGTTCACGTCGCCGAGCACGCTCAGATACACGGTGCAGTAGCGCAGATCGCCCGTCGTCTCGGTGCGGACGATGCTCAGCAGATCGCCCTGCTGCACGCGCGGATCCTTCACCTCGCGCAGAAGCGAGGCAAGCGTGCGCTGAATATCGTCGTTGATGCGCTGGATGTGATTGGACGGCATAGTCTACCCTTCCTCTCTTTACAGCTGCTCGGTGACGAAGCACTCGATGATGTCGCCTTCCTTGATGTCGTTGAACTTTTCGACCTGCATGCCGCACTCGTAACCGGCGGAGACTTCCTTGACATCGTCCTTGAAGCGGCGCAGCGAAGCGAGCTCGCCTTCGAAAATGACGATGTTATCACGGTTGACGCGCACGCTGCAGTTGCGCTGGATCTTGCCGTCCTGCACATAGCAGCCGCACACGGTGCCGACCTTGGACACGCGGAACGTCTGGCGCACCTCGGCATGGCCGATGATGACTTCGTGGAACTTCGGCGCGAGCATGCCCTTCATGGCAGCTTCGACGTCGTTGATGCAGTCATAAATGACGCGGTACATGCGCAGCTCCACCTTGGCGCGCTCGGCGCTGTCGCGCGCGGCGTTGTCCGGGCGGACGTTGAAGCCGACGATAACGGCGTTGCTCGTGGAGGCGAGCATGACGTCCGACTCGTTGATCGCGCCGACACCGGAATGGATGACGCGCACGCGGACTTCCTCATTGGAGAGCTTTTCGAGCGAGGTTTTGACGGCCTCGGCGCTGCCCTGCACGTCCGCCTTGACGATGATGTTGAAGTCCTTGAGATCGCCCTCCTGGATGCGGGCGAACAGATCCTCGAGCGAGACCTTCTTGCCGGCGCCGGCGGCAGCGGCGCTGCGCTGCGCGGCAAGGCGCTCTTCAGCGAGCGTGCGCGCCATGCGCTCGTCGGCAACGGCGTTGAACACGTCGCCCGCGGACGGCACCTCGGACATGCCGGCAATCTCCACCGGGACGGACGGGCCGGCCTCGGTGATGCGCTCGCCGCGGTCGTTCGTCATAACGCGGACGCGGCCGACGGCGGTACCGGCAATGATGATGTCGCCGGTGTGGAGCGTGCCGTTCTGTACAAGAACGGTCATGATCGGGCCGCGGCCCTTGTCGAGACGCGCTTCCACGACCGTGCCGCGCGCCGGACGGTTCGGGTTGGCCTTGAGCTCCATGATCTCGGCCTGCAGCACGAGATTTTCGAGCAGCTCTTTGACGCCCGCGCCGGTCTTCGCGGAGATCGGGCAGACAATCGTATCGCCGCCCCATTCCTCGGGGACGAGATCGTATTTGGTAAGATCCTGCTTGACGCGGTCGGGGTTCGCGCCGGGAAGATCCATTTTGTTGATCGCCACGACGATCGGCGTACCGGCGGCCTTGGCGTGGTTGATAGACTCGATCGTCTGCGGCATGATGCCGTCATCGGCCGCGACGACGAGAATGGCGATATCGGTCACCATCGCACCGCGGGCACGCATGGTGGTGAAGGCTTCGTGGCCCGGCGTGTCGAGGAAGGTGACGGGGTTGCCGTTGACCATCACGCGGTACGCGCCGATGTGCTGCGTGATGCCGCCCGCCTCACCGGCGACGACGTTCGCGCTGCGGATGCGGTCAAGCAGGGAGGTCTTGCCGTGGTCAACATGACCCATGACGACGACGACCGGCGCGCGGGGGACGAGTTCGTCCTCGGTATCGACATGGTCGTCAATGAGACGATCCTCGACCGTCACGACGACCTCGTGCTCCACCTTGCAGCCAAGCTCCATGGCGACGAGCGCGGCGGTATCGTAATCGATCACGTCGGATACGGACGCCATCACGCCGAGCTTGATGAGCTGCTTGATGACCTCGACCGCTGTTTTCTTCATGCGGGAGGCGAGCTCGCCGACGTTGATCTCGTCGGGAATGCTGACCTTGAGCTGCTGCTTCTTCGCAACCTCAAACTGCAGGCGCTGCATCTTGTCGCGCTCTTCCTGGCGGCGCTTGGCGCTCGCGACCTGCTGCTGGCGCTGCTTGTTCTTGTTCTGGATCTTCTCCTTGCCGCCGCGGCGGATGTCCTTGTCCTTTCCGGCGTTCCCGGCGTTTCCGGCGATCTTGTCGAAACGCTCGTCATACTTCGAAAGGTTCGCTCCGGCGGAGCCGCGGGTGTCGACGACGCGCTTTTCCACGACCTGCTTCGGCTGAGCGGCCTTCTCCTGCTTCGGCTTCGGCTGCTGCGCGGGAGCGGCAGCGGCGGGCGCGGCGGGAACCGCCGCGGGGGAGGCAGTCTTTTCCTGCACGGGCGCGGCGGCCTTCTTCTCCTCCGGTGCCTTGGCGGGAGCCTTCTTCTCCTCCGGCTCGGGGGCGAAAATCTCGGCAATGCTGCCGACCTGGTGATGCTGCGTCAGATACTCAAAAATGATGTCCAGCTCGGCGTCCTCGAGAACCTGCATATGGTTCTTCGGCGTCGTGGCATAGTCGGTGAGGATCTGGGAAATATCCTTGGAGGTCATGCCGAAATCCTTGGCAACCTCGTGAATGCGGTATTTAAAATCAAGCGCCATACTTATTTCCTCCTTTTTCCGCTCTCGGTGTGCTTACGGGGCGCGGCCTTCCGCCGCTTGAGCTTATCCTCGCGCTGGGCGAGAAGTTCGGCTGTTTCCTTCCAGCCGGGAAGCTCCTCGGCGAGCGCGGCGGCGAACCGCGCGGCGAGGGGCAGATCGGTGAAGCAGAGCATGCTGCATCCGCGTTTGCCCATCATGGCGGAAAGCTCCGCCTTTGTCCAGGGCAGCGTTTGCAGCGGTGCGCGGTGACCGTACAAAAATCCCGCGGCGCGCTTTTGCGCGTTGGGAGAAGCGTCGGCGGCGAGCATCAAAAGCCGCGCCTTTCCGGCGGCGACCGCCGTGCCGCTTCCTTCCTCGCCGACGGCAAGCATCCCGCCCTTGCGGGCAAGACCGAGATACTGTGCTGCCTTATCCATCGCCCGCCTCCAGTTCCGATGCGAGACGCGCCCACACGTCCTCCGGCACGGGGACGGACAGAGCGCGCTCCAGCGCACGCGATTTGACCGCGCGCTTCAAGCACTCGCCGCTGCGGCAGAGATAGGCGCCGCGGCCCGGCACCTTGCCGCGCAGATCAATGGAGAGCTCTCCCTCCGGCGAGCGGACAACGCGGATCAGTTCGGTTTTCGGTTTTTGTTCACGGCAGCCGATGCACTGCCGGAGCGGTACGGTTTTCGGCAAAAGCGCTCCTCCTGAAACGAAAAACTATATGGACAGGCGATTTGGATAAATGTGCCAAGGCCTGAAACCAAGCCTCGCAGAGTTTGCACCCGCAGGTGCAAATGAATTTGGATCATTTTCTCCGGTGACATGTGCGTCGGAGAAAATACCTCTCGGCTCGCAAACGTGCGAGCGACAGCGAGTGCGCTGCGGCGAGCCGCTATCCCCTCAAACAAACCCCTCAACGGAGTGGGGTTTGTTTGACGATTATTCGTTTGCGGCGCTCTCGGGCTTGATGTCGATCTTGTAGCCGGTGAGACGCGCGGCGAGACGGGCGTTCTGGCCCTCCTTGCCGATGGCGAGAGAGAGCTGGCTGTCCGGCACGATCACGCGGCAGCTGCGGCCCTCCTCGAGCACCTCAACGGAGACGACCTCCGCCGGGGAGAGCGCCGAGGCGATGTACTGCTCGGGATCCTCGCTGTACTTGATGATATCGATCTTCTCGCCGCCGAGTTCGTTGACGATGCTCGCCACACGTCCGCCGCGGGGACCGACGCATGCGCCGATCGGATCGACCTCGGGATCGGCGGAGTAGACCGCCATCTTCGTGCGGCTGCCGGCCTCGCGGGCGATGGAGCGGATCTCCACCGTGCCGTCAAAAATTTCCGGCACTTCCAGTTCGAAGAGCCGCTTGACAAGGCCGGGGTGCGTGCGGGAGATGAGCACCTGCGGGCCGCGGGTGGATTTGCGCACCTCGACGACGTAGACCTTGATGCGGTCGCCCTCGGTGAGCTCCTCACCCTTGATGCGCTCGGTGGGGGAGAGCATGGCCTCGGTAAACTCGCTGTTGGAGCTGATCTTGATGGACACGGCGCCGGTGCGCGGCTCGATGCGCGTGACGACACCGGTGAGAATTTCGTGCTCCTTGGAGGTGAACTCGTCATAGATGATGCCGCGTTCCGCCTCGCGGATGCCCTGAATGATGACCTGCTTGGCCGCCTGCGCCGCGATGCGGCCGAACTTCTTCGTCTCGACCGGGATGCGGACAACGTCGCCGATGTGCGCCTTCTTATCGTAGTGCTGCGCCTCGTCGAGCAGGATCTGCGTGGCGTCGTTCACGTACTCGCTCTCCTCCACGATGGTCTTGAGAACGAACATGGAGATGGTCTTCTTGCCCTCGTCCATGATGACCTCGACGTTATCCTCGCAGTCGGGGTTGTCGCGCTTGAAGGCGGTCAGCAGAGCCTGCTGGATCTTCTCCTGCATGTATCCGCGGGGGATGCCCTTTTCCTTTTCGATCTGCTCGATGGCGTCAAAAAATTCGGCGTTCATTGCACTCATCTATTTTCGCTCCTTACGTTATATCACGTTGTGTTTTCTTTACAGCACGCGCAGCCGTACCTGCGCGATCTGGGACTTTTCAAAGGTGAGCTCTTTTCCGGCACAGGTCAGCGTAACGCTGCCGTTGTCGTATCCGGAGAGCGTGCCGACATAGGACTTGCTGCCGTTCACCGGCTGATAGAGCCGGACCTCTGCGCCGCTGCCCATGAACCGCTCAAAATCGCCGGGGCGCTTGAGCTCGCGCTCGGCGCCGGCGGAGCTGACCTCGAAAACGTAGCTGTCGGGAATGGGATCGGCCTCGTCCAGCACGGGATCGAGCGCGCGGGAGAGCGCTTCGCAGTCGTTGATGGAAACACCGCCGTCCTTGTCGATGTATACGCGCAGGAACCATTGCCCGGCCTCGCGGATGTACTCCACATCCCAAAGCTCCAGCCCCAGCTCCGCGGCGATGGGCGCGGCCAGCGCGGTCACGGTCTCGGTGACTTTACTCATAAAAACCTCTCGATTTCCAAATCCTGACATTTTCTTTTAAATCAACAAAAAGAGTGGGTTTTGCCCACTCTTCCTGTTTCTTACGTTCGTACGAGGGGATTATACCACCCTCTGCGCACGATTGCAAGTGATTTCCTTAAATTAAATATAAGGTATGCGTCTTTTTTTACCCGTTCATCGCTGTGAGAACGTTGCCGTAATCGACCTGGTAGTTGGCTCCCTCGTAGGTGCCGTTGAGCATGGACATGGCGCGATTCCAGGCGTCGCCGCCCTCGGTGTAGGGCTGGGGCTGGTAATTGTTCAGCGTGTTCGGCCCGAGAACGGTCGTATCGGGGCCGACGGTGCTGCTCAGCGAGCAGGGGATGAAGCTGTAGCTGTCGAGCGTCACCTCATCGCCGACACGCTTGAGCGTGAGCTGTGCGATACCGGTGTCGTAAGCGCCCGGATCGGTGCCGTTGCCGGGGTTGGTGTGGCCGCCGAAGATGAAGTTGCCGAGACCGTAGAAGATAACGCCGCCATTGTAGCTCTCCGCCGGCTGGAGCCGGTGGGCGTGCGTGCAGTATACGGCGTTGAAGCCGGTGTCCACGGTGTAGCGGCAGAGCTCGGTCTGCACGTCGGTCGGCTCATAGTACCCCTCGCGCCCCATGTGCAGGCACGCGATCGTGTAGTCCACGCCCGCCTCTTCGAGCGATTTGAGTCCCGCGGCGATCTTCTCGCGCGACGCCGCAACGAGCTTTTCCTGCGCCTGCGCGGAGAGAATGCTCATGGCGTTGTAGGTGAGCTGGTTGTAAAGGCAGTAAATGCCGACCTTCACGCCGCCGTCCTTTTCGTAGATATAGGTTTCGTCCTCGCCCGCGTAGGCAACGCCCACGGCGTCGAGCGCGGCGGTCGTGTCGTCATAGGCGTTCTGGCCAAAGTCCATCGTGTGGTTGTTTGCAAGCGTCACAAACTCCACGCTGCCCGCGGTGAGGATGTTCGCGTAGTCCGCCGGGGCGAGGAACACAAACTGCTCGATGGAATCGTAGTACTTGTCCGAAAGGTTGCACTCGAGATTGGCGATGGTAAGATAGTCGCTTTCAAAATACTGCACGGTCTTGGCGAAGGGATAGTCGTAATTCTTCCCTACGACGGTCTGCAATGCCGTGCCCCAGCCGCGGCGGGTCTTGGCCTCGGCGAGCGTGCAGTCGCCCACCATGGAAACGGTGAAGAACTCCGGGCTCGGCTCCGGCGTCACGGTCGGCACCGCGGTGGGCTCGGCCGTCGGGACGGCTGTAGCCTCCGGCGAGGAGACGGGCGGCACGGGCGTTTCGCTCGCCGCGGGGGCGAGCGTCTCGGCGCTTTCCGCATTGCGCACCGAAACGGCGCGCACGGCGACAAGCACCACAAGCGCGAGCGCGAGCAGACAGAAAACGATCAGCGCCGGAACGGACACCCGGCGGGAAGGACGGTGTTGCATGGTGTTTCTCCCGTATTATTCGGTGAAATGAATGTGATTGTTGATGTGATCCTGGCAGAAGCAGTGATACCCCGCGCAGCGCGAGCAGTAGCGGAACTCCAGCTCCGGGTGATCCGCGTCGGTGCGGCCGCACACGGCGCACTTGTAGCGGTAGGGGGCGTTCTGCTGCTCGCGGTGGATGCGCTGCGCCTCGCGCTTGAAGTTCACGGTCTTGCGCACCTGCTCGGGGCGGCGGAAGTGCAGCGAGCCGAAGAGGATGTCCCCGCAGAAGAGCAGGTAGTTGAGCGTTGCCACAACGGGCAGCAGGCTGAGCGGGAAGCGGAGCGCGAAAATCTCATAGACGAAGTACGCCGCGTTTGCCACGGCGAGCCACTTGATCTTGATCGGGATGATGTACATGAACAGCACGCGCTGCTCGGGATAATACGTTGCAAACGAGAAGAACATCGAAAGATAGATGAACTCCGCGCCGATGCTCATTGTGATGCCGCCGATGAAATAGACGAGGAACACATAGAGGATCGTGAACACCATGCCGGTGAGAAAATACATGTTGAACTTGGCCTGTCCCCACTCACGCTCCATCGATGTGCCGATGAAGTAATAGAAATAGAGGAACAGCAGCCCCCAGAGCCCGGCGGTGTCCGGGATGAACACAAACGTCACCAGCCGCCAGATCTGCCCGCGCAGGATCATCTGCGGATTGAGAGCCAGGAAATACTGCACCGTTCCGGTGCGGTCCATCAGCGTCAGCAGCCAAACGGCGGCGTTGCCGATGATGAGATAGCGCATGAGATTCGCCACGCCGAAGCGCGGATGGCGGACGCAGTAGCGCTCTACCCAACGCATAAAAGCTTTCAAATCAAAACTCCTTTCCAAAGGAAAAACTGCGGAAGAATTAGCGGAATACTTTATTATAGCACATTTGGACGAAATTTCAATCCGGGAGTTGCCTTATATCATTTTACGAAGGAGAGAACACCATGAATATCTATGGCTATATCCGGGTATCCAGCCGGGATCAGAACGAGGAGCGCCAGCGCGTCGCCCTGCACGGCGCGGGCGTGGACGGGCAATTTATCCATATGGACAAGGTATCCGGCAAAAATTTTGACCGGCCGGAGTACAAAAAGCTCATGAAAAAGCTCAAACCGGGCGATCTTCTCCTGATCCAGAGCATCGACCGGCTGGGGCGCAATTATCAGGAGATACAGGATCAATGGCGCATTCTTACAAAGGAAAAGAGCGTGGATATCTGCATTCTGGATATGCCGCTTCTGGACACCCGGCAGGGGAAGGACCTGATGGGAACGTTCATCGCCGACCTTGTGCTGCAAATTTTGTCCTTTGTGGCGCAGAACGAGCGGGAATTCATCCGCAAACGGCAGGAGGAGGGGATCGCTGTCGCCAAGGCGCGGGGCGTCCGGTTCGGCCGCCCGCCGCTCCCGCTCCCGGCGGAGTTTTGCGCGGCGCATACGGCGTGGCGGGCCCATAAGCTCTCGCTCCGGGAGGCGGCGGGTGCCTGCCATATGAAGCCCACAACGTTCCGCGACAAGGTCACCCGGCTGGAAAAGGGTACATAATCAGATATGCCGCTGTTCGGAAAAGTGTACTTTTCCGAACAGCGGCATAAAGCCTGCAATTATTCACATTGTACCGCAGAAAAGCGAAAAACTCAACGATTTTCCGGAATATTTCTCCGTGTTTTTGCCCGTTCGGAAAAGTACACTTAACCAAACAAAACGGGAGGGACATACTCCATGGCGCAGATCGCGGAGATCATCAAATACGAAGGAGACAACAGCACCTTCATCTGGAAACACCCGAGCGAAGACTTCAACAGCATGACGCAGCTCATCGTGCACGAATCGCAGGAGGCAATCTTCTTTCTCAACGGACAGGCGCTCGACCTGTTCGGGCCGGGACGGTACACGCTCGAAACGCAGAACATCCCGAAGATCGGCGCGGCGCTCAGCCGCGCGGCGGGGGATAAAACGCCGTTCCACTGCGAGGTATACTTCATTAACAAAACCGAGCAGATGGCGGTCAAATGGGGCACGGACAGCAAGGTGCAGTACATAGACCCCACCTACGGCTTTCCAATCTCCATCGGCGCGAGCGGCGAAATGTCCCTGCGCGCGGAGGACAGCCGAAAGCTTCTTTTAAAGGTCGTCGGCACGGAAAACGTCCTTACCCAGCAAAAGCTCGTCTCGCTCTTCCGCGCGTTTCTGATGACGCGGGTGAAAACGTACATCGCGCAGACGATGAAGGCGAGCGCCATCAACATTTTCGAGATCGACGAGCATCTGACCGAGTTTTCCGAAAGCCTGCACCGGCAGCTCATCCCGGACTTCACCGATTACGGCGTGGCGCTCGAGCGGTTTTTCGTGACGAACGTCGTAAAGCCGGACGGCGAGCGGCAGTATGAGAAATTCAAGGAGCTGCACTTCCGCCAGTACGCGGACATTGCCGAAGCAAAACTGCGCCAACAGACAGATCTCATCTATGCGCAGACGCAGGCGCAGAAGATCATCATCGACTCGCAGGCACAGGCGGCCAAACGGGCGCAGGAGGGATATACCTATGCGCAGGAGCGCGGCTTCGATGTGGCCGAGCGTGTGGCGCAGAATGAAGCCGTCGGGCAGTTTACGAATCTCGGCGTCGGTCTCGGCACGATGGCAGGTGTCGGCGGTGCGGTAGGCGGCGTTGTCGGCAGCGCAGTAAACGGCGCGATGAGCGCCGGGGCGGAGTCGCCCGCGCCGGCAACTCAACCCGTTCCGGCAGCTCCGGCGGATGATATGGCGGCATTCAAGGCGAAGGTCGAGAAGCTCACCGTGATGAAGGAAGCGGGGCTCATTTCGGAGGAAGAGTTCGCTTCCATGAAATCGGAGCTTCTGAAAAGCATTTTATAAAATTATAAAAGGAGAGAAAGAACATGAAAAAAGGCTTTCAACGGTACGCCGCCGCATGGGCAGCGCTTCTCATCCTGTTTAACCTGATCTGCTTTGTAACGCCTGCGGAGTGGTACGGCTTCAACAAATTTGGCGGCGCATTCTGGGCGGGGTATGTCGTTATTACGCTCGCGCTCCTTGGCCAGCTCGTCTGTGCATATAAGGCGTTCCGGGCGGAAAATACGAAAAAGCTTTTCTATAATCTGCCGCTCATCACCGTGAGCTACACGGGACTCATCCTGACGCTCGTGTTCGGCGGAGCCTGCATGGCCGTTCCCGACCTGCCGAATTGGCTCGGCGCGATCCTCGGGGCGGTCGTTCTGGCGTTCACCGCCGTTGCCGTCATCAAGGCGAGCGCCGCGGCGGACATCGTGGAGAGCGTGGACAAAAAGGTCACGGAGAAAACGGCGTTCCTCCGCGTGGCCACGGCGGATGCCGAGGTGATCCTCGCCTCGGCCAAAAGCGAGGAAACAAAGGCCGAGTGCCGAAAGGTCTATGAAGCCCTCCGGTATTCCGACCCGATGAGCAACGAAGCGCTCTCCGTCACGGAAGCGAAGATCACCGTAAAGCTCGGCGAGCTGAAAGCGGCGGCTGCCGCAGACGATGCCGAAAAGACTAAAACCGCCGCCGAAGATTTGATGCTGTTAATAAAAGAACGAAACACAAAATGCAAGGCACTGAAATAAGTAGGCGGGCGGGGCTTGCTCCGCCCGGAGTAAAACCGCGAGATGATGGTTCTCGCTCCGCGCCCTAAGGTTCCCTCTGACGAGGGCAGACTCTCCCCGGCGGGGAGAGATGTCGCCGCAGACGACAGAGAGGGGGGCGGGGCTGGCAGCCGTCAGGCTGACTGAGGGAGAGAAAAAGTACAGATTTCCGCGCCGAACATCTCTCCCTCCGTCTTTTGCCTGCGGCAAAATCCACCTCCCTCGTCAGAGGGAGGCAAGAAAACGTGTAGTAAATAAGGAGAGAAGACCATGACAGTATTTAAATGCAAAATGTGCGGCGGGACGGTGGAGTTTGAGCCGGGGGCGACCGTCGGCACATGCGACAGCTGCGGCACGCAGCAGACGCTCCCGCGGCTGGACGATGACCGCCGCGCCAATCTCTATGACCGCGCCAACCACTTCCGCCGCAGCAACGAGTTTGACAAGGCGATGAGCCTGTATGAGCAGATCCTGAACGAGGACAGCACCGATGCCGAGGCGTACTGGTCGCTCGTCCTCTGCCGGTACGGCATCGAGTACGTCGAGGACCCGGCGACGCACAAACGCGTCCCGACGGTCAACCGCGCGCAGTTCACCTCCGTATTCGATGACGACAATTATAAATCCGCCATTCAGTACGCCGACGGCTTCCAGCGGGAAATTTACGAGGAAGAAGCCCGCGCGATCAATGAGATTCAAAAGGGCATCCTCTCCATTTCGCAGAAGGAAGAGCCGTTCGACGTCTTTATCTGCTACAAGGAAACCGATGCGGGCGGACGTCGCACGCCGGACAGCGTTCTTGCCAACGACCTTTACCACCAGCTCACGCAGGAGGGCTTCAAGGTCTTTTTTGCGCGCATCACGCTCGAGGATAAGCTCGGCACGGCGTATGAGCCGTACATTTTCGCGGCGCTGAACAGCGCCCGCGTCATGGTCGTTCTCGGCACAAGACCGGAGTACTTCAACGCCGTCTGGGTGAAAAACGAGTGGAGCCGGTATCTCTCGCTCGTCAAAACCAGCGGCGGCAAAAAGGTGCTCATCCCGGCCTACAAGGACATGGATCCCTACGACCTGCCGGAGGAGTTTTCGCATTTGCAGGCGCAGGATATGTCGAAGCTCGGCTTCATGCAGGACCTGATCCGCGGCATAAAGAAAATCGCGCAGAAGGAGACGCCCGCCCCGGCAGCCTCGTCCGCCGCGAGCGCGTCCGGCGGCAGTGCGCCGCTTTTGAAGCGTGCGTTTTTGTTCCTCGAGGACGGCGACTGGCAGGAGGCGGACGCCTACTGCGAAAAAGTGCTGGACGTCGACCCGGAAAATGCGCAGGCCTATCTCGGCAAGCTCATGGCGGAGCTGAAAGTGCGCCGAAGAGACGAACTGAAAAACTGTGCCGAACCATTTGATGGCAGCGGCAACTACCAGAAGGCTTTCCGTTTTGGTGATGCATCGCTCAAAGAGCAGCTGAGCGGATGCATTGCGTTTATCAGCGAGCGCAACGAAACTGCCCGGAAAACCGGCATTTATAATGATGCGGCAAAGGCCATGAACTCCGCCGGCACCGAAGCGCAGTTCAACGATGCGGCGGCAAAATTCCGCAGCATCTCCGGCTTCAAGGACGCTGACGCTCTCGCGGAGGAGTGTGTGAAGCAGGCGGAAGAACGGCGGATCGAAGCCGAACACGAAGCAGAAGAACAGCGCATTTCCGCCGAGAAAGCCGCAAAGAAACGCAAAAAGGTCATAGCTATCGCAGCGCCAATTATCTGTGTATTATGTATCGCTTTCACAGTCCTCTTGATGCAGGTGATTATTCCTAAACAGAAATTAAACGAGGCCATAAGCATGATCGACGCCGGGGAATATGATTCTGCCTATACGATTCTGGAAGAACTTGGAGAAAACAAAATCATTACAGCGAGTAAATACAATCGTGCAATGGAACGTATTGACGCGCAGGACTATGAAGTGGCATACATACTTCTGGATGAACTGAACTACAAAGACAGCGAGGAAAAGCAGGAGAGCATTAAACCGCAGTATTACAGAGCGCTGTTAGCGAAAGCGGATGTAGGCGATACTGTTTTCTTCGGCGCATATGAACAGGATAACGACCCATCCAACGGAAAAGAAAATATTGAGTGGCTTGTGCTGTCGAAAAGAGATAACAGACTACTTGTAATCAGTCAATACGTATTGAACTGGCAGCGGTATCATAACGAGAGCTATACGGGGGTAACATGGGAGAGGTGTACGCTGCGTCAATGGCTGAACGAAGACTTCTTTAATGCGGCGTTCTCAGACGAGGAAAAAGGTATGATTCCTACGGTGTTTACTACACAAGATCAAGTCGTTGTTCTCAGCATTGAAGAAGCTAACAAATTTTTCGAAAATGGTGAAGCGAGGATGTGCGTGCCGACAGCCTATGCAAAAGCCAACGGCGCCGATATAAGCAGTAGCTATACCAAAGATGACGAAGCTACTTGTTGGTGGTGGTTGCGGTCGCTTGGCAGTAACAGTAATCAGCAGTATGCTGCCGCTGTCGGCATCGGCGGTAGCGTCAGCAGCCATGGCTATAGTGTCAACAGCGGAGGAGGAGTTCGCCCCGCTTTGTGGATTGATCTGGAATCTTGACTCTTCCAATCGTAAATCATCCACAGCGCCGCAGGCGCAACTCTGCGTGGGCAAACTTTAAATGCTGTAATCAGGCAGAAATGCTTGAAATACTTAAGAAAGGGGGATTGACCATAATGTCATTATTTTCTTTATTATTATAGTTGGCCTATATAGTGCTGTAGGGCATAAACGTCATTGCAACGGTTAAAGGAGTTCAAACTCCTTACTGGGCCGAAAAGGCGATTGATGCGCTGGAAATGCTAATTTGCATTTTCGAGATTATGTCGTATTTCGCCTGATTTCTTCTTAAAGTATATGGCACCTCTTGAAAGGAGGCGCCATATACGATACTAACTGTACTTCGGCCAAAGGCTCCCTCTGACGAGGACGGCAATTCAAAAGGAAACGCAGCAGCTCTTCGGAGCCGCTGCGTTTTTCCTATATCATCCCTTCAATCCATCGGCAGGGGAACTCTCTTTTTGAGCTCCAGCCGCCCGTAGCAGACGAGCTCCGCCGCTTTGTCCGGCGATATCATGCGGTCGTCCTCCGCATGCGCGCGGTTAACGGCGAAAAGATACACCGCGCCGCGGCTGTCGGCGCAGAACTGGCGGAAAACGAGCCCTCCGTCCGTTTCAAAAAGGCCGATGTCGCCGTCCGAGAGCTCGGTGCGCCGCCGGAGGTACGCCGTGCCGCCCTTTTTGACCCACGGCGCGAGCGAATCGTCCGTTACTTTGACGGCAAAATCGGCGTCCGTGCCCTTGGGCGCGGGAATAGAATCCCAGAGCATCATGTGTGCACCCGCCTTTCGTTTGATCTCATTCCCAGCATAGCGGCTCCGGGCGGAAAGGTCAAGGAGGCAGAAAAAAGAAAAGCAAAAATAGCGCTTTCCGTTGCAGATGCCGGGATCGTGTGGTAAAATATATTATCTATACGTATGCGAAGAATTACGGAAGAATGAAAAATAAAGAAGGAAATTAACGATATGGAAAACCGTGAACAGGAAGTCCGTCAGGATCGTGAGGATCTGATTGAGGGGCGCAATGCCGTGGCCGAGGCGATCCGCGCCGGGCGGACGATCGATAAAATTTTCGTAGCGCGCGGCGATACCGACCGGACGCTCGCGCGCATTCTCACCAAGGCACGGGAAAACGGCATCGTCGTCACCGAGTGCGACCGGCGCAAGCTTGATTCGCTCAGCGCCACGGGTGCGCATCAGGGCATCATTGCGCAGGCGGCGATGCGCGAATACGCTTCCATCGAGGACATCCTCGCCCGAGCTGCCGAGCGGGGCGAGGATCCGTTCATCGTCGTGTGCGACGAGATCGCTGATCCGCACAATCTCGGCGCGATTTTGCGTACCGCCGAGTGCGCGGGTGTCCACGGCGTTATCATTCCCAAGCGGCGCGCCGCCGGGCTCACCGCTGTGGTGGACAAGGCGAGCGCGGGCGCGGCGGAGCATATGCTCGTTGCGCGCGTGACCAACATCCCCTCGGCGCTCGGCGAGCTCAAAAAGAAGGGACTTTGGATCTATGGTACGGCGGCGGATGCGCCTGCCGATCTGTGGCAGACGAAAATGACCGGCCCCGCGGCGCTCGTCATCGGGTCGGAGGGCTTCGGCATGGGGCGGCTCGTTTCGGAGCAATGCGATTTCACCGTGAGCATCCCCCTGCTCGGCAAGATCACCTCGCTCAATGCCTCCGCGGCGGCGGCGATCCTCATGTATGAGGTCGTCCGTCAGCGCAGAGATTCCTGAGACGGAGGAAGCTATGGCAAAACGCGATACAGGCGGCATTCCCGAAAGCTTCGGCGTGCCGGGCTTCTCGCTCGAAAGCATTCTCGAAGAGTGCCGGGACAAGGCGCCGGAGGAGACCGCCGCGCCCGAGACGGCGGAAACGGAATATGTTCCGGAAACGGAGGGCTATTCCTCCGAGACGGCGGAGTATCCCGCCGAGACCGGGTACGAGGCCGAATACCCGGACGAGGAAGCGGAATACCCCGAATACGAAGAACTGGATGACGATGCGCCGGAGTATGAGCCGGAGCCGGAGGCGGAGGAGACCGATGAGCCGGACGGGCGGTACTACGAGGACGCGCCCGCGCCGGACGAGCTTTCCGACGGCGATATATACGACGAAGGCTTTGAAGATGACGCGGATTTCTATGCCCCGCCGCTCGAAGCGCCGGACGAGCCGGAAGCTTCGGAAGAAGCCGAAGAACCGGACGAGACCGAAAAAACCGGCAAAAAGAAAAAAGGCATTGGCCGCACGGCCCATCGCGGCGGCCGCGGCCGCGCGCCGGGGCTTTGGGGCAAGCTCGTGGGGCTGCTCGCCGCGGCGTCGATCCGCCGGGCGGACAACCTCTCCCAGCCCGACCCGGAGCCGGAGGACGTAACGCTTGAAATGCCGCCGCAGCGCGCGGCGAAGCATTATGCCGCGCAGATGCCGAGTTTGCGCCTGCGCTTTATTGCGGCCTCGGCGGTCTGCGTGCTGCTCGCGTGGATCACGCTTGCTTATGATTTCGGCCTGCCGCTGCCCGGCAGTCTTGGCACGAACGCGAGAGCGACGTCGCTCGTGTGCCTCATCGGGATGCTCGCGGTGATGCTCATCGGGCTGGACATCGTAACGGCGGGCGTCATGGCGCTTATCCGCGGCCGCGCCGGGGCGGAATCCATGATCGTCCTCGCCGCGATCGCCGCGGCGGCGGACGTTATCTATATCGCCGCGAGCGGCGACGGCTCGCACGGGCTCACCTTTGCGGCGATCCCCGCGGCGGCGGTCGCGTTCGCGCTGCGCGGCGCATGGCACAGCTGCCGGGCGTATGCCGATTCGTTCCTCGCCATTTATCACGCAAAGGATCCCTACGCCGTCACTTCCGAGATGCTTCCGGGGAAGAAGGAGCGGATCCTTATCAAGTCCCGCCGCTCGTCGGACGGCCTTGTCCGCCGCAGCGAGGAGCCGAACGGTGCGGAAGCGCTCGCAGCCGATGCCTTCGTGCCGATGGCCGTCGGCTCGCTTGCGCTTGCACTGGCGCTCTCGTTCGGCGCGCAGGATATAAAAGCGTTTTTCCATCTCTTCTCGCTGATGACGGCGCTTTGCGTTTCCTTCAACTGGACGCTCTCGTTCCCGATCCTTTTCTCCCGCACGGCGCGCCATCTCATGATGCGCGGCAGCGCCCTCGCCGGGTGGTCGGGCGCGCGTGATGTTGGCCGCTCGCGCCAGCTCGTGCTCACCGATACGGACGTTTTTCCGGAGGACGCCATCGAGATCACGGGCGTGCGCTTTATGGACAAGAGCCGCGCTTCGCAGATCATTGGCATCACCGGCAGCATGCTCACCGCCGCCGGAACCGGCCTTGCCGCGCCGTTTGCCGAGCTGATGCGCCGGAAAAACGCCGCCATGCAGACCGTGGAGGATTTCTCCGTCGGTGAAGGCGGCGCGAAAGGCACGGTGCAGGGCGAGGAAGTGCGCGTTGGCTCGCTTGCGTATATGCACCTGAGCGGCGTGAAGATCCCCGACAAGATCAAGGAGGAGAACGCGCTCTATACCGCCGTGTCCGGTGAGCTGGCGGCGGTGTTCCCGCTGCGCTACCGCCCCATGGCGAGCGTGCAGCGCGCGCTGGCCGACCTGCGCCGCGAGCGGCGCAAGCCGATCTTTGCCGTGCGTGACTTTAATCTCGACCCGCTGCTCTTGCAGAAAACGTTCGGCGTCTCTGCTGAGGGCTTCCAGTTTCTGTCCTTCACTGAGCGATACCGCATCTCCGGCATCCCCGCCTCGGCGGGCAGCCCCGCTGCCGGTGTCATGGCGCAGGACGGTCTCGACACGCTCGTAGACTTTGCCGAGTGCGGCACAAAGCTCCATGCCTATGGCCGCGCGTGCGCGTGGTGCGGCGTCATCTGCGCCGCGCTTGGCGCGCTGCTCGCGGCGATCCCGGCGTGGCAGGGCGCCTGGACGGTGATCGGCGCGGGACGGGCGCTCTTATATATGCTCGCGTGGCTCATCGTGCCGCTCTCGCTGCGGACGCTGCTGCGAAAATAATTATTGCCAAAAAAATTGTCATAGTGTATAATTTATCTTCGTGGTGTTCCCCTGTTTTTTCGGAAGAATGACAAGTGAACTTTTAATAAGCAAGTGAATTTTTAATAAGATAATTATAAGGAGAGGACAACCCATGAGCTACACAACCAAGGACATCCGCAATGTCTGCCTGCTCGGTCACGGCGGCAGCGGCAAGACCACCCTTACCGAGAATATGCTCTATCTGACCGGTGCCATCGACCGGCAGGGCAAGGTCACCGACGGCAACACCGTCTGCGACTACGACGCGGAAGAAATCAAGCGCCAGGTAACGATCTCCGCGGCTCTCGCTCCCATTTCCTTCGGCGGCAAGAAGATCAACGTGATCGACTGCCCGGGCTTCCAGGACTTCGCCGGCGAAGTCGCCGCTGCGCTGCGCGCGGTCGAGGCGGGCGTCATTTTCTGCACCGCGAAGGACGGCTTGTCCGTCGGCGCGGAGCGCAGCTGGAAAATGCTCAAGGCCGCTGAGAAGCCGGCCATGTTCTACATCTCCAAGCTCGACGAAGAGCACGGCGACTACTTTGGCGTGCTCGAAGCCCTCCAGGCCAAGTACGGCAGCATTGTCTGCCCCGTGACGATCCCCGCTTCCGACGGCACCGGCGTCATCGATCTCGTGCACAATGTGACATATGAGACCAACGGCAACAAGACCGCGAAGGTCGCCGTCCCTGCCGCCGACGAAGGCAAGGTCGAGGAGCTGCGCGAGGCTCTCATGGAGTCCGCCGCCGGCGCTACCGAAGAGCTCATGGAGAAGTACTTCGAGGAAATGACCCTCTCCGAGGAAGAGATCATCACCGGCATCAAGGCCGGTTTGAAGGATCGCAGCGTCGTTCCCGTGTTCTGCGGCGTCGGTACGAACGGCGTCGGCACGCAGGCTCTGCTGCAGGCCATTCTGGACTATGTCCCCGCGCCCGACGAGGTCGAGGGCATCGATCCCAACGGCGCGACCGTCGGTCTCGTGTTCAAGACCGTGTCCGACCAGTTCGGCAAGTACAACTTCATCAAGCTCGTCAGCGGCAAGCTGACCGCCGACATGTCCCTGCGCAACATGCGCACCGGCAACACCGATAAGCTCGGCCGTCTGTACACCATGTGCGGCAAGAAGACCACCGAGGTCAAAGACGCCTGCTGCGGCGACATCGTCGCCATCGGCAAGATGGACTGGAAGACCGGCGACACCGTGTGCGACCCCAAGGCCGAGGTCGAGCTTCCCGCCATCGAGATCGCGGAGCCCTGCTACTCCATGTGCATCTCCCCCAAGACGAAGGGCCAGGACGACAAGATCGCCAACGGTCTCGCCCGCCTGAACGAGGAGGATATCTCCTTCACGATCGTCAACAACGCCGAGACCCACCAAATGGTCCTCTCCGGCGCCGGCGATATCCAGCTCGACGTCCTTTGCGCCAAGCTGAAGAGCCGCTTCGGTGTCGAGAGCGAGCTCAAGCCCGCCCGCGTGCCTTACCGCGAGAAGATCAAGGCAAAGGTCGAAGCCCATGGCCGCCACAAGAAGCAGACCGGCGGCAGCGGCCAGTTCGGCGATGTCTGGATCCGCTTTGAGCCCCAGGAGGAGTCTGAGGAAATGATCTTCGCCGAGGAAGTCTTCGGCGGCAGCGTTCCCAAGAACTTCTTCCCCGCGGTCGAAAAGGGCCTGCGCGACGCCGTCCAGAAGGGTGTCCTCGCCGGCTACCCGCTCGTCAACCTCAAGGCCACGCTGTACGATGGCTCCTACCACCCCGTCGACTCCAACGAAATGGCGTTCAAGACGGCGGCACAGCTTGCCTACAAGGACGGCATCCCCCGCGCGAAGCCGACCATTCTTGAGCCCATCGGCCTGCTGAAGGTCACCATTCCCGACGCGAACCTCGGCGATATCATGTCCGATATCTCCTCCAAGCGCCGCGGCACGGTGCTCGGCATGACCGCCGAGGACGGCATGCAGATCGTTGAGGCCGAAGTCCCCATGGCCGAGATGAGCTCCTACACGATCGACCTGCGCTCCATGACGCAGGGCCGCGGCTCCTTCACCTGCAAGTTTGTGCGCTACGAGGAAGCCCCCGGCAACGTCCAGCAGAAGGTCATCGAGGAAGCCAAGGCTCTCGCCGACGCCGAGTAATTTCCAAAAGCATAAAGATAAAAGAGGCGGCTCCACCGGAGCCGCCTCTTTTAGTCTGTATAAATGCGGCGCTGGGTCATTCGGCAGCACATTTTGCAGGCTGTTCTTGTATTCTACTGGATAAAAGCGTTCTCCACGCGGATGGCAGCGGGGTCAAGCGTGGGATCCATGACGCGGACGATCTCGTCAAAAGCGGCGCTGCGCTCCGTGACATAGTAATCGACCGAACCAGTGCCGTAGCTCCCGGCGAAGAGCGGGCGCAGCGCATCGGCGAGCGCCTCGCCGACATCAATCATCCGCACGCCGGGCAGACGCTTCTCGAGCGCCGGGCGGTATACGGGGTAGTGTGTGCAGCCCATGATGAGCGCGTCGATGTTTTCGCCGTCAAACGCCTCCATATACCGCGAGCAGACCGTTTCCGCGACGATATCGTCCGGCGCGATGCCGTTCTCTACGAGCGGGACGAAAAGGGGGCAGGCGCGCGAAATGACACGCACCGCGGGATCGGCGGCGCGGATATGCGCTTCGTATGCTCCGCTTTTGACCGTCGCCTGCGTGCCGATTACGCCGACGGAGCGCGTTTTTGTAACGCTCGCGGCGAGCAGCGCCGCGCTTTCGATCACGCCGTAGATCGGCAGGTCAAATTTTTCCCGCAGCGTGTCGAGCGAGTTGGAACTCACCGTGCCGCAGGCGATGACGATCGCCTCCACGTCCTTGCGGAGCAGGAAACGCACGTCGTCCTCGGCATAGTGCGTGATGGTTTCCACCGAGCGCCCGCCGTAGGGGACGCGGGCGGTGTCACCAAGATATACCATATCCAGCTGCGGGAACGAGTGCCGGAGCTGGCGCAGCACCGTAAGACCGCCGATGCCGCTGTCAAAAACACCGATTCGATGCATGGTTCTCACCTCATTGAAAAAGATTCTACACCGAAACGGTGAATATTACAACCGCAAATCAGTTCCCCTTGCTCCCGGCGGCAATCTCTTCGCCGGTGACGATGTTGCGCACCCAGATGCCGCGGCGGAGCAGGACAATGCCGATGACCATTTTGATGAGATCGGCGAGATTTACGAAAAGATACGCCTCGGCGAGCGACAGCCCTGTTTTATGGATGAGCACCCATGCGATCGGCACCGAAACGACCCAGGTGAACGCGCTGTCCGAGAGCATGGTGATGTACGTCCGGCCACCGGCACGGATCGTCCAGTACGAAGCGTTTACAACGGCGTGGACCGGCAATATGACCGCATCGATGCGCATAAGCGATGTGGCGAGCGCCATGATCTCGAACGAAGTATTATAAAGCCGCGGAACATAGGGCGCGACGAGAAACATCACAATGCCGACCGCTGCGCTGGCCGCGCAGCTGAGCGCAGCGAGCTTCGGGCAGTAATCCCGCGCGCGGTCGTACTCCTCCGCACCGAGCAAGTTGCCGATGACGATGCCGACGGTGTTCCCCATTGTAAAGATAACGGTCTTGAAGAGATTGAGCACCGTGGAGTTGATGTTCAGCGCGGCGATGGCGTCCAGCCCGCGGTAGGAGTAGCACTGCGTGAGCATCGTCATGCCGAGCGACCAGAACATCTCGTTTACGAGCAGGGGCATGCCCTTGCGGACGATCTGCCTGGCGAGATGCCCGGGGATCGAAAAGCCGCGGTACAGCCCGTGGATGTATTCGGGCGGGTTTTTCCGGCCGTGGGTGCCGAGCAGGATCAGGCCGAACTCCACATAGCGCGAGAGCACCGTAGCGATGGCCGCGCCGCGGACGCCGAGCATCGGGAAGCCGAACTTGCCGTAAATGAGCAGATAGTTGAAAACGAGATTGACGAAGATCGCCGCGATGCTCGCCTTCATCGGCAGACGGTTGTCGCCGGTAACGCGCAGTATGCTCACATACGCCGTCGTGAGGCAGAACGCGGGCAGACCGAAGAGCATGATGCGAAGATAGTCCTTCCCCTCCGCGAGCGTGAGCGCAAGATCGCCGCCGGTACCGGCCTCGTGCAGGAAAGCGCCGATGAGCGTGTTCGGGATGAGCGCGAGGAGCACCGTGGCGAGCACGGTGAATCCGGTGCAGAGCAGGATGTTGAAGCGCAGCGTGTACCGGACGCCGTCATGGTCGCCCCGGCCGAAGAACTGTGCGCCGAAGATGCCTGCCCCGCCGCTGCCGCCGAAGAGGCAGAGGTTATATACGAACAGAAGCTGGTTCACGATGGATACGCCCGACATCGATTCTGTGCCGATACGCCCGACCATGAGGTTGTCGAGCAGATTCACGAACGTCGATACGGCGTTCTGGAGCAGCAGCGGCAGTGCGAGCGCTGCAACCAGCTTGTAAAAATCCTTATTTCCGATAAATCTTTTCATAGTCCCTCCGGCAAAAAGTGCGGTGTCCCCAAAGGGACACCGCATTTTTTTCATTTGTGTGTCGTCCGGAGGATGTCCTCCGGCTCAGGTGCTTTTCTTGTGATGGTACTGGTAGGAGGTGTCGATGCGGTTGCAGGCAACGTACATCTCCTCGTCGAGCTCGCGCTTCATCTGGAGCGCTTCCTCAATGTCCATGTCCTCGAAACGGCCGTTCCGCTCGACGATGACGCGGCTCGACGCATCCGACTTAAGAACGTCGATCGCGCGCACACCCATCATGGCAGCGGAAACACGGTCACGTCCGCTCGGCGCGCCGCCGCGCTGGATGTAACCGAGGACTGTGACGCGGGTCTCCAGCCCGGTCTCTTCCTCAATCGTCTTTGCGTACTCATGGACGTGGCCCACGCCCTCGGCGACGACGACGATGTGGTGGCGGCGGCCATGGATGCAGCCGCGGCGGATCACATCGATCACGTCATGCTCCAGATCGACTTCCTTTTCGGGAAGCAGCACGGCGGAAGCGCCGGCGGCCATGGCGGTGTAGAGCGCGAGATGGCCGGCGTTGCGTCCCATGACCTCCACGACAGACACGCGCTCGTGGCTTTGCCCGGTGTCGCGCAGCTTGTCAATGGCCTCGATCGCGGTGTTGCACGCGGTGTCGAAACCGATGGTGTATTCGGTGCAGCCCATGTCGTTATCGATCGTCGCGGGGATGCCCACGACACGAACGCCCCGGCGGGCAAGCTCCAGCGCGCCGCGGTAGGTGCCGTCGCCGCCGATGGTGATAAGACCGTCAATACCGAGATATTTGCAGACCTTCGCCGCCTTGTCGATACCGGCGTCTGTGCGGAATTCCTCGCTGCGGGCGGTATACAAAATGGTGCCGCCGCGGCGGGCAATGCCGTCCACGTCGTTGCCGGTCAGCTCAAAAACGTCGCCGTTGATCAGCCCGGCGTAGCCGCGGCGAATGCCGATGCAGGTGATGCCCTCGGCGCCGGCTGTGCGCACGATGGCGCGGATCGCGGGGTTCATGCCGGGGGCGTCGCCGCCGCTCGTCAGGATCCCGATTCTGTGTGCTCCTGCCATAGAATAACTTCACCCTTTCTGGATAGTTTTCTTGACGCTAGCGTCGATTGACAAGGGCACACGCGGTTCTGCCGGGCGGAAATGCCCTCATATGGCGTCAAAGCCCTTGAGAATACACAAAGTATTCCCAGCGGGCTCTTCCTAATCTGAGAGCATTTCTGCTCCGGCAGAACTGCTTCGCATCGGACAGCCTTGGATTTTTGAGGGATTTTTGTTCTTCTTTGTCTCGGCGGGCTGCCGCCCGCCGAGACAAAAAGGGCAAAAGGCACCCAAAAGACTGGCTGTCCGACGCGCGGGCCCTTGTTAATCGACGCTTGTACTATAGCCCGATTGACTCATTTTTGCAATAGATTTGGGGTAAAAAATCGTTTCCAAATTGCGTTTTCAGCGATTATTGCCAATGAGCGCCTTATAAAAATCTACTGCGCCCGGCAAACACGCCGTTTCGATATTCTCGTTTACGCCGTGCATGCCGCGCATTTGCTCCGGGCCGTAGATCACCGGAGCAAAGCGGATGCAGTTGTCGCAGATCGCCTGATAGTTCTTTGCGTCGGTCGCGCCGGTCATGACGTAAGGACTCCAGGCGAGGCCGGGAAAGACCTCGGCAATTGTATCGGTCACACGCCGCCACGCCTCGCCGTGAATGTCCGCCGGGGCGGAATAGTCGCTTGCGGAGAGAACCTCCGTTTCGAGACCGAATTTTTCCGCGCGCTTTTTGATAAGCGCAAGGCTCTCATCCATGCCCTGGTGCGGGATGAACCGGAGATTCGCCCACACGCTCGCCTCCTGCGGCAGCACGTTGCAGGCGTCCGAGCCGGAGAGCATGGTAAAGGCCGCCGTTGTGCGCAGCATGGCGCCCGCCTGCGGCGAGAGCGCGGGCATGACAAGCTTCATGAGCGGGGCAAACAGCCAGAGATTGCCGAACAAAAGCCGCAGCCCGAAGGGGGCGTACGCCGCGAGGCGCGCAAACATCGCGCTCACCTCCGGCTCAAACTTCTTTCGGAAGGGCGGGCGCTTTTCCATGCTGTCCACGAACGCCGCGAGCCGCGCCACGGGCGAATTTTTCGTCGGCGCGCTCGCGTGGCCGCCGTTTGACCGGGCGGTGAAGCGCACGTCCGCCTTGCCCTTTTCAAATACGCCGAGCATCGCAAAATTGCCGTGGATGCCGCCGATGGGCTCGGAGATGATACCGCCGCCTTCGTCACAGACGAGAAACGGCTTCACGCCGCGGCGGCGCAGCTCGTCCACAAGCTTGCCGCAGCCGGGGCCGGCAAATTCCTCTGTGCAGGAGGACGAAAGATACACGTCCTGCTCGGGGACATACCCCTCGCGCAGCAGCTCCTCGCACGCCTGGAAAAAGCCCATGACGCTGCACTTTGTGTCGGATGCCCCGCGCCCCCAGACCTTGCCATCGGCAATGTCACCGGAGAACGGCGCGTGCTCCCACGTTCCCTCCGCGGGGACGACGTCCTGGTGCGACATGAGCACGAGCGGCTTATCGTGGTGTTTGCCCTCCCAGAAGAAGAGAAGGTTTCCGTCGATCTCGGTTTTTTCGAGCTTTTCGTGTACCGTCGGGTAGAGCTCCGCGAGCAGCGCGTGGAAACCGCGGAACTTCTCAAGTTCCGGATCGTCCGGGTGCGACACGGTCTCATAGGCGACCATACGCGAGAGCTTTTCCGCATACTCCTGCTCGCGCACCGGGTCGGGGTGTGGCGTATAATCCGAGGTCTTTTTCTTCATGCAGAGTGTGCGAATGACTGCTGCAAGCAAAAGCAGCACAAGCACGCCGAGCGCGGCGAGCAGAACATATCCTACAATCCTCATGCCGCCGTCTCCTTCCGCGCGCGGCGGTAGAGGAAGTACGCCACGCCGATGGCGATCGCACCGGAGGGGAGGATCATAAAGCTCGTCGAGCCGAGCAGCCCCGGCACAAAGATGAAGAGAACGCTCATAATGACGAGCGGCCAGAGCGCGATCTTCATGTTCTTCCGGTAGTACTTATACGCCATCGCGCCGAAGAGCGCGGGGACAACGTTGTCGAACGCCGGCTGAAGAGCCGGGCTTTGCAGCACCGGCTGGAGCGGGATGAGCAGCAGCACGCCAAGCGCGAGGATCACGATCGTCACGAGCGACGCCGTCGCGATCGAGAGCGTGGAGATGATCTCGTTTTCCGGCGTGCCGGTCTTGGCGCCCACGATATCGCGCGCATTGACCGCACACGGAATTTTCATATTAATTAGGTTCCCGGTAATAAATGCGAGATACCCGCCGCCCGCGCCGAGCATCGGCGTATAGACGAGATATTCTGCCACACAGCTCACGAGCCACACGATGCCGATGGCAAGAAAGCCCTTTCCAAATGCGCGCATGTCCGGCATGGCGCCGAGAATATACCCCATCAGAAACGGTGCGCCGAGCAGCAGCACGAGCGTCACGCCGCAGGCGATGCGGCCATAGGTATGCGTCCGGCGGTTGTAAGCCTCAAACCGGGCGGTCTTTTCCTGTTCGTTCATGGCATTCCCTCCTTATACACCGCGCAGCAGCACCGCTGCCGCCATACCCGCGAGCATACTCCCCGCGATGGAAAAGTTATCGACCCACGCGGCGTTCTTCTTTTCGGCGAGCCATACGAATACCGCCATCACCGCCGCCGACACCGCAACGACCGCGAGCGGCATCCAGCTTCCCGCAAACGTGAACCGTCCCGCGCCGGAGACGAGCGCGCCGATGTAGCTTCCAATATACGCGCTCACGAGACCGATGAACATGGCGGTCATCGCCGTGTCGCCAAAGCCGCCGCCCGCCGCGCCATCCTTTTTCGGCGTCTTGAGGCGGGAGAGATACTTTTTATTAAACAGAATGGAAAACACCATGCCCCACATGATGCAAACGCCCATCAGAAGGGCGATCGTGGTGAACGCCTGCGCCGTCATCGCCGAAGCCGAAAGACCCGGCAGACCGACCGCCTCCGCCGCGGCCTCCGCAACCTGCGTTTCATAGTGCAGCGCGCCGATGACCGAAAGACGCAGCCACGACCACGGCGTGCCGAGACTGCCCGAGAGCGCGATGACGCCGAGCAGAATACCGACGCTCGGCAGCGCGGCAAACGTGGCGCTCGCGGTGATGGTGCGTTTCATTTTCGTTTTGTCCATGCCGATGGAGACGCCGGCGCGGTAGGCGCGGACCATAAAGAACACGCACACCACGGCCACAAAGAAGATGATGCCGCCGCAGATGAGATACATGACAGGACTGTTGAGCTGAGATAAGATTCCCATACAAGCTTCCCTCCTTTTTTCTTATCTCGCAGTTTATCACTTTAATTTGTATTTGAAAAGGGTGTGTGAAAATTCCTTTTTCCCCCTTTTCTTTCCGGCGAAAATCCGGTATCCTATGCGAGAAAACAGGGGAGGGAAGATTAATGATCATTACGGTTTTGCAGCTCGTCGCGGTGTTCGGCGTGCCGGTGCTCATTCTGCGGCAGCGGGAAAAGGGGCTCGTGCGCATATTCGGCACGATCGCGATGGCGTATTTCTGGGGCACCGTCGTTGCGGTGGCGGCGTTTCTCTGCCGGAAGGCGGGGCTGGATATCCGGCTGAATGCCGACATCGGGCAGATTGGCAGCTATGTGTGCATCGGACTCGCCATCCCACTTTTGATGTTCGGAACGAATCTCGCCGACGTGCGGCGGCTGGCAAAGCCGGTGCTCATCTCGTTTGCGCTGCTGCTGCTCGCTGTGAGCGCGGTCGTTGTGATTCTGGGACGAACGCTCGGGGCGAGCTTCCCGTGGGGACGGCAGCTCGCGGCGATGGCTGCGGGCATGTATACCGGCGGTTCGCCAAACTTCAACGCCATCGGCGTCATTCTCGGCGTGCCGGGCGACACGATCGCTATCGGCAATCTCTCCGATATGATCGTCGGTACCGTCTTTTACATATTCATTCTCACGCTTGCCAAGCCCCTCTGCGCCAGAGTCCTCGACCGGCACGCAAAGCAGGGCGCGTACATGCGCGAGAGCGGCGGCGCGGAGAATATGGATGCGCTTGAGTGGAACGGCTTTCACCGCGGCATCGTGCGAAATCTCCTCCTCTCACTCGGGTGCGTGCTTGTCGGCGCAGTCATTGGCTTTGTCATCTGGAAGGTGAAGGGCGGCGCGCTCACCGATCCGCTGGTCCCGGCGGTGATGATCGCAGGCACGGTGCTCGGCCTTGCGCTCTCGTTCGTGCCAAAGGTGCGGAATGTGAAGGAAAATGCCGCCGCGGGGCACTATCTCATTCTCGTGTTTTCGTTTGCGCTCGCAAGCTCGCTTGATCTCGGCACGCTCGGAGGGAATCTGCTGCACGCGGTCGCGCTGCTCGCCTCCATCACGGTGTGCTCCGCGCTGCTGCACCTGCTGCTCTGCCGCGTCTTCCGCATCGGCGCGGACTGCGCCATCGTCACGATGACGGCGGGGCTGTATGGCCCGGCGTTCATCCCGGCGGTCACGAAGCAGCTTCGCTGTGATGCTCTCACCGCGCCGGGACTCATCTGCGGCGCGCTCGGCTACGCTGTCGGCACGTTTCTCGGCGCAGCGCTCTTCTGGGTGTTATAATTGCTTTTATTATGTAAGAGACCGGCGGCTCTCCGATTTTCGGAAAGCCGCCGGTTTCTTTGTATAACCCCCTCAATGTAGTGGAGGTTGTTTGAAAAATTTTACGCCTTCATTTCCTCGCAGAACTCGACCTGCTCGACCTTGGCAACGAGCTCCGCCGCCTCCACGTGACCAAGCTCGGGCCGCATGATCTCCAGCTCCAGAATGTACCCGTGCGTTTCCGCGGTGCGCGAGCCGATGTCCTGTATGTCGTTGACCTGGATGCCCAGACTTTTGATTGCGCGCAGCAGCGCACTGAGCGGCACGCCACGCTTGAGCTCTATATACACATTCATCACCCGCGAGGCTTTCACGTGGGTCGAATCCAGCTTGTTGAGGGAGACGAGCACAATGTAGATGAGCACGCACATCATGAGCGCGCCTTCATAGAAGCCTGCGCCCGCGGCGAGGCCCATGCATGCCGAGGCCCAGAGACCCGCGGCGGTCGTCAGGCCGGTAACATGGCGCTTGCCGGTGACAAGAATGCTTCCAGCGCCGAGAAAGCCGACACCGCTCACGACCTGCGCCGGCATACGAAACGCATCGCCCGGCACGCCGAGATTCTGCGCCTGATAGAGGCTCGTCATCATAACAGACGCCGCGCCAATGCACACGAGAAGATGGGTACGCAGTCCGGCGGCGTGCTGCCGCTTGCCGCGGGACATGCCGATGATGCCGCCGCCGAGAAGCGCGATGGCAAAGCGCACCAGCATGGAGACGAGATTCACTTCGTGCAGATAGTCCATAACCGCGCTGAAAGATGTCATAAACCACACCCGTTTCGGATAAAAGTAACAAAACCGGGTGTCGTCCGCCGGTTTTGTGTCGTGATTATAGTATAATATCCTGAAAAGTGCAAGAACAAATTTACAAGAAATTTACACAGATTTTTGGATGGCAGGAATATGTAAAGACCCTCTGCCCAAACGGACTGACCCACGGCCAGCGGATGACGGCTATTTATGGTCCGAGCGGCGGGCTGCATCTGCTCGGAGCCGGAGCTTGCAGAGAAACACGATCAGCAATACGCATCCTTTTCCAAGCCGTATCCCGGCATGAAAGGCATAATTTTCCCTGTAGGACCATCGGCGTCTTATTTCTGCGGCGGGAACACCGGCCAGCGCAATGACACGTGGAAAACTCAAAAACAGAAGTGCGTTGCGGTGTCCGTCTAAGTACAAAAAACGCATTCTCCGTTTCTGCGGAGTGCACCTGTAAAATGAAAGTAGACACACACAAAAGTGTGGGTGTCTACTTTTTTGTATACCCGAAAACCACGCGTTAGACGCGTGGTTCAAAAGAGCCTTTGG
>ENA-UOIY01000711-UOIY01000711.1-human-gut-metagenome-genome-assembly--contig:-P114-NODE-711-length-49128-cov-10.152467_pt1 | contig 49128 bp, 25 predicted proteins | sample MGYA00242335_ERZ723882 | MGnify/ENA metagenome assembly ERZ723882
TTGACATCATCTCAGCAAACTGCTGAAATGGGTGTCCCATTGCGGAAAACAGGAATAACCTGTATCATCTTTTTAATGATTACTAAGAATGGCTGAATAGTTTCATAATTATCGAGAAAAATTTAGAAGCTGTTTTTGACTACAGCACATCCAGGCGATTGAGGCCGCTGACGGCTCCGGCGACGTAGGAGACGGATGCTGCAGGGTCGGAGGCTTGGTGGAGTGCCGGGATGTAAAGCGGGAAGCCGAGCATAAAACTCCCTGCGGAGAAGCGGTCGCCGGGCTGAAGTTTCGAGTTTTCAGACTCGCGCACGATGAACTCACAGCCGCCGAGGTGTTCAATCTTCACGAGACGGTCTGGTGCCCAACCGAGCAGAAGGCCGGTTCCTACGGGCAGATTTTCCGACTCTATAACCTTGGAACTGAAAAATCTGGAAGTGACTGTCCTATCATTGCAAAGCGCCTTGCAATAGGCCGAAAAGTCGCGCTTGCCTATGAACTTGCAGAGAATATCGAGCGTCGAAGCGCGCGGAACATGAGTTCCGGAAACATAGCCCCATAGCCGTTTCAAAGTCGATGCTGAGAGCAGTTCATGTGTCTCCCTATCGATGACGACCGAAAGCGCCTCGAAGTCCGTGGTGGTACGAATCCTCCTGCCGTATGCCTTTTCAACGTCCGAAAGCAGACAATTCAACTCCGGAATGACTTTCCTGGAATTATCCTTTGCCACGCCGCCTTTTCCGCCCCGAATCTCTGAGCCGAGTTCCTCTGCAATGCCTTTTTCCATAATCTCATATTTTCATAAACGCCGCAAAGTAAAGCATTATCTCTCAATCTCCCAAAGTTCATTTTGGTTCATATCACCGGGAAGGGCGAACGGAATCTCATCCTGGTCACCCTCAGCCACAAATTTCATAGAGCTCAAGCAGCCTCATCTCCACTTCATCTGTGCGTGCGATGATTTCTCCAATACGTTCCGATGCCTTCTGTAACTCATCGTAGGGGAGTCCGGCTTCACCGAGACGAGTTTCCAGGGCCGATTTCTCTGCAGAAAGTGCTTCGGATTCGGCTTCAAGCGCCTCTAATTCCCGTTGTTCCTTCCAGCTCAGTCTTCTCTTTGCCGGGGTAGGAGCCGTTCCTGTCGCCCTCACAGAGTCTGATCCGGTCTGCATGGCTTCTTCCTTGATGGCAAACTGCTTTTTTGCTTTCTCTTTTCGTTCCTGTTCCCGCCGCTCAGACTTTTGCGCCGCCTCATAATCCTTTATATACGCCCTGTAGGAACTGAAATTTCCGATAAAATCCTTCACCACACCATCGCCGCAGAATACGAGCAGGTGGTCCACAAGGCGGTCGAGGAAATGGCGGTCGTGCGAGACGATAATGAGGCTACCTTGATATTCGGAGAGATATTCCTCGAGAATGTTCAGCGTCATAATGTCAAGGTCGTTCGTAGGCTCGTCAAGTATGAGCAGATTTGGCTGCTGCATCAAGATTGTGAGCAGATAGAGCCTTCGCCTTTCACCTCCGCTCAGACGTGCGACCCTGTTGTTCAACATATCGTGTGGGAAGAGAAAGCGGTTCAGCAGCCCGGTGTCGTTCACGGTCTCAAGCACGGTCTGGTCCTCGTCGAAACTCATTCCGTTTTGATGGTAGTAGCCGATTTTGAGCGATTCACCGCGCTCGATTGTGCCGGTGTAGCCCTGAAGTTCTCCGGTGAGAAGGTCTATGAATGTGGATTTTCCCACACCGTTGCGCCCCACCACTCCTATGCGGTCGCAGCGCTGGAACTTGTAGCTGAAATGGTCGAGATAGCAGTCCGCTCCATAGTAGAAACTGACATTTTTGCAGTCTATCACCTTGGTTCCCAGCCTGTTGGCAAGCTTTGCGTCGGAGGAAAACCCCTTCCCGCTCATCCCCGCAGAAACCGCCGACATGTCCACCGATTTGCTCTCCCGCACCTCTTCGGCCCTGTCCTTTAATTCGTGGAATGCGTCAATCCTGTATTTCGCCTTTCCGCTTCGTGCGCAAGGCGTGCTCCGCATCCATTCCAGTTCGCGTCGCAGGATGTTCCGCACCTTGTCTGTCTGTGCGTTCCAGTTGGATATGCGCTCATCGCGTTTTTCGAGATAGTTCTGATAATCGCCACGGTAGCAATAGACAGCCCCGTGGTCCATTTCCATCACCATATTGCAGACGCTGTCGAGAAAATAGCGGTCGTGGGTGACCATAAGCAGGGTACAGCGGGCGCGTTTGAGGTAGGCTTCGAGATATTCAATTGCGTCGATGTCCAGATGGTTGGTCGGCTCGTCCATAATGAAGAAGTCCGCCTCGGTGGCGAGCATCTGCGTGAGTGCGACTCTTTTGACACCTCCGCCGGAAAGTTCCTTCATCGGCTGTCCGAAATCAGTCAGCCCGAAGTCCGTCAGCAGCCGTTTCACTCTCAATTCATATTCCAACAGGCGTTCCTCGTCAAGATGTTTCGTAAACTCCTCACTACTATCCATAATCTGCCGGAAAATTCCTTTCTCCGGGTCGAAGTCATATTCCTGCTCAAGGAAGGCTATGCGTATGTCCTTGAGAAACAAAATCTTTCCGCCAGAATCGCTCTTGTCCTTTCCGGCGAGAATCCTCATAAGAGAAGTCTTTCCCGTGCCATTGGGCGCAATAAGCGCAATTTTGTCCCCCTCATTTATATTGAATCCGATATGTTCAAAAAGAACTTTCGGCCCATAGGATTTTGATATGTTTTCGATCTGAAGGTAACTTGCCATAAATATATATATTCGGGCATCAAAATTATTGATATATAACTATTTCCAGCCTCCGCCGAGGGCTTTGTAGAGGCCTACGATGGCGAGGTTTTCACGAGTGATGGCTTCGCTGAATTCAAGCTGGGATGAGAAATACTTACGTTGGGCGTCCAGAACGTCGATGTAGTTGGTGACACCATTGATGTACTGGCTGTCCGCCAAGGTCACATACTGCATCGCAGCCTCCTCCATCTCTGCCTTCACGCGAGAGTTGGAACGGGCTGACTGATAGATCACCGTGGCGTCATAAACCTCGCGGAACGCCTGAATCACCGTTTTCTCATATTGGAGCCTCGCCTGCTCATAGGCCGACACGGCAGCCTTCATCGCAGCCTTGCGTCTTCCGAAATCGACAATCGGGGCAGCAAGAGTCGCACCCGCAAACCAGAACGGGGACTGGAAGAAGGCGCGTAACTGACTGTTTTCCAGACCGGCGCCGAGATTGATTACAAACGAAGGGTATCTCTGAGCGATGGCAATTCCGACGCGGGCTTCTGCAGCGTGAAGTTTGTTTTCAGACATCATTATGTCCGGCCGGCATTTCAGCACATCCGACGAAACTCCCGCCGGCACTGTCGTGATGGAATAGATGTCCGTAGCCGAGACGCTTCTTTGGATTTCCCTTGGGTATGAACCGGTGATAAAACAGAGCTCACTTTCCTTGAGGGCAATCTGCCTCTGCAAATCCGGAATCAGGGCTTTGGACGAAGCATACTCCACGAGTGCCTGTTGGTAAGGGATTTCGGACGTCAGTCCGCCTTCCGCCCTGAGTTTTGCCTGTTTCACACTTTCACGTCTTGTTTCGAGTGTGTTCGACACAATCTCAAGTTTGCGGTCCAGTCCAATCAGCTCGTAATAGGCCGAAGCCACACTTGCAACGACACTCATTCTCACCGCCTTCTGCGCATCCTCTGCGGCAAGATACTCCGCCATCTTTTCTCTTCCAGCCCATTTCAGACGGCCCCAGAAATCCACCTCCCATTGGAGCGAAGCCTTCAGACCGAATTCCGGGCTGTCCGGCTTGGATGAATTTCCGCCGTAGTTGCTGTAGTCGTTCTGCCCATATCCCTTTGCTGAAATGGAAGGAAGTTGCTCCGCTTTCTGCATTCTGTACTTGAAGCGCAGTTCATTAAGTCTCTCCGCGGCGATGAGCACATCCTTGTTGTAGGATAGCGCCGTGTCTATAAGTCTTTGAAGTTCAGGGTCTGTGAAAACCTCCCTCCATCCAGGGTCCTCGAAACTGCCGTCCCCCTTTTCAAGCGAAATGCTTTGTGGCATATTTCCCAAATCGGGTTTCGGACAATACTTCGCAGGCGAACAGGAAGCGAGGGTCATTGCCGATGCCAACATCAGCACAAGCACCGGAGTGACAGACTTTTTACCAAAACGAAGTTTAGGACGCCAGTGGGACATGAATTTTCGGAGATTATAGATTACCACAAAGAAAAACGGCACGAATACGATTCCGGCGGTGATTCCGGCAATCATACCGAAGAATACGCCCGTTCCGATGTTCTGGCGGCTCTCAGAACCCGGGCCGCTGGCAAATACAAGCGGAAGCATACCGAGGATAAATGCCAGGGAGGTCATCACGATAGGTCTGAACCGGAGTTTTGCCGCAGTAATTGCCGCATCCACGACATCCCTGCCCGCCTCGACCTCTTCCTTGGCGAACTCCACAATCAAGATGGCGTTTTTCGCCACCAGACCTACCAGCATCACAAGTCCAATCTGGAAATATATGTTACTCTCCATCCCCAGGAGGGCGACGCCGAGATAAGCTCCGAAAATCGCAATAGGCAGAGACAATATCACCGCAATCGGTATCGACCAGCTCTCATATTGGGCGGCAAGAAACAGGAACACAAAAAGCAGTGCCAGAGCAAGTACCAGTCCGGTCTGTCCGCTCTCTTTTTTCTCCTGATAGGACATTCCGCTCCATTCCACCCCGATATTGGACGGAAGGTGTTCCCTGGCGATTTGCTGAAGAATCTCCAGCGCCTCTCCCGAGCTGACTCCGTTTGCCGCCTCTCCCCGGATTGTCGCAGAGTTGTACATATTGAAACGCTTTATGGCTCCCGGACCAGTTGTGTAGTGGGTGTTGCCTAAAGCGTTGACCGGAATCATCGTGCCTCCCGCACTCTTGAGGAAAAAGAGATTGAGATTGTCCGTGTGTGCACGATATGGGGCATCCGCCTGAATGTAAACCCTGTAGATACGGTTATACATATTGAAGTCATTTACATAGATTGCTCCGGTGAAGGCTTTGAGGGTCGAGAATACATCCGCCATAGAAAGCCCCAGAAGCTGGATTTTGTCGCGGTCGGCATCAAAATAGAGCTGAGGTATGTCCGTCTGCATTCCGGAGGAGAGTCCCGTGAGTTCCTTACGTTTCGACGCATAATGGAGCAATGTGTCGGAGGCGTTCTGTAAATCCACATAGGATGCATCTCCTCTTGCCTCCAGCACCATTGAGAATCCACCCGAGGTTCCGAGTCCCGGGATGACAGGCGGTGTGCTGATATACACCCGGCTTTCCGGATAGCGTGAAAGAGTGTCCCTGACCATCGCTATTGTTTTGGTCATATCCGTAACCTTACGTTTGTTCCAAGGCTTGAGGATTACCGTCAGAGTGCTGCTCGACTGGGTCGTCCCCACTCGCGGACTCGACCCGGTGACATTGAGCACATAGTCGACATCCGGCTGACTCATAAGAAAATCCATAGCCCTGTCTGTCACCGCCCTCGTGCGTTCGAGAGTGGCTCCGGTGGGAAGTTCAAGCTCGACGGTGAAATAGCCCTGGTCCTCCTTCGGGATGAAACTGCTCGGGACAAGACGCGCCAAAACAAAGATTCCGACAAGGGCGACTCCAAAAATCGCAAACATTCTTTTGGAATTGTCCACCGCCAGACGAACCATCTTGGTGTAGAACGAAGAGCCTGAGTCCATCCACGAATTTATCTTTCTGAATATAAAGTTCTTATGCTCATTTTCTGCGTGAGGCCTCAGGAATTTCGAACACATCACAGGGCTCAGGGTGAGGGCCACGACAGTCGAAATAATCACAGAAACCGCAATGGTTACGGTGAACTGACGGAAGAGCTGGCCTGTGATGCCAGAGAGGAAACTCACCGGCACGAAAACGGCGCAGAGCACGAGCGACATTGCCACCAGCGCGCCTCCGATTTCCTGCATCGCCTTTTTTGTGGCCTCATAAGGAGACAGATGCTCTACAGTCATAATCCTGTCCACATTTTCCACAACGACTATGGCGTCGTCGACGACAATTCCGATTGCGAGGATGAGTCCGAGCAAGGTCATCATATTCAGGGAGAATCCGAATATGAGCATAATTCCGAATGTTCCAATCAAAGAAATCGGCACTGCAATCGCCGGAACAAGGGTGGCACGGACATTCTGCAAGGAGAGGAATACCACCAGAATGACCAGAATGAGCGCCTCGAAAAGAGTCCTGTAGACGTGATGTATGGAGTCGGAAATGTAGGTGGTCATATCGAAAGGGATGTTGTAGGACATTCCCTCAGGGAAACTCGCACTGATTTCCTTCATTTCGGCCCTTACGTTTTCAGCGACCTCCATTGCGTTTGCTCCGGGGAGCATATAGATGTTGACCACCGCTGCATTACGGCCGTTGATTCCGCTCTCAGTGTTGTAGGACTGGGCCTCAAGCGAAACCCGCGCCACATCTTTCAACCGGATGATCGAGCCGTCTTCCCCTGTGCGGACTACGATATTTTCAAATTCCTCGACGGAAGACAGTCGGCCGGGAGCCGTAATCGGGATGGTCACATCGACATCGGTAATCGGCTGTTGTCCGAGAACTCCCGCCGCAGCCTCGCGGTTTTGGTCTTTCAATGCGTTCTGGAGGTCCTTCACAGTGATTCCGAGGCTCGCCATCTTGTCCGGTTGCACCCAAAGCTGCATTGCGTAGTAGCGGCTGCCGACATTGGATACGCCTCCCACGCCGGAAACCCTTCGGAGACGGTCCTGAATGTTAAGGGTGGTGTAGTTACTCAGGTAGACCTCGTCAAATTTCGGATCGTCGGACATTATGGTGATGGTCATCAGTTTGCTGGAAGACTCCTTTTCCACTGAGATTCCGTTCTGCACCACTTCCGCAGGAAGTCTGGACTCCGCGAGTTTCACCCTGTTCTGGACCTCCACCGCAGCAAGGTCGGGGTCTGTCGAGATGTCGAAAGTCAGAGTCGCTGAATACCATCCGTTGTTGGAACTGCTCGACTCCATATAGAGCATTCCCGGCGTTCCGTTGAGAGACTGCTCGATTGGTGTCGCCACCGCCTGGGAGACGGTTTGGGAATTGGCTCCGGGGTAGGATGTGGAGACGCTGACCACCGGCGGGACAATTTTAGGGTATTGGTCCACGGGGAGCAGCGTCAGACCTATGAGTCCGACGAGTACTATTATAATTGATATGACCGTCGAGAATACGGGCCGGTCGATAAAAAAATCAGATTTCATAACTTAGATTCCGTGGGTAAGTTAACTCACTTTTATTCACTTGAATCATTCCTTGACTGACTCTGAGGCAAGATATGGGACAGGCTCCACTTTGGCCCCGTGGGAGAGTTTGTGCTGACCTTCCACCACGATGATTTCGTTAGGCCTGAGTCCGCGCTCGACAATTGTGGCGTTTTCCACTTCGGGCCCTGTCTGGATGAAGCGTTTTTCCACAACGGAACCGGCTTTCACGACAAAGATGTAGGTGCCGCTTTTCTCGATGATTATGGCCTTGCTCGGCACTGCAACCGCGTTTTCACGCACATCAAGCAAGACTTTGACATTGGTGAACTGCCCCGGAAGAAGTTCCCTGTCGGGATTTGGCATCTCGGCACGCACTGAAAAAGTTCCGGACTTGGCATCGACCAGAGGGTCTGCGAAATCCACAAGTCCTTTATATTTATATTGTGACTTGTCCGCCATAGTGATGGTCACGAACGGATTCCAATGACGGCTGGTGTCCTTCTGTCCGAGATTGACATTGCGGGCCTTGGACTTCTGATAGTCAAGGTCTGTCATCTTGAATTCCACCAAAACGGTGTCGCTTTTGACGACATTGGCAAGAAGCGACTGCGCTCCGGGGCCTACCAGAGTCCCGATGTCCACGTGCCTTTCGCTGATGTAGCCGCTTATCGGAGAGCGTACCGTGGTGTAACTGAGAGCAAGGCGTGCCTCCGTCAGATTGGCTTCACTCACGTGAACGTCGGCCTTCGCACTCTCGTAAGCCGCTATGGCATTGTCCAAATCCAACTGGCTGGCGGCCTTCTGTTCGTAAAGAGGACGGATTCTGGTGAGGTCCCGTTCAGCCTTGAGGGCTATTGCCTTGTTTTTGGTGACAAGTGCCTCCGCCCTGTCGACCTGTGCCTTGTATTGCTTCGGGTCGATGATGAAGAGCACCTGATTTTTGTCCACGTGAGTACCCTCTGCGAACATCATCTTTTCGAGATACCCTTCCACACGGGCACGGACTTCGACAAACTGCTGGGCACGAATCTTTCCCGGAAATTCTCCGTAAATTTCGACATTTCGTGTCTTCACAATGTCCACGCCCACAACGGGAAGAACTTCCTCGACTTTTTTCGGACGCAGGAAAATGACCAGACAAACTACAATAATGACAAGTGCGGAAACCGCCGCAATGATTGTCTTTTTGTTAAACCTGAATTTGATCTTGCTCACAGAATAAAAATATTACGATAAAATGAAAAGCCGGGACTCTGAAAATCAAACTACCCGGGGATATGTTTCTGCAAAGGTAGCAAAAACTAATCATTCTGCACTCTCTCATAAATCTATTCAAGTTTTGCAAGTATTAAACTTATCTCATTTATCCAACTCTCAAATCCCACGCACTTTTAAATTTCCTTGAACGGCGTGCCGAAGTCCGTTCCGTTGGCTTTCTTGTATTCCGCGCAGAATGATGCATAGAACACTAGCGCTTCTTCCGTCAGTTTCTGACGGCGCAGGGCCTGAATTACGATGTGGAGAGCCTTCTCGTCTGTCGGGTCTATGGTTACTGCCATTTCCCCTATTTCCCGTACGGCCTCATAGTCTTTAGATTTGAGTCGTAAGTCTGCTTCCTCGTGGAGCAGAGGCAGAATCATGTTGTCGACCTGCTCCTTGAAGTCATCGAACAGTGGGTCGCCTATGGACTTGAGGAACTTTCCTCTTGATATAATGTTGAGAATCAGAGTTTTGTTCATATCCTTGTTCCTGAGTATGTCATTCAGTTCGAACCAGTCGCAGCGACATTCATCGGTTAGCTCGAGGTAGTAGCGCCCATCGCGGTAGGACACCGCCGCACCATGCAGATGGCCGAGTGACTTTCGGAGATTGTTGATGGCGACGCCTCGCGAATTCTTGACCTTATCCTCTTCCTTGTCCGGCCAGAGTATGCTGCTGAGCCTTCTGGTGGAAATCCCATTATTTCCGCGCTTTATGAGGAGGCACAGGATGAGAATCTGCTGGTTCGTAAACATTGGGGTTATATCCTTGCCCTCGTGGTCGATTACGGTGAAGTCTCCGAACAAGCTTATCGAGTCGGGGCTTGTCTCGCTTCGGAATCTCCTACGGCTGCCCGATCCGCTGCTTTCAAGTTCCATTCTTGCTGATTTCTTTTTCTTGAGCATCAGAATAATTCCGGCCGCAGTTCCGAACACTGCAATGGCAATTGTTGCCCATAGTCCATTCCAACCTCCGAGAAATCCGTTTCTCCCGTCGTCAAGCGCCTCCGCTTCCACCTCTGACACGGGAGGATAGACAAGCGAATAGATTTTTAGCGTTGACTTGATGTCGTCCTCGAATTCCTGTACCGTGGTGTAGAAGTGTCCGAGTTCCCTGTCCATGTAGAGATTGGCGTTGGTGCGCATTTTGTCGGACACTATTGGGATGCTGTTGCACAATGCCTCATGACTCCCGTCAGCAATGCTGAAGCGGTAGAGCCGAAGTTCCGATTTTCCGATATATTCGGGATAGCAAAGCGTGTAGAAGCAGTCTCCGTCCACATACAGGTTTCTGACCGGCACCTTGTCCGAGTCGTCCCTGTCGATGGACCAAAGACAGAGGCTTTCTCCAGTGGCGGGATCCACACGGTGAAGGTCATAGAAATAACGTCGTCCCACCACCTGTTCTCCGCATTCGTTCCCCATCCCTCCATACACATATATATACTTTCCGTCGGTTCCTGCCGATGTGAAGTATCTCGGAAAAATCCTGTCTCCCACGGCATTTTTCCAGATTTCATTCCAGTGTCCCGATGCCTCGTCAAATTCGAGAAAACGCCCATTATACAGCATGTTGCCGAATCCTCCGAGTATGGTGTAGCGATGAGACAGCGGATTTCTGAAACATCCGTGGTGGTGCATCGGCATGTCGGCCTGCTCCGTGCAGATTGTCTCCCATTTCCTGCTGTCGAGGTCGAACCTTGCCACAGACGGGCTTTCCGGAGGCACTTCGTCATTGTAGAGTTCATACACATAGAGGAATCTCCCGTCTTCGGAAACGAAATTGTTCCCGAGTTTCATTGTGACAGGACATGGACGGGAGAACCTATGGCTGTAATGCCTTCCCGTCATAAGGTCAAGCGTTGTCATTTCCTCCCTCGTGAAATAGTAGAATTCTTTTCGGACGGGGTTGTATGCCGCTCCTGCGATGTCGCTGTAACTGAAACTTCCCGTTTCTTTCCAGTTCATGGCCTCATTTACCAGCCATTCCGGATTCTGGACATATCCCTTCACCTTGCCTGCCGAGTCTCTCACGATATTTCCCGAACGCTGCCCGAGCGGGAATACGAAGCGTTTGTTATGGTTTCCAATGTTCATGTTTCGGATGGCGAATGCCGGCACATCAATGATGTGGTCGCTGCGTCCGAATTCGATGCTTGCCTTCAGCCTGTTGGGAAGACCTTCCGAGTACACCGCGTGGCGTTTCCCCGCAATGTCCAGAAACACAGAGTCCTTGAGCAGGTCAAAGTCCACGGCGACATGATGCCAATGCAGGTGCGGCAGATGCTCATGGGCCAAAGATGCTTTTATCAGACTGTGCCGTCCCTCCTCGTTGAGCCTCACGACTATGCTGTCTCCTCTGCTGTCGTAGGAGAGGTTCCATATTCTTTTACTGTCTCCGCCGTCCTTGATTCTGAAGAAGTAGCCGAATTCTGACGAGGGGCTGGTGTATAGTTCGAATTCCATCATGAATTCTCCGGCAAAGACTTTGGGGCTATCGCCGAACACATTCCATGACGTCCTTTGGTCTATTCTGTAGTCCATTCCGTGAAACCCGAGACCTTGCGGGAACATTTCGGTGGAGAATGCCGTTGCCGAGACTATGGCAGCTGCGAGAAACTTAGTTTTAATCCTCATTTAACCGTTAAGTTTTCGTAAAGATAGGAAAACTATTGAAAAATGTACCGGATTATCGAAAATTTATTTGAATTTAATCTTGTGATAACCTTATATTTAATCGTAGTTCATTTACTTTGCACTCACTAATCATTTAAAATCTTTAAAAATGAAGAACACTAAATTTTTATCCGCAGCGGCTGCAATCCTCGCATTGCTTGGAAGTGCGGCGCTGGCTGACTCCTGCAAGAAGGACAATACGGAACCGGAAGTCGGGAAGGGCACTGTTTCCGGTGTCGTCACCAACAATCTCGGCACGCCCATTATAGATGTTGAGGTTTCCATCAGCGGAACCGAAATCAAGGCTACTACTTCCGTTGACGGTTCCTACACTCTTGAAAACGTTCCGATGACCAAGCAGACCGTATTCTTCAAGAAGGAAGGCTATGCTGAGGGCTCGTCTCCGATCAATGCCTCCTCTTTCAAGGATGGCAAGGCGACTGTTGATATGGTGATGGATATCGCGAGCGCTAAGATTACAGGAAAGTGCATCGATGCGAAGAACAACAATGCCGGAATGGCGGGCGTGACCGTGAAACTCAACGGAGCCAAGGAGACTCAGACCGATGCAGACGGTGTCTATGTGTTTGATGGTCTTACGATTGATGACTACAACCTCGTGTTCTCCGCTCCGGGATGTGTCGATGTTGTGCGCAGCGTGAGCAAGGATCAGTTTGTGGGCGATTTCGTGGTTACTCTTACCGATGTCCGTATGGGCGCAAAGGAAATTCTTCCGGGCGCTACCGCAGAGGACCTGAGCAAAGTTGACGTATGGCACTACAACGAGTACAGGGGAGGAAAGAACGGCGATAATTATCCTCATTTTGACTGGTCAACAGACTATATGGCCACGTTCACGAGCTGGTACGGCTGGCATGAGGAGCAGAATGAGGGCACCACAATCCAGATTCGTAACCGCGAGGCAGACGGGGACTGGAAGAATCCTGCCGACCACGAGAAATTCGACTCTTATCTTGCCGGACGCAAGAAGATTACTGCGGACAACTGCATTTTGGCGATAAAGATGCGCACCCATGCATCTTCCGAGGACGCTCCGTGCCACTGGGGAGTGATGGTGATTGACATCAATGCGGCCGATCCTGTCGCAGAACTTGTTGGAGACCAGCAGGTTTCATGGAACGAGAGCTATAGCAACCCAGACCCGACATTCGACCTGTCGAAGTATATCGGAAAGGAGGTTGTCATCGCCATCGGAACCTATCGTTGGGAAACCGGTGACTATTGGAAGCAGCTTGTGCTCCGTCGTCTTGCATTCGCAAAGCAGGCTCCGTCAGAGTGGGGTTATCTTCCGGGCGAGGCTGTTTCGGGACTTGACGCCGGCTACAAGATGACAATGGAGATGGTTCGCTCGACCATGCCTGTTACTGAACTTAGCGAGTTTACCGGACTTCCTCAGGACGGATGGACTGACATTGACGGACCGGAGAAATACCGCGATGCCTATGCGAAATACAGAACCGTCGGACATTTCGCCGGCTGGTGGTCATGCATGCCGGTTCAGAAGGATAACGAGCCGCAGGCCGGAGAGGGCTTTGTGATGAAGACTCGCGGCGGTGGCACAAGAGTCAGCACAACAGACCCGGAGTCATATTTTTATGCAAAGTTCGCGATTGCCGCAGGTCATAACAACTTCACTCTCAAAGCGCGTAACTTCAGTTCCGTGAATGCAACATTCTTCAAGCTTACCGCAATCACAGAGGATGGTACCGTTAAGCACATCATTCCGACGGCTTCAGCGGGCGAGGCTGCCGCTGACGGCTGCTGGAAGTTCTGCCACGAGGACGGTAGCGCTGACAATCCGGACGCTTACGCAACCTTCAGCTACGACCTCTCTGAATTCAACGGAAAGAGCGTGGTTCTTGCTCTCGCTGTCTTCAAGGGCGAGGCAAATGATGACGAGAACAAACTGAGTATCTATGGCATGTCGCTGAAATAGCAGACATATTGACGGCGTGGATGGTGCAGGCAAAGGGGCACTGTCCATGCCTTTCTTCTGTAAAAGCGCTATTATAGTACAGACATAATCTTCATAAAAAACAAGCAAGTCATGACAATCAAGCGTTTCGCATTCATTTCTCTTATAGGTTTTTTTCTTGCCGGATGCATCTCTTGCAGCAGTCCGGAGAATCCCGTAAAGCCGGCTCCTGGCGGCGAGGAGAAGGATAATCGTGCGGAGAAAATTGAACTTGCGAGGCGTGACCTCCTCCGCGCAATGAGTTTGGCCGCTGCCGCGAGAACAAACTATTTTTCCTCTGACGGGACAGCGATGTCGCGCTACTACAATCCTTATACGGGGCTCAAATCCTCCGAGAAGGGCAGCGTCTGGATGTTTACAAGCGCTATTGAGGCGGTGAACTCCGTGCTGCATGGTCTCACTGCGCTCAGAGATGCCGGGGACGAGAGTTTCTACAACAGCTACTTCTCGGCATACGCTTCAATGCTCTCCGAACTTGTGGAAAACCTCAAGTGGTACGAGGGCACATATACGCTGACATCCTACACTCAGACCAAGAAATGGACAGTCTATGGAGTGAACCGCGCCTCAAGTCCGGGAAAGGCTGCCGTGGAAGGGCGTGAGAATGTTTATGATGACCAGCAGTGGCTCATCCGCGAACTAATTGAGGCCTATCGGCTTACGGGCGTGGAGCGCTATCTCGAAAAGGCCGAGTACCTTGCCGAATATGTGATTGATGGATGGGATACTACTCTTGATTCCGAGGGCAAGGAGCACGGCGGTATAGTCTGGGGTCCGGGCTACTACACCAAGCACTCGTGCAGCAACGGCCCGTTCGTCAGCCCGCTTGTCTGGCTGTCGGAGATTTACAGCGGCAAGCCCGACGAGGTGACCTACAGATACATTGGCGCAAACAAGGCACGTCTTACGAAGCAGATGAACAAGGGTGAGTACTACCTTATGTATGCGAAGAAGGTCTATGACTTCCAACGCTCACACCTCTATAGAAAGACCACCGGAGTCTATGCCGACATGCTCGGGGCAAAAGGTTGGGGTGGCGACCACATCGCCTACGAGACCGTCGATGGAGTCAGGTATCGTGGACATAATGAGGAGGAGTCCGCAACCGGCGAGGCATATTCCTATAATTCCGGAACCATGCTCTCCGGCGCAGCCGATCTCTATCGAGTCACCGGCGAACAGGCCTATCTCGATGATATGAAGTCTCTCTCGACCTCGTCGTTCCTCTATTTTGCGAAGAAATCAGCAGAACGTCCCGGGTATTACGAATATGCAATCGATGGCTTCAATAATTGGTTCAACGGGGTGCTCATGCGCGGCTGGGTCGATGTTTCAGCGCACTACGGCAATGTCGCACTTAATATAGGAACATTTCAGAGCAATCTCGACTATGCCTGGGGCAACTATCTGAACAAGAGTATGTTGCCGACGAGCTTGCTCTACGGATGGAACAAAGACAAATCCAAGAACAAGGTTGAGGCGATGTTCACCTTCGCGTATGCTGCTGAATATGCGGTCCTCGCAAAATGGCATTTGTCACAAATTGAATAATATTGTATATATGAAAAAGATACTGATAATCGCAGTTTTCCTCCTTGCGTCGCTCGGACTTGATGCCCAGACAATTACGGTGAGCGGAACGGTCGTCGATGAATCGATGCAGCCGGTGTTCGGGGCGAGCGTCATGGTGAAGGGCTCTAAGATAGGAGTCGCGACGGACATGGACGGAAAATATGAGATTCAGGCGGCTTCCGATGCCGTGCTGGAGTTCTCTTTCCTCGGATTTGCGACGAAATATGAGACTGTCGGCGGACGGGGGGTAATCAATGTCGTGATGGCGGCCGACAATACATGGCTTGAATCGGTGGTTGTGGTCGGCTACGGTACGCAGAAGCGTGGTTCACTCACAGGAGCGGTGTCCGGAGTGAATGGCGAGAATATGATTAAGACAAAGAATGAAAACCCCCAGAACATGCTCACGGGACGAGTGCCTGGCGTACGCGTGTGGCAGAAGTCGGCCGAACCGGGAACATACAGCAATAGTATGGACATCCGCGGACTCGGAGAACCGCTCATCGTCATTGACGGCGTTCCTCGTTCGACGGAGGACTTCCAGAGACTGAACGCCAACGATATTGAGAACGTCTCCGTGCTCAAGGACGCTTCGGCGGCGATTTACGGCGTGCGCGGCGGCAACGGGGTAGTGCTCGTGACAACTAAGAAGGGTTCGGAAGGCAAGGCCGCCGTGCAGTACAACGGCTCGTTCACCTTCCAGATGCCTGCGACCATGCCGAGACTCGCGGATGCGCAGGGAGCTATGACCCTTTATAACGAAATGGCACTTAACAAGTCCGACGGAAGCGGTTCCATAACATTCACGAAAGATTTCATGAACCAGTACGCAGACGGCACCCGCAAGGCCGCTGACTGGAACTCTCTCGTGTTCTCGAATATGTCTCCTCAGACCCAGCACGATGTGAGCATTTCCGGAGGAAACGGGAAGTGGCAGTATTATGTGAGCATGGGCTACCTCTATCAGGAGGGTTTCTTCCGTTCTCGTGACCTCAATTACTCCAAGTATAACATCCGCTCGAACATCGACGCGGAACTCGCCCGTGGACTCAAGTTTAACCTGAACATCAGCGGAATCGCCGACAACCGCAGCACTCCGGATTCGGACGCAGTTTCCCTCATCCGCAACCTCTGGAAGCAGGGCGTCCTCTTCCCGGCATACGTCGATGACGCGCAGACCATGCTCAACTACGAGGGACTTGACCTTATGCAGAATACCGTGGCGATGATGACCCGTTCTATCTCCGGCTACAAGGACTACCGCGAGAAGCAGTTCCAATCGTCAGCATCGCTCGAATATGATTTCGGAACTCTTACCGACGTCCTCAAGGGACTCTCGCTCAAGGGAATGGCCAGCTACGACTTCCGCTACGATGACAACGAGTTCTTCCGCAAGTCCTACAACCTCTACGCGCAGGACGAACTTACGGGAGAGTATGTCGCCAAAGAGTTCTCCGACCACTCTGACCGCCTCACTCGCGAGAACTACACTAAGTGGCAGGCACTCGGGCAGATTCTTCTCAACTACAGCCGCACCTTCGCGGACAAACACGATGTCGGCGCGACCTTCGGCTACGAGGCTCAGAAGCGCCGTGGGGACAACTACTATCTCATCGGTGATCTCGCCTTCAGTTCACCGTACCTCACTGCGCTCAAGGACAAGACCCAATCTACATTCGTTGACATCAATAGCAATATAGGATCGTTCTATAACCTTGCCTATCAAGCTCTTATCGGTCGCGTGAACTATGCCTTCGACAACCGCTACCTCTTCGAGGCCCAGTTCCGCTATGACGGCTCGTCCAAATTCGCTCCAGGACACCAATGGGGATTCTTTCCGTCCGCTTCCGTAGGATGGCGCATCTCGGAGGAGCCTTTTTTCAAGAACTGCTCTGCGCTGTCTTTCATCAACCAATTCAAGATAAGGGCAAGCTACGGCTCTCTCGGAGACGACAGTGACCTAAACTATGAGTGGCTTTCCGGATATGTCTATCCGGCTACAGGACGAGACGGCGAGAAAGGCTATTACAGCGGCTATGCCCCAGCCTACTTGATTGACGGTGAGATGGTCTATGGCGTGACCACTTCTCCGCTTCCTAACACGAACATAACCTGGCTCAAGTCGAAGACATTCAATGTGGGCGTTGACTTCGAGGCCTGGAACGGAATGCTCGGAATAACCTTCGACTATTTCCAGCGCAGCCGTGACGGCGTGTTCGGCCAGAATACATCCTCGCTTCCGACAGTCGTCGGTGCATCGGCTCCGGTCGAGAACCTCAACAGCGACAGGAACCTTGGTCTTGAACTTGAAATCTCTCACCGCCACAAGGTGGGCGACTTCAGTTACGGTCTCACGGGAATAGTCACAATCACTCGCCGTCAGAGCCTCAAGGCATATGGTCAGGGTCCTTACGGCAATTCCTACGACCGCTGGCGCAATGACAATCTCACCAACCGCTATCAGGGCATCCAGTTCGGCTACGAATCGGCGGGGCGCTATGAGTCATGGGAGGACATCTGGAACTACGACATCTACAAGGAAAACGACACCCTTCCGGGCGACTACAAGTATCTCGACTGGAACGGTGACGGCGAGATAAACGGTCTGGACGCGCATCCATATGCCTACGACCAGACCCCATGGATGAACTACTCCCTCTCGTTCAACTGCGCGTGGAAGGGGCTTGATTTCAGCATGTTGCTTCAGGGCTCGGCGCTCGGCTCCTATATGTACGACGAGCCGCTCTACTCCATCTGGGGCTCTAACGGAGGCGGTGCTCTTGAGCAGTTCCTCGACCGCTGGCATCCTGTGGGCGACTACACCGATCCGTTCGACCAGACGCTTCAGTGGACTTCCGGACACTACGCCTTCACCGGTCATTCTCCGGAGAAAAACTCCTCGTTCAACCGCGTCAGCACTTCATATCTCCGTCTCAAGAGCATCGAACTCGGCTACACGATTCCGAAACTCCCCAGGTCCTCTTTCGGTTTGAGGGTGTTTGTGAATGCATATAACCTCCTGACGCTCACTGGGATAAAATATGTAGATCCTGAACATCCGGACTCCGACTACGGAAGGATGTATCCTCTGAATAAAACCGTTTCCCTCGGTATGAACCTGTCATTCTAAGATGTTATGAAAAAGATATTTATAGCGATAATGTCCGTTCTTCTCGTATGCTCCTGCAATATGGACATAACTCCGAAGAACATAGTTTCTGACGACGATATGATGGGCTCACCGAAGGGAATGTCCATCTATATGGCGACGCTTTATTCCCATATGCCGTTCGAAGATTTCAAGTATATGGCTGCATGGGGTTTCAATTTCAACGGATGGCTCGGGACGCTCGGAATTGACGGAAGCGGTGAGGCTATGAACCGCGACGACGTATTCCGTACCTTTCGGGGAGAGGATAACCCGTGCTGGAGCAACGCTTTTGAACTCATACACGACGCAAACCACCTAATCGAGTCTCTTCCGTCCTATCGGTCTAACTTCACCGAGTCGGAATATGACTTCTTCATGGGGCAGGGGTATTTCGTCCGCGCATACGTCTTTTATCAGATGGCGCGTCGCTTCGGAGGCGTTCCTCTCGTGACGCACACGATTGCATATCCCAATTCTTCCGACAAACTTGAGATTCCCCGCGCTTCCGAGGAGGATACATGGGACTGGATTTGCAAAGATTTCGACACTGCAATCTCGTTCCTCCCGGCGACCTCACTCATGAGCGGGCTCCCGAACAAATATGCGGCCCTTGCGTTCAAGGCCGAAGCTATGCTCTATGCGGGGTCGGTCGCAAAGTACAACGAGACTGTCACCGGGCGACTCACAGGTTTCGGAGATAAGACAGGGGTTCGTGTGATAGGTTTCTCGCCAGATACCTATCGCGACGCATACATCCGCTATTTTTCCGAGGCCTACAAGGCTGCGCGCGAAGTGATGGAGTCGGGAAGATATTCCCTATACAAGAAAAAATGGGCGTCAGGCGACAGCGAGGCGATGTATCAGAATATGATTGATATGTTTAGCGACCTTTCGAGTCCGGAGAACATTCTGGTGAAGGAATATCTCTATCCTTCCCTCACACATGGACTTGATGCGTACAGTTCGCCATTCATCTTCCGTGACCCGCTTTGTTCCGGCAGTTGCCCTTCGCTCGATTTCGTTGAGCTTTTCGACGGGTTTGACAGATATGCCGACGGCACAATCCGCGTCACCGACGGGAATGACAATACGAAGGGGCATTACCTTATGTTCGATTCCACTATGGATTTCTTCAAGAATGCGGAGCCTCGTCTGAGGGCATACGTGATTCTTCCCGGCGACGTGTTCCGCAACCAGGAAATCGAAATCAGAGCCGGAATATATACTGGCAGTACGCCTGTTTCTCCACTTTGGGACGACTATTCATGGAGCCGCGCAACGCAGAATTTCTACCAGAACCTGACGCAATACACCGGTACGCCAAAAACTCTCTATCTGAGCCCGCGCGCACAGTCGGGGCAGGAAATAGTGACGCTTGACGACGATACGAAGATGACGGCAGCAGGTGCGAACGGTCCTTTTTATGACGTGAAGGACAATGAGGCAAACCTTTCAGGATTCTATCTTAGGAAGTATCTCAATCCGGATCCGAACTACATCCGCGGTGAGGGCAAGTCCGCACAGCCGTTCATCCTTATGCGCTATGCCGATGTGCTTCTGGCGGCTGCGGAGGCCGGTGTTGAACTTTCAATAGATGGTGTCACCTCTCCTGTTGAGGGCGACAATATGCTGGACATCGCGACCAAGGCAATCAATGATATCCGCGAGCGTGCTGGAGCGGATCTTCTGACAGGGAGTCTTGCTGCGGATGAGGACAGCCGCAATCAGGTGCGCCGCGAGCGCCGCAAGGAACTGGCGTTCGAGCACAAGTCCAAGTGGGACATCCGTCGCTGGAGGGTGCAGCACGCAGAGGGACGCGATGGTTTCTGGGGAGAGAAGCGTGACGCGAGCCGTTTCGGGAACGGTGAGAGCTATCGTCTGCATGGTCTCTATCCGTTCTACAGCACAGCGGCGAAGAAGTATTTCTTTGATGCGAATTTTCAGATGGCACGCGAGATGGAACTGAAATATACGCCTACGGACTACTATTTCGAGATTCCTTCGGGTGAAGTGGCGAAGAGTCCTGTCATTGATCAACAACCTAATCGATGAGGATGATAAAAGGCGGATTGCTGCGTTACGCGTCTTGCCAAAATCCTCACAACCATCAGGTTGCTGCGGTTTTAGCTTCACCGCGTGCCTTGCACTCCATCCTTTTATCATCCTCATCGCCAGGCTTGGATTATAACGAATTTGAATTTTGAGAAATTGAAACCATTGAAAATAAGAATGATATGTTTAATGTGTTTGATATGAAAAAAATGGCGTTTGTGTTGTTTGGGGCACTGCTGTTGAGTTCCTGCTCGCTTTTTAAGCTCGACAACTACGATGCGCCAAAAGAGACGCTCTACGGCAAGGTAACTGACGTGAAGACAGGCGATCCTGTACTGACGGATCAGGGCTCGGAAGGCATACGCGTTAGGCTGATTGAGACCAGTTGGGAGGGAAATGTGACTCCTCAGGACTTCAACTGCCGCCCGGATGGAACATTCCGCAACACCAAACTCTTCGAAGCCGACTATAACATCCGCGTCGACGGCCCGTTCGTACCGATTGTTCTTGAGGACGGAGACGGAAACCTTGTTGGGGACAAGAGTGTGAACATCCACGTCAAGGGTAGCACCGAGGTCAATTTTGAGGTGCAGCCCTTTCTCAAGGTAGAATTTGTCGGCTCACCTACCATAAGCGCAGGCAAGATTACAGCGAATGTAAAGGTTACCCGTGCCACGACTCGCGATGAACTTGCCTCGGCAATGGAAGCCACAAAGACCTGGAAGGACGCTTATGCGAATGTTACTGACGTCCAGTTGTTTGTTAGCCGTTCATCTTCGGTCGGCTACCGTGCCCGTGACACCCGTTGGTCTTCAGAATTGAAATATACCGGAGCCGCGTTTGAGACGGAGCTCGGCAAGCCGGTGAGGATTCGCTCGAATGGAACCATTCCTTCCGGGCAGAAGGTCTTTATCCGTGCGGCAGCGAGAATCAACTACGACACGCCGGCCGGAAGCGGGACGAGGCGGTGGAACTATTCGGAACCGATTGAAGTGGACATCCCTTGATGACTGGCCGGATATCGTTTAAACACGAGACCTGCCATCTTGTTTTTTGGGGGAAAGTCGGGGTTTATTTATGTAGATAATGGCATTTTAATCGTCTATATAATATATAAATTTTTGATAACACGAATCTCAGATGAAACTGAAACTTTTGGCAATCCTTGCGGCGCTTTTCTGTGTGGCGGCCTCCTGTACCGCTTCTTTTGATGGGACGGAATCTCCGGTAGATTATGTGAGTACGCTTGTTGGCTCGATGTCCAAACATTCGATATCCACGGGAAATACCTATCCTGCCATTGCCCGTCCTTGGGGTATGAATTTCTGGACGCCGATGACCGGAACAATGGGGGACGGATGGACCTACACCTACACGGCAGACCAAATCCGCGGTTTCAAGCAGACGCATCAGCCCAGCCCTTGGATTAACGACTACGGTCAGTTTGTCATAATGCCGGTCACCACCGGTGCGCATTTCGACCAGCAGGAGCGCGCCAGTTGGTTCTCCCACAAGGCAGAGACCGCAAAACCATACTACTACAGCGTATATCTTGCGGACCACGACGTCTTCGCCGAACTTACACCGACCGATCGTGCGGCAGCCTTTCGTCTGACCTATCCGGAGAGGGATATGTCCTATCTGGTGGTTGATGCATTCGACAAGGGTTCATTTGTTCGTGTCATTCCTGAGAAGAATATGATTGTCGGCTACACGACGAAGAATTCCGGCGGCGTTCCCGACAATTTCCGCAATTGGTTCGTAGTCGTTTGTGACACTCCTTTCGACTATGTCAGGACTGTCAGCGACGGTCGCAATATGTCTGAATCCCTTTCAAGCGAGTCCTTCCATTCCGGAGCTCTCGTGGGCTTTAAGACCGTGAGGGGTCAGAAAGTTGGCCTTCGTGTCGCTTCGTCATTCATAAGCCTCGAGCAGGCGGAGCGCAATCTCGCTGAACTTGGCGACGGAGACTTCGACCGCCTTGTTGCAGAGGGCAAATCCCGTTGGAACGAGGTTTTGGGACGCATCAGCGTTGAGGATGAGAATGTCGACAATCTACGCACATTCTATTCCTGCCTCTATCGTTCAGTGCTTTTCCCCCGCAATCTTTCGGAAATAGACGCTGAGGGTAAAGTTATGCACTACAGTCCATACAATGGCGAAGTCCTTCCGGGATATATGTTCACAGACACAGGATTCTGGGACACATTCCGCTGCCTTTTCCCGCTTTTGAACCTCGTCTATCCGGACGAAAACATCAAGATGCAGGAAGGGCTTGTCAATGCCTACCTCGAAAGCGGTTTCCTTCCGGAGTGGGCGAGCCCGGGACATCGCGGATGTATGGTGGGCAACAATTCCGCTTCGGTTGTGGCTGACGCATATATAAAGGGACTTCGCGGCTATGACATCGAGAAACTTTGGGAGGCGGTCACTCACGCTTCCACGGCTGTTCATCCCGAGGTGAGTTCCACCGGAAGACTTGGATGGGAAGAATACAACCGCTTGGGATATGTTCCTTGCGACATGGGAATAAACGAAAGCGCTGCCAGGACTTTGGAATATGCCTACGACGACTGGTGCATCTGGACACTCGGAAAGGCTCTTGGAAAAACCGAAGAAGAAATCTCTGTCTATAAAGAGAGGGCGTTGAATTACAAGAACTTATATTTCGCGGATGAGTCTCTGATGTGTGGCCGTAAGGCCAGCGGAGAGTTCTCCCTCCCGCTCAACCCCTACAAATGGGGAGGCGATTTCACCGAGGGTAATGCCCTTCACTACACCTGGTCTGTCTTCCACGACATTGCCGGACTCATCGAGCTTATGGGCGGTGACGAGGCATTCATTGCCGGCCTTGACAGGATTTTTGAGATGCCGCCTCTTTTCGATGACAGCTACTACGGTTTCCCGATTCACGAAATCCGCGAGATGCAGGTTATGAATATGGGCAACTACGCCCACGGAAACCAGCCGATCCAGCATATGCTCTATCTCTACAACTGGGGCGGGCAGCCATGGAAGGCGCAGAAGCGTATCCGCGAAGTGATGGACAAGTTCTACACCGCCGCTCCTGACGGCTACTGTGGAGACGAAGACAACGGACAGACCTCGGCTTGGTATGTTTTCTCGGCACTCGGATTCTATCCTGTCTGTCCTGCGACCGAGCAGTACGCGATTGGCACACCTCTCTTTCGCAAGGTCACGCTCAACTTGCCGTCCGGCAACCAGGTCGTGATTAACGCAAAGAACAACGGACGGGACAATTTCTATATAAAGTCTCTGAAACTAGGCGGGAAGACATACACCAAGACATATTTCACCCATGGCGATCTTGTCAGTGGTGCGAATATTGACTTTACAATGTCCCCGGAGCCTGATATGCACCGCTCTACGGCACTTTCCGACCGGCCGTACTCATTTTCTGATGAAAAATAAAGACAGCAAGATATGAAGAAGAAACTACTTACAGCGGCGTCAATTGCCCTCGGCGTCTCACTTACGGCCTCGGCTCAGACATTCGAATCCCGTCGTCCTGCGGAGGGGGATCGTCTCTTCACGTCTGAAAAGATTGAACAAGTCATCGACGATGTCACCTCACAACTGACGAACCCGAAACTCGCGTGGATGTTTCGCAATTGTTTTCCGAACACACTCGACACGACGGTACATTTCCGCGAGGACAAGGACGGCAATCCTGACACCTTCGTCTATACCGGAGACATACACGCCATGTGGTTGCGCGATTCCGGAGCCCAAGTCTGGCCTTATGTGCAGTTCGCTGCTCAAGATGAGCATTTGAGGCGGATGATTGCCGGGGTCATAAATCGTCAGTTCCTTTCAATAACTATCGACCCCTATGCAAATGCGTTCAACGACGGCCCGACAGGAGGCCATTGGATGACTGACGGCACAGAGATGAACCCGAACGACCATGAGCGGAAATGGGAGATTGATTCGCAGTGCTATCCGATTCGGCTCGCGCACGAGTATTGGAAGGTGACCGGTGACACTTCGGTCTTCGGCGACAAATGGATTGATGGCATGAAGGCAATTCTCGCCACTCTTCGTGAACAACAACGCAAGGAAGGGCATGGCTCGTACAAGTTCACACGTGTGACCGACCGGCAACTCGACACAAAATGCTGCAATGGTATGGGTAATCCGGTAAAGCCTTGCGGGCTCATAGCCTCGTCTTTCCGTCCTTCCGATGACGCCACGACCTTCGAGTTCCTTGTTCCGTCTAACTTCTTTGCGGTGACGTCTCTCCGAAAGGCCGCTGAAATCCTCGAGACTGTGAATCATGACATTTTGATGGCGGGGGAGTGTCGTGCGCTCGCCGACGAGGTTGAGACTGCGCTGAAGGAAAATGCTGTGGTCTATCACCCGAAATTCGGGAATATATACGCCTTTGAAGTCGATGGATTCGGCAATTCGTATCTTATGGACGACGCTAATGTGCCGAGTCTTCTCGCGCTTGCCTATCTTGGTGACGTCGCTCCTGACAACCCCGTTTACCGCAATACGCGCCGTTTCGTCCTAAGCGACAGTAATCCCTATTTTTTCAAGGGCACTGCCGGAGAGGGAATCGGCGGCCCGCACATCGGTTACGATATGATCTGGCCGATGAGCATAATGATGAGGGCATTCACCTCGACTGATGACAATGAAATACGGGACTGCATAGTGATGCTGATGAACACTGACGCCGGAACCGGATTTATGCATGAGTCCTTCCACAAGGATAATCCTGAGAACTTCACTCGCGCATGGTTCGCATGGCAGAACACGCTGTTCGGCGAACTGATTCTGAAACTCATCCATGATGGAAAGCTCGGTGTTCTGAACACCATCAGGCTTGACCATGACGGAAAGGCTGTCGCACAGTACGACAAGCCGGACTGCTGTCAGAGTACGGGGTATCAGTCTCCTCGGGAGCGCTGTGAAAAGGTTTCATTCAAGGATCAGGGCATCGTTCGCGATGCCTTTCTTTATCTTCCGGCGAGACATGCCGGGACAAAGGCTTCAGTGTCCTCTTCCGGCTCTTGGGGTGCGGCTTTTGGACAGACTGACGGAATGCCGCTCGTGGTTGTCCTGCACGGTTACGGCGGAAAAGCCCTCGGCGATGGCCTCCGCTTTATTGAACTTGCTGACCTACACGGCTTTGCCGTCTGCTGGCCTCAGGGCGCCGAGGACGGCACCGGACACAGCTGCTGGAATGTAGGCTATCCTTTTCAGGCGGGTTATCGCATTGACGACACGGCCTATCTCCGCCGCCTTGTCATACACCTACAGAAGAATTTCGGCGTCAGCCACCGCAATGTCTTTCTCACCGGAATGTCCAACGGCGGAGAGATGTGCTACAAGATGGCCGCGGAGCATCCTGAGACTTTCTCTGCAATAGCCTCTATTGCTGGCCTGACACTGACTTCAATGAGCACGGACTACCGCCGTCCAATCCCATTTATGGAGGTTCACGGCACTGCCGACTCCGTCTCTGCCTGGTGCGGCGACCCGGAGAACCGTGGCGGTTGGGGAGCCTATCTCTCCGTTCCCGCTGCTCTTTCACACATAATTTCTGCCAACCGCTGCGTTGGCGAAACCATATCGGAAATTCCGGCCGAGCACAAGAGAGTCATCCTCCACCATTTCACCGGAGGTCTTCCGGCCTTCAAGAACGGCTCCCCAGCCGACGTCCTTCTCTATGAGGTTCTCGGCGGCGACCACAGCTGGTCCGACCGCTACATCCCCACCTGCGACCTTGTCTGGGATTTTTTCTCAGGTTATCTCAGATAAAAAATGATGCTTACTCCACGAATTATGGGAGAATGTGTTTGTGGATTTGATGTGTTAAGAACTTACAAACTGCGACCAGCTTATGTTCTTTGCTTCGGCAGCGTTTTCGATTTCGTCCGGAAGGTTGACGAAGAAGTCGAATCCTGTCCATTCTTCGACTTGGTCTACGCTCTTTCTGTAATTATCGAAATTGTCCCCACTCTCATAGGCTTTATGTTCGAACCAAAATGCTGTGCAACTGGCATCGGTGACTGATGCTGCCACGTACTTCACTCTTAGAACGAGTTTATAGAAGTAGGGGGGAATAGGAACTCGCTGTTCGGGATATTTCGCAGGACTAATATATTGAATTTGAGGCGTTTCATTTCCTTTATGGAAAGATACGCCGGTAGTCACGAAGATTTCTTCGTTCTTAGCCAAAACTTGAACAGCGGACTCTAAATTTTTCCATATTCCATTGTTGAACCCATTGTGAATTTGCGGCACTTGATTCGTTACATAGAAGGTTTGCAGCTGCATCGTTTCGTCGCTGTTTCGTGAGCCATTCGGGCACATGTGCCCTCTCGCATAATTCTCATAGGGAGTATAACTGCCTTCACAAACCTTAATCTGGTGAGCCTCGTTAATACTTGGGTTATAACTCCATTCACCTGTACGACCACTGCCCATGTGACTGCTGTTAAGCGGGTAGGCGGTCCAAAGCGGTGCCATCATTTCAGTGTCGTAGAAAACTGTATAGTTCCTTTTTTCACCTGCATAGGTTGTGTTCACCACATAGCGGGTACCATCTTCCTTTATGGAAGCAAGCTCCAGCCAGTCTTTGTCCAAAACGGTCTGCGAGCCGTCGCCTGGAGTGTTGCCACCGGGAGTTTCGCCTCCCTGTGAGCTACCACCTGGCGTCTCTCCACCAGGTGTTTCACCGCCAGGAGTTTCCCCTCCGGGCGTGCTGCCGCCTGTCTTTTCCAAAACGATGTCGTCAACAAGTGTTACTGCGCTTGGCACAAATTTGAGGTCGAGCGACTTGACAGTCGAAGAAATGGTGAAATCCAATTTCTGAACAATATCAAAAGACGTGGTTGTCGCTTCAAACTGGCCGTTTACTTCAGACCACTCCGTCGCTGATGATTCCTTATAATAAAGTTTCACATTTGATGTACCTGAATTCACCTTGACTTGAGCGGAGAGTGTCAACGATGTTTCTCCCTCAACGACAATCTTCTCGACTGTAAATGAACCACCTTTTGCGATATATAAATATGGATTACTTGATGAATGACCGTTACTGTTAAACCTTATATCAGTGTTATTTCCTGTATAGACATATTTCAGATTTTCGGATACTCCGGTTCCGCTTACGCCGGTGACATTCGGTTGATGTTTGCCTTGCTCTGTGACATAACGGAAATTCTCAACAAAAATACGGCTCTCAATCTGCTTCTTTTCGCAGTTCTCCGCCGTCAAACTAAGGTTTATCACAGCCAGCTGACTCTCCGGAAATGACAGGTCCTTTGGCAGAGTGACTTCCTTGGAGAAGGAATAATCCTCGCTCTCGCCTGAAAAAGTCAGTTTCACTCCGGCTTTGATTGTGGTGGGATTCACAACAAACCAGACCGCATTGTTGCTGTTCTGTGCGTTTTCTCCAAAGACCGGCCCGTCTGTGCCAAGATACAAGGCTGTGACGACGTTATCTTTGATATTCCATTTCTCGATGCTTTGCTTAGCCAAATCAATGGCGGCACGACCGCTGAGAACTGTGTCTTTCGGTGCCGTGATAGAGAACTCTTTAAGCTTTTGTCCGTTGAGAAGTTCCGGTCCGTTCAGATTCACTTTCACAATGGAGAACATTCTCTTGAAGAAGAGGTCGGCCGGTCTGATTTCTCCGTTTGTTACCGAGTAAGCCGCCTCTTGTGCTACGAGAACATCGCAGGATTGGTCGATTGTGTGGCGGCTCGGCTTTTGAACAGAAGCCAAGTTGATTCCTACCAAACTACTACTTGTACTCTTTAATCCGGCGTGGAATGCGGAAGCCGGTGCAAACGATTTGAATTGCCCGGTTTGTGTTATGCCTGTAACTTTTCCTTCAAATTTTGCTGTGATGCCCTCATCGTTCGTGTTTTTCAATATCGTTGTGGGCTTCTTCGTGTTGTTATCAATTTTCCCGACAAATATCGCCAATTCGTCATTTTTAGACCACTTCGGAGTGTATGTGCCATCGAAATTGTTGTCTATAAAAGACTTGACGGCAGCATTTTCCTTAGTCTCAACGATAAATCTGTAGACTCTCCCTTCTTTTGAAGGCTCATTGATTGTTTCTTTTACGCAAGATGCTGCGAAAAGCGAGAATGCTATGACAGCAGCTGTTTTGATTAGTCTTTTCATAGTTTCTGCTGTTTTAAAGGTCATGGATGTGATTCTCATTCTCGCTGACTGTGGCACCAGCCTGGTTTGCCCCCCCAGGCTACTTTGTGCGAAGCCATACTCAATAGAGAAGACTTCGACAGACACCATAGGTGCCTCGTAGATTGTTTTTGTCATAGTGTACTAAGTTTTATGTTGCATTTATGAAACTTTTCTCACGTTTCAAGTTGCAAAAATATTAATAATCATCAAATTTCAAAAAAAATTTTTTCTGATCACCAAAAGAGGAACAGAGAAACGTGGACAAAGAAACGGCGGAAAGATTCGAGTCTTCCCGCCGTTCCGGTTTTCAAATGTCAAAAAAACGCTGTCTTTCTTTGACGCAAAAATTAGAAATTATCCTTGTGGAGTTCGAAATAAGCCTGTGGATGTGCGCAAACAGGGCAAATCTCAGGAGCCTCGGTGCCCACAACGATGTGTCCACAATTGCGGCATTCCCAAACCTTCACTTCGCTTCTTTTGAAAACTTCAGCAGTCTCCACATTGTGAAGGAGTGCACGGTAGCGCTCTTCGTGGCGTTTTTCGATGGCCGCTACGCCGCGGAACTTCTCTGCGAGTTCCGGAAAACCTTCCTCCTCCGCAGTCTTTGCAAATCCAGCGTACATATCCGTCCACTCATAGTTCTCCCCTTCGGCTGCGGCAGCGAGATTTTCCGCTGTATCACCAATACCGTTCAACTCCTTAAACCAGAGTTTAGCGTGCTCCTTCTCGTTGTCGGCAGTCTCGAGGAAGAGGGCAGCAATCTGCTCAAATCCCTCTTTCTTCGCCTTTGACGCAAAGTAGGTGTATTTGTTGCGTGCCTGTGACTCTCCTGCGAAAGCCGCTTCCAGATTCTTTTCTGTCTGGGTTCCTGAATACTTTGTTGCCATATCGATTAATGTTTAGAGGTTTCTATTCTTTTTCGCCGGTCTTGTCCGGGGACATAACGACCTCAATGAAGTTGCCGGACTCAAGCACCTTCTGGAGCACTTCCTTGATGCCCTCGGCGGAAATCTCGTTCACCGCAGCCTCATACTCGGCGTCGTAGTCGATTCCCCTGTACTCGTTGGTGAGGAGGTTGCCGAGCCAGTAGCTGTTGTTGATGCGTTTTTCCGGAATGCCTTTCCTGAAGTTTTCAAGCGTGCGTGTCATCTGCTCCTCGGTCGGTCCTTCGTAAGCCAGTTTGTGAAGCCCTTCCTTTGCCAGGCCGATGAGTTTCTCGCACTGCGTAGGATTCGTCTCGAAAGCTACCTGAATGCGGGCCTGCTGCTTAGGAGCTGCAGTGATGCTCATGTCCGAAGACGCTCCGTATGTGCCTCCCTCGTCCTCGCGAAGAGTGTCGACATAGATCATGTCGAGGATGTAGTTCGCTGCCTTCAGCATGACAGATGTCTTCACGGAGTATGGCATATCGGCAGAGTAGAACTGAATCACCGTGTTTTTCGGCGTCTGCATGTCTGTGCTGAAGTGGTCAATTACCTCGCCCTTTACGACTTCTGGAGAGTTGTCCTTCCAGGTCGTGGCCTTCTTTCCCTTAGGAATAGAGCCGAGATACTTCTCACAGAGCGGCTTGAACGAGTCAAGGTCGATGTTGCCGACAAACACGGCCGTGAGTCCGGCAGCGTCCTTGAAGAGGCTGCGATAGACCCTCTCTATGGTCGCGAGATTGGCTTTTTCGAGCGTTTCTTCGTTAAGTTCCACATTCCTCTTACAGTCCGGTCCATAGACGGCCTTGTTTATTTCCTGCTGAAGTTTGAATGACGGCTGGTTCACGGCATTCGGAAGGATTGCCCTGATTTGCTCCACTCCCACTTCGAACTCTTCTTTGTCGAAACGAGGGTCGCAGTATGTGAGATATGCTACCTGAAGGGCGGTCTCAAGGTCTTTTGGCGTCGTGACACCGCTGATTCCGTGGCGAATGTTGGAAATGTATGAAGAAACAGAAATATTCTTGCCGGCGAGCATCTTTGATGCCTCGTTGGAACTGAACTTTGAGATTCCGCTGTTGCGCTGGAACAGGCCGTAGATGTTGTCCTCGAAAGATACGAGGTCCTCGTCGCTGATGAGTGTCTCGCCTCCGTTCTTGAACCAGGTGAAGAGAATCTGATCCTTCTTATACTCGGTCGGAAGCACAACCACTTTCACGCCGTTCTTCAGTGTCCAGACAGTCGAACCATAGAGCCCTGTTGAGGTCTTCTTAACCTTTGAACCCTTGAGTGATGCCGGATTTACGAATTCCGATGCTACTTCTTCCTCAACAGGAGCGTCGATTTCCGATGCGCTCACTTCGTCATACACGGTCTGAAGCTGCTCCGGAGTCGGGTGTACAAGCCCTTCCTTTGCCGGTGCCTTGTAGACTATGGATATGCTCTTGCCATCGACGAGAGCGTTTGCCGCGAGTGCGAAGATCATGTCCGGCACCTGGCCAAGCAGTGTTTTTGCCACCTCGTATCTCACCTGCGGTGTCATGTAGGCATCATTATCGAAGAAATTGTTGATGAGAGGGCGCACGAAATCAGCATTCTTGCGCGAGTCAGCGGCTTCGACAGCCTTCTCAAATGCGCTGAGGATATTGTCCTTTGCTCTCTGGAGTTCAGCAGAAGAGAAGCCGTGGCGCCTCATTCTCTCCACTTCGGTGAGGAAAGACCTGAATGCAGGCTCCCAGTCTCCGTCCTTGAAGGTGACATCACCCATCGTGGCCTGGCATGTCTCACAGAGGTTGCCGGCCCCAAGGTCCGCTCCGAGGAACGGAGCGCCTGGCTTGCTCGTGATGGCGTCGAAGCGCTCGGCCATAATCATGGCAATCATAGTCTTGGTTATCGAGGTGAGGAATCCGATGTCAGTGCTGTTGTAGGCCTCGTCGTCCGCCTCGCTCCTCCATAGAACCTCAATCGAGCTTCCGCTGCACTCAGGATCAGTGAGCACTCCAATGAGCGGTTTTTCGTTCTCCGGAATTTTAATCACGTCCTTCGGCTTTGGATCGACCGCCGCCGGAATGTCCGCGAATGTAGATTTGATTTTAGCCTCGATTGAGTCCACATCAATGTCTCCCACAACTATAAGCGCCTGAAGGTCAGGTCGGTACCATGTGTGGTAGAAGTTCAGGAGGCTTTCAGGCTTGAAAGTTTCGAGATTTTCCTGGCTTCCGATAAGGGTGCAGCCTGCATATTTGCTGTCTCCATAATAATAGGGGAGTGACTGCTCGTGAAGTCTCCATGAGGCTGTCCTGCGAGCTCTGCGCTCCTCGATGATTACGCCCCTTTCCTTGTCAATCTCCACCGGATCGCAAGTCACGAAATGCGAATAGTCGTGCATTACGAGAAGGCAGGTGTCGATGATTCCCTCACGGGTGACGGGGATATTGTTGAGCATATAGGTCGTCTCCTCCACACCCGTCGCAGCATTGATGTTGCCACCGAATGAGGCTCCGATGCTCTGGAGATACTCAAGCAAAGTCTTGCCCGGGAAATTCTTTGTCCCGTTGAAGCACATGTGTTCGAGGAAATGTGCGAGACCGTCCTGATCCGGAGTCTCCTGAATTGCTCCGACATTGGTTGCAAGGTAGAATTCAGCCCTCTGTGCGGGCTTGTCATTGTGCCTGATGTAGTAGGTCATCCCGTTGTCGAGTTTGCCGACGCGCACCGCAGGATCATTAGGCAATTGCTGAAAGTCCTGCGCAAATGCGGCTGCCGCGACGAAGAAAGCCGCGACGCTAAGTAAGAAACGTTTCATGAATGTGTTTTTATTTGTAATAATTTTCTTTTAACGCTTACTAAGTTCATACCAAACAAGCGGACTCAACAATGATTCCGTCACTGCGCCTCCTGATATGACGTCAGCAGTCGTTCGATGTCTTCGGCAAATCCGGAGTTCATCTTTCTGAGTATAGGAAGCAACGAGCGTACCATTTCCACTGCAATATGCTCCTGACTCTCGGAATTTCTTCCGCTTTCTTCCGCGAAAACCGCCGCATCCATGTAGGCACCCTCGATTCTGAGAGCATATTCCCGGAACTCCCGCCCCTCCTTTGTCAGCGACACGGCTCCACGTTCGCGGTTGAACAGCCGGATTCCGTATATCCGCTCCAGTTCGGAAATGTGTTGGCTGACTCCCGGCTGTGTGATTCCGAGCACGGCGGCTGTCCTCGTGAAACTGCCTTCTTCCGCAAGCGTCAGAAAAACCCTTAACCTGAAATCTTCGTTCTGTGTCCTCATATATAATAGGTATAACTTCGCAAAGATAGAATCTGTTTCGCGATTGGCAAAATATTATTGGCTGAAGGAAGTGTCATTGTACGCGTTGTTTTCTCGGCAATGAGCAAAAAACGACCAACTGCATAATTTTTGCGAAAAACTGAATCTGACAATATGTCCGTTTGTACCTCTTATGGAATGCCCTTTGTCATTTATCGTGATGTTGTTATGGATAACAAACACAAAAAATAATAGTTATGAAAAAGTTTCTTACAATTTCGATGATGGCGCTCGCATTGGTGTTCGCCACATCTTGTGAAAAGGACAATGAAGAGTCCCTCGACAATTACGTAAACACTTGGGTGACCGACGAAATTCCTTTGACAGAAATTGCCGGCGATGACATCACCGCCGAGTTTCCTGAGCTTCCTGAAGGAATGCAAGCTGTACTTGCACAGCAGCTTGCCAATGTCAAGTTGCGCGCTGTCATTAATCTCGCCGCTGACGGCAAGGCTCAGGCAGGTGTGCTTGTCAACAAGACTAAGCTCAATCTTATGGTGACTGCAATGGAAACTCTGCTCTCCCAATACGAAAGCCAGCTCAAACCAGAGGAACTTGCGCAGGTGAAGGCAGTGATGGAGGTTCTGAAACCATTTGTAGCTGGACTTAAAGACAACGATTACGTCGGTGTGCCATTCACCTACACCATTGCCCCTACCGATGCTACAAGCGGAAAGATTACCCTTACTCTCAAGGACGAGGAAGGCAAGGACACAGTTTCCGAAATAGACTACAGAGATCTTTCATCCGATTCCATCACCATTGAGTCCGTTGATGAAAATGACAGCAGCAAGAAGACTACGATGACGTTGAAGAGCGCATCTTCCGCTAAGGTCACCGTTGGCGACTTTGTCGATGTATCGTCTCTCTCTGCTTTCATTCCTGCAGAATAAGACATTGTCATACAACAAAAAAACTCCGCTTGGGATTGCCCAAGCGGAGTTTTTTGTTGTAGCTGATGTATAACAGCTATTTGCCTGCGAGTTTCTTGTAGTTCTCGTATCGAACTTTAGCAAACTCTTCGGTCTTTTCAAGAAGCTCGGCTGCTTTGTCAGGGAACATCTTGTAGAGAGAAGCGAAACGGACCTCGCCCTTGAGGAAGTCCTGGAACTTGCTCCAGTCAGGCTCCTTGGAATCGAGCGTGAACGGATTCTTGTCCGTGCCCTCAAGCTCAGGGTTGTACCTGTAGAGGTGCCAGTAACCGCACTCGACAGCGAGTTTCTCCTCCTTCTGGCTCAGACCCATGCCGGCCTTCAGACCATGGTTGATACATGGAGCGTAGGCGATGAGGAGTGACGGACCGTCATAAGCCTCGGCTTCCTTGATGGCGTTGAAGTACTGAGCCGGAGATGCGCCCATCGCGATCTGTGCCACATAGACGTAGCCGTAGCTCATTGCCATCATTCCGAGATCCTTCTTGCGAACCTTCTTTCCGGAAGCAGCGAACTTGGCGATTGCTCCTGCAGGAGTTGCCTTTGAAGACTGTCCACCGGTGTTGGAGTAAACCTCGGTGTCAAGAACGAGGATGTTCACATTCTCACCGGAAGCGAGCACATGGTCGAGTCCGCCGTAGCCGATGTCATAAGATGCACCGTCACCACCGATAATCCACTGGCTGCGTGAAGGGATGAAGTGCTTGTACTCAAGAAGAGCCTTGCATGTTTCACATCCGCAGGCTTCCATAAGAGGGACGAGCTTGTCCGCAACCTCGCGGGTGATTTTCGCGTCGTTCTTGTTCTCAAGCCACTGTGTGAAGAGTGCCTTCATTTCGTCTGAGCAGCAAGAGCAAGAGAGACCCTGCTCCATGAGTTTTGCGACGGTTGCGCGTGCTCTGTCTGAACCGAGCTTCATTCCGAGACCGAACTCGCAGAAATCCTCGAACAGAGAGTTCGCCCAAGCCGGGCCGTGACCCTGTGCGTTGGTGCAGTATGGGGTTGCTGGGAATGACGCTCCGTAGATTGAGGAGCAGCCAGTCGCGTTCGCAATCATCATGTGGTCGCCCCAGAGCTGGGTGATGGTCTTGATGTATGGAGTCTCGCCGCAGCCTGCGCATGCGCCGGAGAACTCGAACAGAGGCTGTGCGAACTGTGCGTTCTTCACATTGCCTTCCTTGTTGAGGATGTTCTCTTTGTAGCCGACATGCTCGTTCAGCCAATTGAAGTTCTCCTGCTCCTGGAGGTCTTCCTGGTAGGAAACCATTTCGAGAGCTTTCTCCTTTGCAGGGCAGACATCAACGCAGTTGCCGCAACCTGTACAGTCAGCGACAGAAACTGAAAGCGCGTAGGTGTATTCCTTGAGCTGTGCCTTTCCTGCGACCTTCTTCACGCTTGCAGGAGCGGCGGCAGCCTCATCTGCGGTGAGGATGAACGGACGGATTGCTGCGTGAGGGCAGACAAATGCGCAAGTGTTACACTGGATGCAGTTCTCGCTCTTCCACTCAGGGACCTTAACTGCAACACCGCGCTTCTCGTAAGCTGCCGTGCCGTTAGGCATCGTTCCATCCTGGATGTCGACGAACTTGCTGACAGGGAGCCTGTCTCCGCACTGTGAGTTGACCTCATCTGCAATTTCTTTCACGAATGCAGGTGCGAGACGGTCTTTGTTAGGGTTCTCGAACTTCGCGGTGATATTCTTCCAGTCTGCCGGAATCTCAACCTTGGTGTATTCGCCACCACGGTCAACGGCTGCATAGTTCATGTTCACGACATTCTCGCCCTTCTTGCCGTAGCTCTTGAGGATGGCCTGCTTCATGTATGTTACGGCGTCCTCGTAAGGGATGATGTTCGTAATCTTGAAGAATGCGGACTGGAGGATTGTGTTGGTCCTTCCGCCGAGTCCGATTTCTGCAGCGATTTTCGTTGCATTGATAATATAGAGGGAAATATTCTTCCTTCCGATGATGCCCTTCACATGCTCAGGGATTCTGTCGAGAGTTTCTTTCTCGTCCCAGAGGCTGTTGAGCAGGAGAGTACCGTTCTGCTTGATGCCGGCAAGAACGTCATACTTCGAGAGGTATGACGGAACGTGGCAGGCAACAAAGTCAGGAGTTGACACGAGGTACGGAGCCTTGATAGGGAGGTCACCGAAACGAAGGTGTGAGCAGGTGTATCCGCCGGACTTCTTTGAGTCGTAGTCGAAATAACCCTGTGCATATTTCTGCGTGTGATCGCCGATAATCTTGATGGTGTTCTTGTTTGCTCCGACCGTACCGTCAGAACCGAGACCGAAGAACTTGCACTCCGTTGTGCCCGGTTTCATGATTGAGATTTCCTCCTTGACAGGGAGAGACTTGAAAGTCACGTCATCGACGATGCCGATTGTAAAGTCGTTCTTAGGCTCGGCAAGCTCAAGATTTTCGTAGACTGCGACAATCTGTGCCGGAGTGGTGTCCTTTGAAGAAAGACCGTAGCGTCCTCCGACGATGAGAGGAGAGTTCTCCTGACCCTGGAAGAGTGCCTTGATGTCGAGGTAGAGAGGTTCTCCGAGAGAGCCCGGTTCTTTTGTCCTGTCGAGAACGGCGATTCTCTTCACGCTCTTCGGAAGAGCCTTGAAGAAATATTTTGCGGAGAACGGACGGTAGAGACGCACAATCATGAGACCGACCTTCTTGCCTTCCTTTTCGAGGTGGTCGATTGTCTCCTTGATTGTCTCTGTCACAGAACCCATAGCCACGATTACGTTCTCAGCCTCAGGGTCTCCGTAGTAGTCGAACGGACGGTAGCTTCTGCCGGAGAGTTCGCTGATTTCACCCATGTACCTTGCCACGATGTCAGCCACAGCGTCATAAGCTCCGTTGCAAGCCTCGCGAGCCTGGAAATAAACGTCGCCGTTCTGTGCTGATCCTCTGGTTACAGGTGCGTCAGGATTGAGCGCGCGCTCCCTGAATCTTGCGAGAGCCTTTGTGCTGATCATTCCCTTGAGAGCGTCCTCGTCGAGAAGTTCGATCTTCTGAATTTCGTGTGATGTGCGGAATCCGTCGAAGAAGTGGATGAAAGGAATGCTTGACTTGATTGTGGAAAGATGTGCCACAGCCGCGATGTCAAGAGCTTCCTGCACTGAAGCGGAAGCGATCATCGCGAATCCTGTCTGACGGCATGCCATCACGTCCTGGTGGTCTCCGAAGATTGAGAGAGCGTGTGACGCGAGGGCACGTGCGGAGACGTGGAACACGGTCGGAAGCTGCTCTCCCGCAATCTTGTACATATTAGGAATCATCAGGAGAAGTCCCTGAGAAGCAGTGAAGGTCGTGGTGAGCGCACCTGCCTGAAGCGAGCCATGCACTGCACCGGCAGCACCTCCCTCAGACTGCATCTCAGTCACTTTCACGGTTTCCCCGAAGAGATTCTTCTTGCCCTTCGCAGCCCACTCGTCGACATATTCTGCCATAGTCGACGACGGCGTGATAGGGTAGATCGCCGCGTGCTCACTGAACAGATAAGCGATGTGAGCGGCAGCGTAGTTTCCGTCACAAGTGACGAATTTCTTTTCGTTTGCCATAACTAATTAGTTAATAATGTTTTATAAAACGTATTTGTTTTGTTTACAAAATATTTCCGTGTGCGTTAACGGCACGGCGTCACAATTGACGCAAAGTTACTCAAAATTTGCGTCAATTGAAAATATTTTCCGGCGTGATTTTAATATGCAATTTTGCGTATGAGTCCCGTCAGTGTGTTGCCTGGTCCGATTTCCGTGAAGTCAATGGCCTCCGCACTTGGGACGCAGAGCGTTTCTGACGCATCGGCCGCCATGTTGCGGATTGTTTCCGTCCACTTTACCGGTCCGGTAAGTTGGGCGAGCAGATTCTGCTTTATCATCTGCGGATCTACGGTCTTCTGTGCAGTGAAATTCTGATAGATAGGGCATTGGGGGGCATACATTTGGACCTTGGAGATAGCCTCCGCCAGTTCAGCCCGCGCCGGTTCCATGAGAGGGGAGTGGAACGCGCCGCCGACCTGAAGCATAATTGCCCTTTTCGCTCCGGCCGCCTTCAGCCTTTCGCAGGCTTCTTCCACAGCAGCCACGTCACCGGAAATCACGGTCTGCCCGTCACAGTTGTAGTTGGCAGCCACTACGATTCCATACCTGGTCTTCGCAGTTTCGCCTGTTGTCGCGCATGACTTTTCTACAGTTACGGCTCCGCTTACTTCCGCACAGACCTGCTCTATGACCTCCGGCTCCAGCGCGATGATTGCCGCCATGCCCCCGCGTCTCATTTCACACGCCTTCTGCATTGCCGCAGCCCTTGCGGAAACCAGTCTCAGCGCATCCTCGAACTCCAGTGCTCCACAGACTGTCAGCGCAGAGAACTCACCAAGCGAATGTCCTGCCACCGCGTCCGGCTTCCCGTAGTCCAAAGCCTTCACAACCGAATGGAGGAATACCGCCGGCTGAGTCACCCGTGTCTGTTTCAGATCTTCCGCCGAGCCTCCGAACATCACGTCCGTAATCCTGAATCCGAGAACGTCATTCGCCCTCTCGAACATCTCCCTATATTTTCCTCCCTTGTCATAGAGGTCCTGTCCCATTCCTGTAAACTGTGCTCCCTGTCCGGGAAAAACGTATGCGTGTTTCATATCCTCACTCAGTTTTCGCAAGTATTAAACTTATCTCATTTGTCAAACTCTCAGGTCCTGCGCACTTTTTTCTGCCCGCATTACCTCTCAAAACAGCCCATAAACCAGATTCCACAGCAAAAATCGGGCGAACTTGCCGACGAGCAGCAGGAACATCGTCGCCCATGGGCGAGTCCTGTAGAAACCGAGTGCTATCGCGATGACATCTCCGATGAAGGGCACCCATGCGAGGAGCGCAAGCCACACGCCGTATTTGTCAATTTTTACCTTCTGCTTTTCGAGCGTTTCCCGCTTCACCTTGAACCACTTTTCAATCCACTCCCATCGGCCAATCCAACCCATCCAATAGGTCACAACGCTCCCGAGCCAGTTGCCGACAGTTCCGACTGCCAGACACCCGATGGGATCCTTTGTCGCCGCTAGCACCGCGATGTAGAGCGCGTCCGAACTGAAAGGCAGAATCGTCGCGGCAAGAAATGTCCCGATGAAAAGTCCCAGCAGACCAAGTGATTCCAAATCAAACATCTAAAGTCGTGAACTAATTTAATTCGCAGACGGCGAACATCTACTTCCTCTTGCTCTTAAAAAACTCACTGACAATTCCTCCGCACTCTTCGCTCAACACGCCGGAAACGACTTCCGTCTTGGGGTGCAACAGCGACGGCGTGAACTTCGAGAACCCACGCTTCGGGTCGGCCGCGCCATAGACGACACGCCCCACCTGCGCCCAGTTCATCGCCCCGGCACACATCGGACACGGCTCAACTGTCACATAGAGCGTGCATTCGTCCAAGTATTTCCCGCCCATAGCCTCGGTAGCCGCAGTCAGGGCAATCATTTCCGCATGCGCGGACGGGTCGTGCAGCCTCTCCGTCATGTTGTGTCCCCTTGCTATGATGCGTCCGTTCCACACCACCACCGCTCCAATCGGAACCTCCTCCTCTTCAAATGCGAACTGAGCCTCTTTGAGAGCCTCATGCATATATCTTTCGTCTCCGGAAACGGGCTTGTTATCGTCGTCTTTGAATGTGTTGTATCCTGATGTCATCTTTTTATCTCTGAAAAATTGCAGACAGTTATTTCACGGCTTTCTTGGCGTGGGCCTTGACCGTCACCTGCGACAGAATCACTCCCACCGTGCACAGCGCCACTCCGAACCACTGCCTCGGGTTCAGTAACTCATGCCCGCAGACCCAGGCTATGATTGCCGATGCAACTGGAATCAGCGCCGTGAAAATGCTCGATTTGGCCACTCCGAGTTTCTTGATTGTGCCAACCCAGAGCGAGAATGCAACGCTTGAACAGAGCACCGCGAGGCAGAGCACCGGTTTCCACGTATCCCAACTGAGATATACTGCGGCGTCAAAATCTTCCAATCCCTTGAATATGAATAGCGGCAGCAGATATACGGACCCGATGAGGAATTGATACATGACGATGTTCTGACTGGCATAGTGGTCGCTGAGCTTCTTCGTGATGCTCGCATGGCAGACTTCCGCAATCACGGCAATGAGCAGAAATATGACCCCGGCGATGAAATGCTCACCGAGTTCACCCTTTGCCATTGCTACGAGCACTATCCCGCCGAGCGAAAGGAATATTCCGAAGATGTTGAGTCCGCAGATTTTTTCGCGGAAGAACACGACGCCCGCGAAAATCGAGAATATCGGAATCGTCGCGACGGTCATCGCGCTCAGTGTCGGCGACCCCGTGAATTTTATTCCGTAGGTTTCAAACAGGAAGTAGATGAACGGCTCGCAGAGCGCGAGAATCAGAAACCATGGCAGGTCTTTCTTCCTGATTGCCTGGAATTTGCGTGATGCGGCATTGAACGCGAGCAGAAGAAGTCCGGCAATGGCAATCCGGACGAATACAAAATAGAAAATGGACACTCCGCGGCTAATAAGACAATTCGACCAGATGTACGAAGCACCCCAAAGGGTGATTGCCGTCAGTGATAACAGATATGTCAGAAAATTTCCCGTGTATGTCCTGCTCTTCATTCTGCTCTCTTTATTTTATGCTACAATTTCTTCTGCGCCTTCGGACGGATTTTCCGGAATCTCAGACCGAGCACGCCCCAAAACGCTTCGCCGAAGATGCTTCCGCTCATTTTGGATGTACCTTCCTTTCGGTCGACAAAGATAATCGGCACTTCCACGATTTTGAATCCGAGTTTGTAGCAGCTGTATTTCATTTCAATCTGGAAACCGTAACCATACATGCGGATTTTGTCCAAATCGATGGTTTCCAGAACTTTACGTCTGTAGCATTTGAAGCCTGCGGTGGTGTCATAGACCTTCATCCCGAGCACCGTGCGTACATAGACAGAAGCGTAGTAGGACATTATGACTCTGCCAATCGGCCAGTTGATGACGCTGATTCCGTTGCAGTAACGGGAGCCTATCGCAAGATCCGCCCCTCCTTTGGAACAAGCCTCATAAAGCCGCGGAAGGTCGTTGGGATTGTGGGAAAAGTCCGCGTCCATCTCGAAAATATAGTCATATTTCTGTTCAATGGCCCATTTGAATCCTGTGATGTATGCCGTTCCCAAACCCAGTTTTCCGGAGCGCTCAATCATAAACAGCCTCTGAGGAAACACCGTTTGCAGTTCCCGGACAATCCCGGCAGTCCCGTCCGGCGACCCGTCTTCAATCACAAGACAATGATATTCACCATCAAGTGCGAAAACAGCTCTGATGATTTTCTCAATGTTCTCCCTCTCATTATAAGTCGGGATGATGACTACTTTCCTGTCCATAACAGTCATTTTTAAAACTAATCTACAAAAATAATAAAAAATTGCAAACAAATCAGATTATTCGCTTAAGATTTTTTATATTTGTGGAGTTAAACACTTCAGACTAGCCAATTTATGAAAACGATCTCTAGAATCCTTGCTGCGCTCACTGCTGCCGCGATGCTTCTCCTCTCCTGCGGGAGATCAAATGATGACGCCAAGAATCCTTCGTCCGGTTTTGTGGATTATGTCGACGCCTACACCGGGGGACTGATTTCCGAATCTTCTTCAGTGAAGATTGAATTTGCTTCAACCCCCGACACCTCTGTTCCGACCGACGGTCTTTTCAGTTTCAGCCCTTCACTCAAGGGTGAGGCCCGTTGGGTGGGCTCGAAAATGATTGAATTTGTGCCCTCCGAAGGACAACTCAAGCAAGGAAGGGAATATCGTGGCAAATTTGCTCTCGACAAGATTTTTGAAATAGGAAATCCATCTCTCAAGACATTTGAATTCAGTTTCAGGGTGGCTCCGAAGAGGGCTTCCGTCGTTGTGGACAATGTCAAGATATTGAAACAGAGCCCATCGGAGGCGGCTGTTTGCGGACGTCTTATGTTGAGCGAAAGTCTCTCTGAGGAAGATGCCGCAGGGATGCTCTTTGCCGAGGGCGATGCCGGAGTGGCAAAAATCAGTCTCAAAGCCGCTTCAGAGCCGGGCGTGTTCGAGTTTACTTGTTCTCCTGTGCCGCGCTCGTCAGGGGATACGAAAATCAATATTGTTTTTGACGCCCATTCGTCCGGATTCGGAAAAACAGTTTCTTCCGCTGTAACAATCCCCGGAACAGGAGAATTCAAAGTCCTGTCTGCAAAGAAGAAAGACGGCGCCGAGCCTTTTATCGAAGTGGTTCTATCACAGCCGCTTGACCCTCTGTCAGACATTTCCGGAATGTTCACTCTTTCGGGCAACGGACGCAGTTTTGCAACATCAGACGGCAACATTGTACGAGTATTCTACGAAAAACGTAATGCCCCATCCGATATTTCACTCACAGTTTCCGGATTCCTTAAGGACTATAAAGGCAATCGCCTCGAAAATGACTGGACAGCGGAATTTCGCAGTGACGAACTCAAGCCGGCGATTCGTCTCCCATATCAAGGCAATATTCTTCCCGATGCCTCCGACCTTCGGCTCCCGTTCCAGGCGGTCAATCTGAACGCCGTGGACATACGTATCATTAAGATTTACAGTGACAATGTCCTCCATTTCCTCCAGGAAAACAATTTGGAGGGCGGTTATGAGATACGTCGTTCGGGCCGCCTTGTTTACAGCAAAAAATTCCGTCTCGACAGCAATCCTCAGACGAATCTTCACGAGTGGAACAATTTCTCCGTGGACCTTTCGGGACTGATGAAACGTGAAAAAGGGGCAATCTATCGCGTGTCGCTTTCTTTCCGTCAGGATTATTCACTTTATGGAAAAGAGGCCCTCAGTCTTTCGGGCGAAGACGAGGCTCTGACCAAACTCGCTGAGGGAGAGATGACTGCGGAAGATGAGGCTGTATGGGATATTCCAAATTCATATTATTACGACAATTGGTATGATTGGGAATTGTATGAATGGGCGGAAAGGGACAACCCTCTTCATCCATCATATTATATGGTATCCGACCGTTTTCCAAGTGTGAACCTTATGGCTTCGAATCTTGGAGTTATTGCAAAGTCGACGGGTGAGGGAAAGGTTTGGGTGAGTGTGAATGACATCATTTCGGCTTCTCCGCTTCAAGGGGTTGAGGTTACGGCATATAACTATCAGTTGCGTCAGCTCTCATCTGCAAAAACGGATTCCGACGGACGTGCCGAACTTTCCTTCAAGGGCAAGCCTTTCGTGATTGTCGCAAAATCGTCAGACGCTGTTTCATATCTGAAAGTCATTTCCGGTCAGGAGAATTCGCTCAGCAGATTCGATGTCGGAGGTGAAAAAGTGGAGAAGGGCCTGAGGGGATTCATCTATGGCGAAAGGGGAGTCTGGAGACCGGGCGACACAATGCACCTGGTGCTCTTGGTTGAGTCTACGGGGGCTGCCCTTCCGCAGAACCATCCGGCTGTTCTTGAAGTCTATAATCCTCAGGGACAATTCTTTGCCCGCACAGTCTGCCCGAAATCGACCGACGGGTTCTATACATTCGAACTTCCTACAGCGGCGACCGACCCGACCGGCATCTATCACGCATACATTAAACTTGGAGGTGTATCCTTCCATAAGGCCCTCCACGTCGAAAGCATAAAACCGAATCGTCTGAAGATTGAACTGTCTCTCCCTTCACAGACTCTCGAATCCAGGACCACCGCCACTTTCGGCATCAGTTCTTCCTGGCTCACCGGCTCTGCCGCATCATCGCTTCCTGCAAAGGTCTCATTGAAACTTTTCCCTCGGAAGACTTCTTTCAGCGGTTTTGACGGATATATATTCACAAATCCTCTCTCCGATTTTCATTCGATGGAAATGGAATTGTTCAGCACAAGGCTCGATTCGAGAGGAAACGCCTCTGTTCCTGTCCGCATTCCTGATGCATCCGATGCTCCGGGAATGTTGAACGCAACTTTGGTGACAAGGGTTATGGAGCCCGGCGGAAACGAAAGCATAATTTCTCAGTCAGCGATTTGTTCTCCGTTTTCGGCTTATGTGGGAGTTTCGATGCCTTCGACAAAAGATGGGTATATTGAGACGGACACTGACTGGAAAATCAAACTTTGCGCGGTGGACAAGAACGGTCGCAGAGTTTCCGGACACAATCTCGAATACAGAATCTACCGCCTCGACAACAGTTGGTGGTGGGAAAACAGCCCGGAGTCGCTATCGTCCTATGTCAGAGGCTCTTCCGCAAAGGTGGTTTCTTCCGGAAGGCTCGTTTCGGGAACATCCGATTCGGAAATATCCTTCCGTCTGAACTATCCTGACTGGGGAAATTTCCTTCTTCTTGTCACAGACCTCAGTAGCGGACACAGTTCGGGAACGAAATTCTCCTGCGACTGGCCGATGTGGAGGGGACGTGCCGACAGGGGAGAGAGCAGTTCCGCTTCGATGTTGAGCTTCTCTCTTGACCGGAAATCCTACTCTGTTGGAGATGAGGGCGTTATTTATATCCCTGCTGCGAAAGGAGCCCGTGCGCTTGTCTCTTTCGAGAACGACAGTCGTGTGTTGAGTTCGGTCTGGGTGAGCGCTTCTGCGGATAGCGAGACAGCTTTCCGTTTCAAGGTCACCGAAGATATGGCGCCGAACTGCTACGCGCATCTGACTCTTTTGAATCCTCATTCACGCACTGCTGAAGGACAACCTCTGCGTATGTATGGTGTGCAACCTGTCATTGTCGACAATCCCGCTTCGCGCCTGGAGCCTCAGCTCACCGTTCCGGATGTCATCCGTCCACAGGAGGAATTCTCTGTCAAAGTCCGCGAAAAGGCCGGAAAACAAATGACTTACACTCTTGCCATTGTTGATGAGGGACTTTTGGACTTGACCAATTTCAAGACACCTGACCCTTGGTCGGCGATGAACCGAAGAACTGCTCTCGGGATGAAAACTTGGGATATTTACGACAATGTTGTTGGTGCTTATGGAACATCTTTCGCTTCTATGTTCAGTGTCGGAGGTGACGAAGATGTGAGGGTGGACGGCTCTGTGCGCGACAACCGATTTGAACCGGTGGTCAGATTCCTTGGCCCTTTCAGTTTGAAAAGAGGCGAGAATGTCCACAAAATCACTCTTCCGATGTATGTCGGCTCTGTGCGCGTGATGCTTGTCGCAGCTCACGATGGCGCTTATGGTTCAGCTGAAAAAACAGCTCCAGTGCGTTCTCCTCTGATGGTTCTTTCAACACTTCCGAGAGCGCTCGGCACAGATGAGAAGGTGACTATGCCGGTGAATGTCTTTGCGATGGATGATTCTGTCCGTGATGTAAAGGTCAGTGTTTCATCTTCCGGTCCGCTTCATATTTCCGGCACATCTTCGCAAAATCTTCAATTCGACTTCAGCCCTAATGCGTCTGGAGTCTCATCTTCGGCAGACAAAATGGTCAATTTCGATTTCCGCACAGGTGACTCTGAGGGAGTCGCCCAGGTGGTGGTGAAGGCGGTTTGTGGAAATTACACAGCCGAGGAAATGGTAAATATTTCCGTGACCAATGTCAATCCATATCAGCTTTCAGTCAAGCGACAGGTTCTCAAAGCCGGCGAATCTTGCGGTTTCGAATGCGTGCCGACAAAACCGTCCGGCTCTGCAAAGGATGGCGAGGAAACATACAACATTCTGGAAGTCAGCTCATTCCCGTCCATCGATATAAACGGAGTCTGGTTGTATATGAAGTATTATCCTCACTCCTGCACTGAGCAGCTTTGCGCCAAGGGTATAACTCTCCTGTCCATACTTCCGCTGCTCGACGGGGAACGCAAATCTGAGGCAAATGCCATCGTAAACGACATATTGACAGAACTTTACTCTCGTCAGCTTTCGGATGGAACATTCGTTCTGTGGTCGGGAGGCAGCTATGTCAATATGTGGGCCGACGCGATGGCGGGACATCTTCTCACCCTCGCTTCCAATGCCGGATTTTCCGTAAATGCCGGAGTTTTCGGGGCGTGGAGAAATAAGGTCAAGAAATATGTGAACGGATATCGTCCGACAGGTGTGGAAAATGACGACCTTGCTGCATATAACTTATATATTCTTGCACTTTCCGGCAATGCTCAGGATGGCTCGATGAACCGTTTCCGCGAGTCTTCGTCTTTGAGTCTCAATGCCCGACATCTTCTCGCGTCTGCATATTCCCTTTCCGGAAGGAAGTCCGTGGCGTCGAAACTCTTGTCGGATGTTTCCGGAAAATCCGCAGTCTACAAAATGATTTCAGACTCGGAGACGGTTTCGGAATTCTATGGCTCAACTTTGCGTGACGACGCAATAGCACTTGAAGCTCAGGTACTTACAGGTAATCTTTCTGCCGCCCTCTCTCTCGCGGGCAGTGTTGCCGAGGCTTTTGCAAAACAGAGTTATACGACTCAGACGACGGCATTCGCTTCTTCCGCACTCTCAAGGCTTTACGCCCTCACCGACAAGGGCTCGATGACTTTCAAATACGAGTCTTCGTTCGGAAGTGACGGCGCAAATTCGGAGACGGTGAAGTCCGCAAACACAATTTGGACAAGAAATGTGGTGGACGGAACTACGAGCGTGAAACTCACAAACAATTCGCAGGGAGTACTCTATGCGAGCCTTTCTTCAAGGGAAGCAGTTCCATCCGGCAAACTCATAGAGGCCCGATCTTCAGGAATTTCGCTTTCGGTTTCCTATTCAGATTTGGACGGCAACCTCATAAACCCTGCCCTTCTCAAGCAAGGAACAGATTTTACAGCGACGGTGACTGTGCGTAACAACTCGGCTTCGGGTCTTCGCAATCTGGCTCTCTCTATGAAAGTTCCTTCTGGTTGGGAAATCTACAACAGTCGTCTGGTGGCTTCTGAGGAGGATTATTCAGCAAGGTACACCAATTGTGACATCCGTGACAGTGAAGTCCTTTGGTATTTCGACCTTCCGCGGGGCGTTGCCAAGACTTTCCCGCTTCGTCTTTCTGCGGCATATCTGGGTGAGTTTGTTCTCCCTGCTGTCTCTTGCGAGGCGATGTATGACAATTCTATTTTTGCAAACAGTGCTTCGGGGGTTGCCAAGGTTGTGGCGGCTTCTGCGACCGGAGCTACTGTGGCGGCAGTTGTGGAGGCGGAAGATGAATCTGAACTGATGGAGTAGGACCCCTATGGACGGCGGTTTTCGGACATTCAGGCGATTATTTGGCGGCGGGAACTTCGGCAAAAGGTTCTTCGCTGCCTTTTCGCGTGTTATGGAGGACTTTCGTAAGGCGTTCATTTCGGAGTTTTGGGCCTTCCGCCGGGACCCGCGTCGTCAGAGAGTCGCTGTTTTAGGCGTCTTTGCCGTTTCTTTGCTTGTCGCCTGGCTCAGTTGTCTTCCCCGTGAACTTTTCCCGGAGGTACCTTATTCCATGGTGGTCTTGTCTCGTGAGGGAGAACTTCTCGGAGCCCGCACCGCTTCGGACGGGCAGTGGCGTTTCCCTCCTACCGATTCACTCCCGGGCCGTTACGCGCTTTGTCTCACTCAATTTGAGGACAGACGTTTCTACTCCCATCACGGTGTTGATCTCCCTGCAATTGTCCGGGCGGCTTCACAGAATCTTAGGGCCGGACATACGGTAAGCGGTGGCAGCACCATCACTATGCAGGTGATTCGTCTCAGCCGGGCCTCTTCTTCGAGAAAAGGAGGGTCGGGAACGCTGCCACAAAGAAGCCTGAGCGAAAAAATCATTGAGGCAATTCTTGCAACCCGTCTTGAATTGCGCTGCTCGAAAAATGAAATTCTTGCCCTCTATGCCGCTCACGCCCCTTTCGGGGGAAACACAGTGGGGCTGGAGGCGGCATCCCAACGCTATTTCGGCCGTTCCGCTTCTGAGCTCAGTTGGGCCGAAGCTGCGACTCTTGCAGTGCTTCCGAATTCTCCGTCGCTGATTCATCCCGGGCGTAACCGTTCGCTTTTGGGGGCAAAACGCAACCGTCTTCTGACTCGTATATATAATATAGGTCTAATCGATGCCCAGACTTTGGAACTCTCCTGCGCGGAGCCCCTTCCCGCCAAACCTCTCCCTCTCCCGCAAACGGCTTCCCATTTGGTTGAAGGCTACAGACTCACCAATCCTGGGCAGACAATCCTCTCCGGCATAGACATTCATCTTCAGCAGAAATTGGAGTCTTCGTTGGCGCGTTGGAATACGGAGTTCACGTCCTGTGGAATACGCGACCTTGCAGCAGTCGTCGTCGATGTACGTAGCGGCGAAACTCTCGCATATTGCGGCAATTCGCAGGAGTCGAAATCTTCCGCCGCAATTACAGGTAAAATGAATCTCCGGGAAGGCGCACAGGTGGATATCGCAGCTTCTCCCAGGAGTACGGGAAGTGTTCTCAAACCATTGCTCTACTGTGCGATGCTCCAAAATGGAGACATACTCCCTCATACTCTGATTCCTGACATACCCCTTAACGCCGGAGGGTTCACTCCGCAGAATTTCGATCTTCAGTTTTCCGGTGCGGTTGCCGCTTCCGAGGCTCTTGCGCGTTCTCTCAATGTCCCATTTGTCAGGATGTTAAGGGATTATGGCGTCAGGAATTTCAAGGATTTGCTGACTTCCTGTGGGATGACGACTCTCTCGCGTCCGTCCGAAGACTATGGACTCTCACTCATTCTTGGCGGAGCGGAAGGCAAGCTATGTGAACTGACAAAAATCTATGCCCTGCTTTCTGCTTATTATCAGGGATTTACGGATTATCTTCCAACCGATTGGCCTCTTACGGACCGTTGTGCGATTTGGAGGACTTTCGATGCGCTGAAGGAATTGAACAGGCCGGATGAACTTGACAAAAGCCTTGTCAGCTCGCTCAGGCGCATTGCCTGGAAAACCGGCACGAGCTATGGTTTCCGTGACGCCTGGGCAATCGGAGTCACGAGGGACTATGCTGTGGGGGTTTGGGCAGGCAATGCCAATGGAGAATCTGCTCCGGGGCTTGTCGGAGCGAGGACTGCGGGACCGGTGCTTTTTGACATATATAATATGTTGCCTCCGGGAGAATGGTTCTCGGAACCTTCTTCGATGGATTATGTCTATGCGGAGGTATGCCGTAAATCCGGACAACTGAAGGGGCAATTCTGCACAGAATCGGATTCCCTTGCTGTCCCTCCGGCAGCACTTCGCAGCAAGGCTTGTCCCTACCACAAACCGGTTCTTCTGACTTCGGACGGCTCACACCGCCTTCAGGGCCCTGCCCCCGGCTGTGTGACCGGAAATTTCTTTATACTTCCACCGGCAATGGAGTGGTACTACCGGCGCACACATTCGGACTATGTCCCGCTTCCTCCGCTTCTGCCAGGCAGTTTGTCTTCAGGAAACTTTATTCCGATGGCCTTCATTTATCCGGAACAGGGGAGTTCCATCTTCATCCCGAAAAAGCTTGACGGCAGTGAAGGCGAAGTTGTTTTCAGTCTTGCCCACAGCAATCCGGAGACAGATGTTTATTGGCATCTTGATTCCGAATACATCGGCTGCACCCGATTTATCCATCGTCTTTCGTTCCGTCCTTCGCGCGGCACCCACAGTCTGACGGCTGTAGATGAAAGCGGGAATAGCGTCTCTGTGAGTTTCCGGGTGGAGAATTGATTTTTGTTCAAATTTTTTCGATTTTTGTCTGTCTGTCGTAATGCCGTGTAAAATAGTCTGTTAAGGCTTCAGTTTGCGTTGAGGGCAAAA
>ENA-UOIY01000713-UOIY01000713.1-human-gut-metagenome-genome-assembly--contig:-P114-NODE-713-length-48935-cov-11.165385_pt1 | contig 48935 bp, 45 predicted proteins | sample MGYA00242335_ERZ723882 | MGnify/ENA metagenome assembly ERZ723882
GTGTCCATTACAGGATACTCAGATCCTATAAGGACACTCTGCATGGTCCGAGTGACTGGACTTGAACCAGCGGCCTCCTGAACCCCATTCAGGCGCGATACCAAACTTCGCCACACCCGGATTTCTAACAGCTTTGTTATACTACCACAAGGTGTGAGCAATTGCAAGTCTTTTTTTACGATTCCTGCGGATTTTCCGCGGTGCCGATGTCACGGTAGAGCGAAACGAAGGTTTCAAAGCAGATATTGTTCTCTGTAATATACTTCGCGGCCTCCACGCCGACATAGCGGAAGTGGAACGGCTCATACATTACGCCCGTGATCGGCTCCATGCCGTCGGGGAAGCGCAGGATGAAGCCAAACTCCTGACAATGCGCGTTCATGTACTGGAACATGGCGGTGTTCTCGATGGAGCGGTTTTTCGTCGGATAATAGATATCCGTGATATCGCAGCAAAGGCCGGTCTGGTGCTCGCTGTGACCGGCTGGCATGGTGATATAGTAGCCCTGACTGTCCTTGCCGTCGGATACGCCGTTGTTCCGGCAGACGCGGAGGAAGTTCGCGGCCTGATCTGCATAGCTCCGGTAGCCGGAGGAGAGATAGACGGAGAGACCCTGCGCGCGGGTGTCCGCTGCCATCGCGGCGAGCGCATCGGCAATGCGGCTGTCCACGAGCTGCCCTTCGAGCGTCACAAGCTCCGGCGGGGCGTACTCGGCGATGGAGTTATCGGCGTTTGCGAGGATATACTCCCAGCTGTTGATATCAATGTCCGGCGGCTCGGGCAGACCGAGCGCCGCGGCGCGGCCGGCAGGGGAGTCCGGGTCCGGCGTCGGCTCGGGCGTAGCGGTCGGCTCCGGCGTCGCCGTGGGTTCCGGCGTAGCGCTCGGCTCCGGGGTAACATCCGGCGTTGCGGTCGGTACGGGCGTTGCCATGGACTCCCGGAGCGCTGCGGCGTCGGACGCCTTGGCTGCGCTGAAACGCAGAACCATCAGCACCGCGCAAAGTATCAGCAGAAGGACCATGAGAATGATCCCGATCGTCTTTCGCGTGTTCATATTATTCCTCTTCCAGTTTTCTTTTGAGTTTTTCGAGCGCCTTTTTCTCCAGCCGCGATACATAGGAGCGGGAAATGCCGCAGCGCCTGGCGGTCTCGCGCTGCGTGAGCGCGGCGTCTCCGTTCAGTCCGTAGCGAAGGCGGAGGATCTCGGTCTCGCGCTCGTCTAGCACGTTGTCGATCAGCTGCGACAGATGCTGACAGAGATCGGTCTGCACGACGCGCTCGGACATATCCTCCTCGTCGGCCAGAACGTCGATCAGTGACAGGGAATTGCCGTCGGAATCCGTGTCGATGGAGTCGGAGAGCGAGAGATCGCCCGCGCTTTTCCGGCTGCCGCGAAAATGCATGAGCACTTCGTTTTCAATGCATCGGGAAGCGTAAGTCGCAAGGCGCACGCCCCTGTCCGGGCGGTATGTGGATACGCCCTTGATGAGACCCACCGTTCCGATGGAGATGAGATCGTCCTGGTCGCTTTCGCTCGTATAGTATTTTTTGATTATGTGTGCCACAAGACGCAGGTTGTGTTCGATGAGCGTGTTCCGGGCTTCCAGATCCCCCTGCATCCAGCGCTCCACACAGCGCCGCTCCTCCCTGGCGGGCAGCGGCCGCGGAAACGAGCCGGAACCGGCGCCGAGACGCAGCGAGAGAAACGCGCCGTTGAGCAGAAGTAGAAACGCACTTGCCAGCATACAAAAACCTCCCATAACGGATGGTTCATTGTATTCCGGCGCGGATTGTCCCTATGTGTCGGGACAATCCGGCATTATTTTCCCGCTTTGCTGTTGAGCCAGCTCAGAACGTCCTCGTAAACTTCGGCGCGGTTCGTTTCGTTGAGCATTTCGTGCCGTCCGCCGTGGTAGAGCTTCATGGTGACGTCCTTCATGCCCGCCTTGAGGAAGCACTTGTAGGCGCGGATCACGCCGCGGCCCTGCTCGCCGACGGGGTCGCAGTCGCCGGAGACGAAGAGGATCGGCAGATCCTTTTTCATCCGGGCGATGTTCTTCTGCTTGGTGATGAACGCGATGCCGCTCATCATGTCGTGCAGCAGTCCCGCCGTCGGGATAAAGCCGCAGAGGGGGTCCTCGTTGTAAAGATCAACGGCGGCCTCGTCGCGGCTGAGCCAGTCACTGGCGGTGCGGGGATTTTCAAACTTATCGTTGTAGCTGCCAAAGGCCATTTTGTTGAGGAAATCGCTCTTGTGCATCGCGCCGTTCCGGCGGATGTCGAGCGCACTCATCGCCTTGCCTGCGGAAACGAGGGCGGGACTCTGGTGACCGGTGCCGCTGATGACGGCGCCGTCCAGTCCCGTGCGGAAGCGTATGAGGTAAGTGCGTGTCAGGAACGAACCCATGCTGTGGCCGAAAATGAAATACGGTTTGCCGGGATACTTCGCTGCCGTCTTGTCGTGCAGCGAGCGGATATCCTGCACTGCCTTCTCCCAGCCGTTCTCCTCGCTGAAAAAGCCGAGATGCGCCTCGTCCGGCGCGCTTTTTCCGTGGCCAAGCTGGTCGTGCATCACCACGATGAAGCCGTGCTCGGTGAGGAATGTGGCAAAGGCGTCATACCGGGCAATGTGCTCGGCAATGCCGTGTACGATCTGAACGATGCCGACGGGCTCCCCCTCCGGAAGATATTCGCGCGCGGAGAGAGCCGTCTGTCCGTCCGAAGATAAAAATGTAAATTCCGACATACGTGCCATAGCCAAAGATCCTTTCTTGTGCTATAATGCCTATATTATAGAGTATATTATATACAATTCCCGGCGAAAATCAAGGAGGTTATCCCATGAGCCAGCACGTTATCGCCCTTGACCAGGGGACGACAAGCTCCCGCGCCATCATCTTTGACGTAAACGGGAAGGTCGTGTCGCTCTCGCAGCACCCCTTCGCGCAGATCTATCCGCAGCCTGGCTGGGTGGAGCACGATCCGATGACGATCCTCTATACGCAGCTCGAATCGCTCTCGGAAGCGTTCCGCACGAGCGGCCTTTCCGCCGCGGACATTGCCGCCATCGGCATCACCAACCAGCGCGAGACAACGATCGTCTGGGAAAAGGAGACCGGGCGTCCCGTGTATAACGCCATCGTCTGGCAATGCCGCCGGACGGCGCCGCTGTGTGAGGAACTGCGGCGCGAGGGTTGGGAGGAGAAGATCCGCGAAAAGACCGGCCTTTTGATCGACGCCTATTTCTCCGGAACGAAGCTGCGCTGGATTCTCGATAACGTTCCCGGCGCGAGAGAGCGTGCCGAGCGCGGTGAGCTGCTCTTCGGCACGGTGGACACGTGGCTCATCTGGAATCTGACCGGCGGGCGCGTCCATGTGACGGATTACAGCAACGCCTCCCGCACCATGCTCTTTAATATACATACGCTGCAATGGGATGCGGAGCTCTGCGAAGCGCTGCGTATCCCGATGTGTATGCTCCCGAAGCCGGTATCAAACTCCGAGGAGTACGGCACGATCGATTCGCATATGCCGGGGCTTGAAGAACTCTCCGGCACACCGATCTGCGGCGCGGCAGGTGATCAGCAGGCGGCGCTGCTTGGGCAGGGCTGCATTCATCCGGGCGAGGCAAAAAATACCTATGGCACCGGCTGCTTTGCTATGATGAATACGGGAACGAGCGTTCCGGTGAGCCGAAGCGGGCTTCTCTCGTGCGTGGCGTGGAATATCCGCGGCGAGACGAATTACTGCCTCGAGGGCAGCGTCTTTAACGCCGGGAGCACCGTGCAATGGATGCGCGATGAACTGCATCTCATCTCCTCGGCGGAGGAAACGCAGGCACTTGCCGAGTCTGTGCCGGATAACGGCGGCGTATATCTCGTTTCGGCGTTCACCGGCCTCGGCGCGCCGTATTGGGATATGTATGCGCGCGGCACGCTGGTCGGAATCACGCGCGGCACGACGCGCGCGCATGTTGTTCGTGCCGGGCTCGAGGGGATTGCCTATCAGGTGCGCGATCTCATTGAGGCAATGGAAAAAGATGCCGGGGCACCCATGCAGATATTGCGCGTGGACGGCGGCGCTTCCGTCAACCATTTTCTCATGCAGTTTCAGGCGGACGTCCTCCGCTGCCCGATCGACCGTCCGGTCATGGTGGAGACAACGGCGCTCGGCGCGGCATTTCTTGCCGGACTGCACGCCGGAGTGTGGTCGGACATCGGCGACATCGCCAGCATCCGTGAGTCGGCGCACATTTTTCGCCCGAAAATGGACGCCGAGTGCGCCCGGAATCTCTGTGCGCGCTGGCACAAAGCGGTAGAGCGCGCGAGGGACTGGGAGTAACTTGTTTTTTCTGAAGAGATATAGTATAATACCATTTCAGGCAATTTGAACTTGGTTAGGAGAGTATGTCCATGCCATCGTTTTCGGAATATTACTGGGCGGGACGCCGCGGCCATCTGATCGGCGTCGGCGGCGTATCCATGTCGCCTTTGGCGGAAGTCCTCGCGGAAGCGGGACTTGTGATCACCGGTTCAGATATGAACGAGGGGGCGAACGTGGCGCATCTGCGCTCGCTTGGCATCCCTGTGTTTATTGGGCACCGCGCGGAGAACATCCCGGCGGACGCTGAATTTGTCGTCCGCACCGCTGCCGTGCATGACGAAAACCCGGAGATCGTTGAGGCGCACCGCCGCGGCCTTCCGGTGTTTGAACGTACGCAGGCGTGGGGCGCAATCATGAAGGATTACCGCAATTCGCTCTGCATCGCCGGTACGCACGGCAAAACGACGACGACCTCCATGTGCACGCACATCCTCATGGCCGCCGAGCGCGACCCGACCGTTATGATCGGCGGAACGCTGCCGCTTCTCCATGCCGGCCACCGCGTCGGCGCTGGCGACACGATCGTGATGGAGGCGTGCGAATACTATAATTCCTTCCACGCATTTTCTCCCACCGTGGCGGTCATACTGAACATCGAGGCCGACCATCTCGATTTCTTCAAGGATCTTGAGGATGTGAAAGCGTCGTTCCGGAAGTTTGCCTCACTTGTTCCGGAGACCGGGTACATCATCGCAAACGCCGAAGACAAAAACTCCATGGACGCGCTCGCACCGCTCGGTCGCGATATCTTCACGTTCGGCCTAAACAAGGGGGCGGATGTTTACGCCGCCAACATCGTGCAGCACGGCGCAGAGACGGAATTTGACGTCATTTACTGCGAAGAGGTGTTCACGCACGTGAGTCTCCGCGTTCCGGGAATCCACAACGTGAAAAACGCCCTCGCGGCTTCCGCGGCGGCGATCTGTCTCGGATGCAGTCCCGCGGCCATCCGCTACGGTCTTGCAGGCTTCTCCGGCGCAAACCGCCGGTTTGAGTTTAAAGGCAAGTACAACGGCGCGGACGTTTACGACGATTACGCCCACCATCCGGGCGAGCTGAAAGCACTGCTGGACGCCATCGAAACACTCGGCTACAAGCGCACGATCGTCGTGTTCCAGCCGCATACATACTCCCGTACGCAGGCGCTCTTCAGCGATTTTGTCGAGCAGCTCCGCCGACCCGACGTATGTTATCTCGCGGAGATCTATGCTGCGCGGGAAAAGAACACCATCGGCATCTCGTCAGCGGATATCGCGCGCGAGCTGCCGAACGGTATCTTCTTCGCGGACAACGCCGAGCTTGAAAAAACGCTGCGCGCAACGGCCAGCCCTGGCGACATCATCCTTACGGTCGGCGCGGGCGATGTATATAAGATCGGCGAGCGTCTCGTTGCTGAGGGAAAGGATAAAGCATGACGCGAGGAGAAATGAAGCTGCGCGCCCGCGGCCTGATCAATTCGACCCGCCCGCACCCCTGCCTTGTGACGCTGGCGCTGCTGGCGGTCGTCTGGCTTCTCAACTATCTGGCGCAGAAGATCGGCGGGCAGCCGATCCTGATCGATCTGAACGCGGTGGAAGCGCTCGATTACGAGAACATGATCCGCATCGACTTTTCCAACGCGGAGTTCGTCCCGACAGCGATCCTGGTTCTTTTCCAGCTGGCCATCATCGTTCTTTCCTACGGATATACCGCTTACACGCTCCATGTTGTGCGCGGCGAGGTCTCCGGCTACGGCAACCTGCTGGACGGATTTAGCATCGCCGGACGCGGTATCGCGCTGACGCTTCTGATCGATGTGCTCGTTATGGTCGCGTCGGTGGCGCTGCTCATTCCCGGTCTTATCCTCTCGTATGCCTACGGCATGGCAACGTATTTGCAGGTCGACCATCCCGACTGGTCGCCGATCCGCTGCATGCGGGAGAGCCGGCTCATGATGCGCGGCCACAAATGGGAGCTTTTCGTTCTGCAGCTGAGCTTTATTGGCTGGCAGATCCTTGCGACGATCCCGGGCGTTTCCGTTTTCGTAAAGCCCTATGTTTCCATCACCGAGACCGTGTTCTACGAAAATCTCCGCACGGCAAGAGTGCAGCCGCCGTTTGAGTTTTAAAATCATAAAAAGTTGATACCGGCTGGCGTACACCAGCCGGTATTCCTGTAAAAGAGGAGACGAATATACTATGAAGAAAATTGCTGTCATTACCGGCGCATCGAGCGGCATGGGCCGCCGCTTCGCAGAAACGGTGCAGGAATTCGGAACGTTTGACGAGATTTGGGCGATCGCCCGGCGTGCCGACCGGCTGGAAGAGCTGAAAAACCATACGGCGTTCCCGGTGCGCGCCATTTCGCTCGATCTCTCCGACGAGGCGTCGTATGAGGTGTATGCCTCGCTCCTGCGCGAGGAGCAGCCGGAGGTCGGCCTTCTCATCAATGCGAGCGGCTTCGGAAAATTCCGTGCCGTGATGGACACGCCGCTCGAAGTGAATCTCAACATGGTCGATCTCAACTGCAAGGCAGTCATGGCGCTCTGCCAGCTCACGGTGCCATATATGCCGTCCGGCAGCCAAATCATCAACATCGCCTCCGTCGCGGCGTTTCAGCCGATCCCGTATATCAACGTTTACGGCGCGACGAAAGCGCTCGTTCTGCACTACAGCCGCGCGCTCAACCGCGAGCTCAGAAAACAGGGCGTGCGCGTGATGGCGGTTTGCCCGTTCTGGACGAAGACCGAGTTCTTTGACCGCGCCGTGTCGAGCGGCGAAAAGCCGGTCGTCAAAAAATACGTCGCCATGTATAAGCCGGAGGAGATCGTCTCCCAGGCATGGAAGGACGCAAAGAAAGGCAGGGACATGAGCAAATGCGGCTTCAAAGCGCGCTTGCAGGCGCTCGGCGTGAAGATCCTCCCGCACAGTCTGGTGATGGACACTTGGCTCCGCCAGCAGGAGCTGGATTAACGAGTGAAAAAAGCCCGGGGCGGCACGGCTTTGACGGCTGTGCGGCCCCGGGCTTCGTTATACGGTTCAGGTGTTCTCGCTCCTGCGGCGGCGGTGTCCGCGGCCACGGCGGCGGCTCTGCGTCGCCTTGTCGCGGTAGAATTTCTCCATCTCGTCGTCGGCGCGGTAAACGATACGGTTTACAGACCAGCTGTCGTTTTCCGTTTTGCGGAACTTGAGCCGGACGAGAAACTTTCGGTGCTCCTCGCACGTGCCGATCGTCATATACCGCCGGTCGCCCTGGTTGACCCAGCGCGTGAGCTCCAGCGGCTCGCCGCAGTCCGGGCAGACGGCACTTGTGACCTCCGCGTCCAGAAACGCCTCGGAACGGGAGTTGTACCCGGTGAAGGCGCGGTGCTCCAACGCATCGGGCTCGTCGTTGTGGTGCTTATCTTCCGGCAGACGCGTGGCGAGAAGGGAGGTGGCGTTGTCGTACTGCTCAAGCCCTTCGGCGAAGTTGAGCTTCGAGCATACGAGCGCCGTGTTGTAGGCGTCGCCAAGCGCGTCGTGCGCTACGCGGGTCTGCTCAATGGAAAAGTGCTCCATCGCGGTGGCAAGGGACTTTTGGTTTTTATCGCCGCCGGTCTGGATGTTGTAGATGAGCTGAAGATTGATCCAGTCTGCGATCCAGTCCCAGTCGAGATCGTGAATGATGATGTTCTGTTCCATGATCCGCCGGTCATCGTACCCCCAGGTGACAAACACCGGATCCTCGCCGCACCACTCGCGGAAGCGTTCGAACACGGTGGGGAAGGTGTCGCCGTGGCTGAGCCGTTCCTTATCGATGCCGGTCAGCTTTTTGACTTTGTAGTGCATGCTGCGGAAGTAAATCGGCCGCACGTCGGACTGAAATTCCTCCGCGGGGCAGAAATCATCGTCGAGCTTCACCGCGCCGATCTGAATGATTTCGCCGCTCAGATGGATGGGGAGGCGGTTGAATACGGAGGCATTGGAGCTCATAGCCTGGTTCCATTCCAGGTCAAGGACAATATAGGACATTCGGATTACCGACCTTTCTTATAACCAAATCATTATACCAACGCAGCAGAGAAATAACAATCCCCTTTTTCCGGAAAAATCATCTCCGGCGGCAGACAAACCGTGCAGAACACATTTTTTGCAGAGCAAAAAGCAAATATTGTGTTTCCAATCTCCCGTGAGTGATGTATAATAAAACGAATTGCAAACATGGGAGGCATGACTCATGTACATAGCTGTTATCTGCGGCGGATTGAGCGCCGAGCGAGATGTTTCCATCAGCTCGGGTACGGGCGCGGCGCGTGCGCTTCGGGCGCGTGGACATAAGGTTGCGCTGGTGGATCTCTTTCTCGGAAATCCCTCGGCGGTAGAGAATCCCCGCGGCGCTTTTACGTCTGACGCCGGTGACTCTGTTTACTCCGTCCGGGAGACCGAGCCCGATCTTGATAAAATTCGCGCCCAGCGCGGCGGCGATGGGCTGATCGGCCCCGGCGTGATCGAGATCTGCCGCGCGGCGGACATTGCGTTCCTTGCGCTGCACGGCGCGGAGGGCGAGAACGGGAAACTGCAGGCCTGCCTGGATCTTTACGGCGTGCCGTATACCGGCAGCGGCTATCTCGGCAGCGCGCTCGCCATGGATAAGGAACTGAGCAAAATCCTCTTCCGCGACAGCGGCATCCCCACGCCGCCGGGCGTCACGCTTCGCCGCGGTGACGCGGTACCGGAGAGCATCGGCTTTCCATGCGTCGTGAAGCCCTGCTCGGGCGGTTCGTCGGTCGGCACGAGCATCGTCACCGAGCCGGAAAAGCTCTCTGCTGCGCTTGATGAGGCCTTTTCGTGTGACAACGCGGTGCTGGTGGAAAAGTATATCCGCGCCCGCGAGCTGACCGTCGGCGTGATGGACGGCCGTGCCATGGCGGTCATTGAGATCATTCCCAAAACCGGCTTTTATGATTATAAGAACAAATATCAGGCGGGACTCACCGAAGAGATTTGCCCCGCGCCGATCAGCGCGGAGGACACCGAGCGCGTGCAGCGTCTGGCCGAGCGCGTATACGAGGCGCTTCATCTCGATGCCTATGGCCGCGTCGATTTCCTGATGGACAAGGCGGACGGCGAGCTTTACTGCCTTGAGGCCAACACGCTCCCCGGCATGACGCCGACGAGCCTCATTCCGCAGATGGCGGCAGCCGAGGGCATGGACTATGGCGAGCTGTGTGAAAAGATCATTGAAGTATCTTTGAAGAAGTATAAGAAATGAACGGAATGACGATCGGCGAAATGCTCCGCGCCTGCCGCGGCGAATGGCAGGGAAAGGAAGCGGTGCTTTCCAAAGCGCCCACCGCTATCGTGACCGACAGCCGGCAGGCGGGGGAAGGAAGCCTCTTTCTCGCGCTGCGCGGCGAGCGGACGGATGGACATAAGTTTATCCCCGACGTGCTGCAAAAAGGTGCGCTCGCAGTGCTGTGCGAGGAGCGCGGTACGGCGGGCGAGCCGCGCATGGTTGTGCTGGATACGCTTGCGGCCATGCAGCAGATCGCCGCGGCGAGCCGGAAGCGCTGGGATATCCCGTTTGTCGGCGTCACCGGCAGCGTCGGCAAGACAACGGCCAAGGAAATGCTTGCCGCCGCGCTCTCCGGAAAATACGAGGTATTCAAAACGCCGGGCAGCATGAACGGGCAGATCGGCATTCCCGTTTCACTCATCGGCCTCCATGGCGACTATGACGTCGCCGTGATCGAAATGGGCGTCTCCCTCTTCGGGGAGATGACGCGCCTTACGAATATGGTGCACCCGGATATGGCGGTCTTTACAAACATCGGCGACGCGCACCTCGAAGCGCTCGGCGACCGCCCCGGCATCCTGCGGGCAAAATCAGAAATTTTATTGGGCATGAAGGATGACGCCGTCATCTTTGCCAACGGCGACGATGCGCTGCTCTCGAAAGCAGACTTCGGGCGGAAGACCGTCCTTTTCGGTCTTGGCGAAAACTGCGCCGTCCGCGCTGCTGACGTGCAGCAAAACGGCGAGAGCCTTTCCTGCCGCATTCTGGCAGAGGGGCGTAACTTTGCCGTGACCGTCCCGGCCTACGGTACATATATGATCTACTCGGTGCTCTCCGCGGCGGCGGTATCGCTGGAGCTCGGCCTATCGGACGAGGAGATCACGCGCGGCCTCGCCCGGTATGAAACGGTCGGCCGCCGCTCCCGCGTCGTCAAAACCGGATACTGCACACTTGTGGACGACTGCTACAACGCCAACCCAACGTCCGATTGCGCGGCGATCGACTCTCTCTCCTCGCTTGGCGGACGGCGTGTGTGCATCCTCGGTGACATGCTGGAAATGGGTGAAAATGCCCCAGCGCTCCACCGCTCGGTCGGCGAATACGCCGCGGCGCACGGCGTTGATCTTGTAATCACGCAGGGCGAACTGGCAAAGCACATTGCCGAAGGCGCGGGGGAGACTGGCGTCTATTTTTGCGATCGCGCCGAGCTGCTCTCCAAGCTGCCGGAGCTCATTCGGCCGGGCGATGCGGTGCTCGTCAAAGCCTCCCACGGCGCGCATTTCGAAGAAATATCGGAAGCCGTTAAGAAGCTCGCCTAAAAGCTCAAAAAATCCTGTGCTTCGGCACAGGATTTTTTGTAACGAAACGAGGAAAGAATGCACTTATATACGACGAAACGGAAAGGAGGGCGGTACGGATGCAGAGCATGGAAGAAATTTACCGGCAGCACGCGCAGACGGTGTACCGCTACCTCCTCGCCCAGACGCGCAGCGCCGATCTTGCGGAGGAGCTGACGCAGGAGACGTTCTATCAGGCTGTGCGCACCGCCGGGCAGTACCGCGGCGAAGGAAAGCTCACCACGTGGCTTTGCGGCATTGCAAAGAACGTCTGGCGAACGTACCGGCGCCGCCATCCGCCGGAAGAGGAACTGGACGAAACGGCACCAGCGCCGGAAGTGCCGGATGAAGCATTTCTCGCACGGGAATCACAGCTGGAGCTTCTGCGGAAAATGCAGACGCTTGGAAGCGACGCGCGCGAGGTGATGTATCTTCGCATCTTTGGCGCGCTTTCCTTCGGGAATATCGGCGAAATATTATCGCATACGGAAAATTGGGCGCGCGTTACGTATTACCGCGGCAGGGAAGCGCTGCGAAAGGAGCTGAAAAAAGACGATGAAAAATGACCTGAGCTGTGAGATCGTCCGCGATCTTCTGCCGTCGTACCTTGACGGCGTTGTAAGCGAGGAGACCAAAGTTGCGGTAGAGCGGCATATAGAAGAATGTCCAGACTGCCGAGAGACGCTGCGCCGGATGAAAGAGCCGGAGGAGACCGCGCCGACGGAAGAAAAGGAGATCGACTATCTCAAAAAGGTACGCCGCCGGAGCTCGCGCAAAGTGACGGCCATATTGGCGGCGGTAGCGCTGCTCGCAATAGCGGCGATGGTTCGGCTCTTTTATATTGGATATCCTGTAGATTCGCGCGTGATTGCGACTGTTGTCACCGTAAGGGACGGTACAGTACGCCTCACCGGCACGCTCACCGACAGCGCCCAGAGCGTGTGCCGGGCGAATATTACGCAGAACGAGGACGGCGGCGTGGAGGCGCTGATTTACGCAGCGCCTGCAATATTCTCCCACAGCGGAGACTTTACCTGGGAATACCCGACCACGAGAGATGTTACGAGCGTTTCCGTCAACGGTCTCGTCCTCTGGGAAAACGGCGAATCCATTGATTGGCTCACAGCAAGACTGTATGAGGCGAAGAACCCCTATGTTGGTGATATGAGCGCGAACGCCAATATTGCCTCGCTCCTCCGCGTTTCAAAACGTGTTGGCAGCTTCACAAACGAGCTGCAGACGGACGCCAAGCCCTACGGCTGGACACTTCTTCTGGAGGAGCCCGTCGCGCAGGAAAAGGAAAAGAGCATAAAAGAAGAGATGCAGAAATGCTCGTGTGTGCTCCTCGCGGAGATTGAAAACCTCGGCACCGTCACATGGAAGTATGAGACCGAAGCAGGGAAGGAGACGTTCACCGTCACGACCGCGGATGCCTCAAAGCTGGCAGGACAGGATATCAAAACCTGCGCCGTCTCCGCTTCCGAGCTTCAGAAGCTTCTGTATACGCTTGGTCTCTGAAATGAATCGAATATAAGAAAACCCCTGCATGACCTTTTGAGCCATGCAGGGGCTTTTGTCGTTGAAGCTTAGATCAGGTGGAAGGCGATGATCAGGCCGGAGAACACGATGGAAACCGTGGAGCAGAGCTTGATCAGAATGTTCAGGGATGGGCCAGAAGTATCCTTGAACGGGTCGCCAACGGTGTCGCCGACAACGGCAGCCTTGTGCTGCTCGCTGCCCTTGCCGCCGTGGTGGCCGCCCTCAATGTACTTCTTCGCGTTGTCCCAGGCGCCGCCGGCGTTGGACATGAACACGGCCATCGCAAAGCCGGTGACGGACACGCCGCCGAGCAGACCGACAACGCCGGTGGGCCCGAGGATGAGGCCGGTGGCCAGAGGCACGATGATGGCGAGCAGAGCCGGAGCGACCATCTCATGAAGAGCACCCTGCGTGCAGAGCGAGACGCACTGCGCGTAGTCGGGATCGGCCTTGTATTCCATGATACCGGGGATCTCCTTGAACTGACGGCGGACTTCCACAACGATGGACTGCGCCGCGCGCTGCACAGCGCTCATGGTGAACGCGGAGAACACGAACGTGAGCATCGCGCCGATGAAGAGGCCGACCAGAACGGTGGGGCTCGTAAGCGTGAAGTTGAGGATCTCGTCCGTGTCTTCCTGCACGATGTTGACGTAGGAGACGAGCAGCGCGAGAGCGGTCAGAGAAGCGGAGCCGATCGCAAAGCCCTTGCCGGTGGCAGCGGTGGTGTTGCCGAGAGAGTCGAGAGCGTCGGTGCGCTCGCGGACTTCCTCGGGAAGACCGGCCATCTCGGCGATGCCGCCGGCGTTGTCGGCCACGGGGCCGTAAGCGTCGGTAGCGAGAGTGATGCCGAGCGTGGAGAGCATGCCGACGCCGGCGATGCCGATGCCGTACAGACCCTTGTTGAAGGCCTCGGTGAAGTGACCGGCGCCGTCAACGATCGTCTTGGAGCCGCCCGCGGCAAAGTAGCTGATGAGAACGGCGGCGGCAACGATCAGAATGGAGGTCAGCGTGGACTTGAGACCGAGGGAAATGCCGCCGATGATGATCGTGGCAGAGCCGGTCTCGGAAGCCGCGGCGAGCTCCTGGGTGGGCTTGTAGGTGTCGGAGGTGTAATACTCGGTGAAGTAGCCGATGGCGCAGCCGCCGATCAGGCCGCAGAGGATGGCAACGTAAACGCCCCAGCCCGCGTTGCCGAGAATCAGGTAGCAAAGGGGAGCGGCGAGCACGGCGGCGAGAATAGCCGCGGTGTAGGTGCCGGTGCGGAGGCTCTTGAGCAGGGCCTGCTGAGAGGCGTTTTCCTTCGTCTTAACGAGGAAGGAGCCAATGATGGAGCAGATGATGCCGACAACGGCGAGAGCCATGGGCAGCAGCATGCCGGCAAAGCCGTAGCCGCCGACGGCGCTCAGCGCGAAGGTAGCGAGAATGGAGCCGACGTAGGACTCGTACAGGTCAGCGCCCATACCGGCAACGTCGCCGACGTTGTCACCGACGTTATCGGCGATGGTGGCGGGGTTGCGCGGGTCATCCTCGGGGATACCGGCTTCGACCTTGCCCACAAGGTCGGCGCCGACGTCTGCAGCCTTGGTGTAGATACCGCCGCCGACGCGGGCGAAGAGCGCCATGAAGGAAGCGCCCATGCCGTTCATGACCATGATGTTGCCGAGCAGCACGGGATCATCGATGCCGAAGGCGTAGCGGAGCAGGAAGAACCAGATGGTGATATCCAGCATGCCGAGGCCGACGACGGTGAAGCCCATGACGGAACCGGAGGAGAACGCCACGCGGAGGCCCTTGTTCAGGCTCTCGGAGGCGGCCTGCGCGGTACGCGCGTTGGAGCTCGTGGCGATCTTCATGCCGACGAGACCGGCGAGCATCGACCAGATGCCGCCCGTGACGAACGCGAACGGGGTAAACTTGGAGAGCATTTTGCCGTTGGAGGCAAAAGCAATCACCAGCAGAACCACGAACACGATGGCGAAGACCTTGAGAACGGTGGTGTACTGACGCTTCAGATAAGCGTTGGCGCCTTCACGGATAGAAGCGGCGAGCTTCTGCATCTTTTCGGTGCCTTCGGAATAGCCCATGACTTTCTTTGCCTGAAGAACAGCAAAGAGACCGGCAACGACAGCACCGACGAAGCCGATCCAAAACAGTTTGTCCAATTACTTCACTCCTCAAAAATTTTTTGCTTAGGGATCAGGGCAAGTGTTAAGTTTACAGGAAGAAATAGTATTTTTCAATACCGTTTTTTTCAAAAACGATTTCTTAACAAAAAATTAGCCCGCAAATCAATTGCGGGCCAATCGGAAACGTTTCACTTGTTTAAAATGTATACCGAAATATTCAACACTCCGGCGAAAACAAGCCACAGAAGATAGGGAATGTTCATTTTCCCGGCGATAGGACGGATCTTGCCGAACCGGATCGCCATTGCCGCGGCCAGTGCGAGCAGCAGAAGCAGCCAGAAAAAGGCTGTGAGCCGCAGCCCCCAGGCAAAGAAAAGGATCGACCACCAGAAGTTGACGAAGAGCTGCGCCCAGTACGTGAAAAGCGCGCCGCGCGATCGCTTCGTTCCCTCTCCGGCGATCATTGCCGCGCTGATGGCCATCAGGATATAGAGAAGCGTCCACGCCGCCGGGAATACCCAGTCCGGCGGAGCGAACGGTGGCTTTTTCAGGTGAGAGAATGCCTCCATGCCGCCGCGGGAGAGAAGCGCTGAAAGACCGCCCACGCCGAGTGTCCCCGCAATGTAGCCGGCATAGCGCAGAAGGTCCCGTTTCTTTTCCCCACTGAGATTCATAAAAGCGCACCTCCGTTCCTTCTCCGGGAGAAGTATATGCGTACGGCGGCGCTCTTATGCCGAAAACGCTTTTTCCAGATGCTTCTCCTCAAAGCGGGTCAGCGCACGGAAATCCACAAACGGACGGTACTGCGCTTCAAGCGCGTCGTGCAGCTCCTTGGCCCGGCGGAGTGCGGCGCATGCCTCCGCGGCAAGAGAGCAGCGAAGCGCGGCGGCGCGGCGAACTTCCTTTCGCTGCGCTTCGGAAAGCTCTGCCATTGCATCAAGCCGGAAGTGCTGCGCGGCCTTGCCGTCAAAACGAAAATCGCCGGACACCGCAACGAGGGATAGCCCTTCCTCCGGAAGGAGGAGCGCGGCGAGCTTTTTCGGATCGACCGGGTCAGGACAGACGATGCGCCCGGTACCGGCGGCGCGGGAGCGCGCGAGCACGATCTGCAAAAATTCATCTGCGAGACCGAGCTCGTTATCGAGCGTATACACCCGACCGAACGACGCGGCGGTCTCCGAGAGCAGCACCGCACCGCGGCAGGTATAGGCGGAGAGAAAGCGCCGCGTTTCTCCGCCCGTGTCCGACGGATGAAGAATCTTTTCCGCGAACGCTTCAGCGCGTTTTCGCACGTGCGCCTTTTTTTCCTCCGTAACGATGCCCGGAATTTCGCCGGGCGAGACGAGCATCGCCGCGTGCAGCATGTTGTAGGCGCGCGCGTACTCCTGCCGGTACGCGGGGAAAAAGGCCGCGAGTTCCGCCGCTGTTTCCGGGGGAATGGGACGATAGAACGTGCTGAGATCGAGATATTTCCCCGTTGCGCCCGGAACGGCGGGCTCCTGCACGTGCGGCGAGGTGGCGTCTACATACCCGAGCTTTTTCTCCGGAATGTATATACCGTCGAGAGAATCGGGATCGCCGGAGCATAGAATGGTTTCAACGGTGAGCCCCGCGCTTTCTGCGCGCTCGGCGGCGCGGCGCATGAGCGTGGACTTCCCGTTGCCGGGACCGCCTTTGATGTACCAGAAAAAAGAGCCTTTACCCGGATTGGTAAACTCCGGATAGAGCGAGACGAACCCCGCGCCGGTGTTTGCGCCGAGGAAAAACTGCCGGGAATTTTTTTGTTCCATAACGATGCACACCCTTTCCGTTTATTATGGTATGCAGGAAAACGAAAACGCGACGCAAAAGACACTTGATATTTTTTCACGCATCCGATATAATAAAAAAGCGGTCTTTGGCAAGGCTGCACTAGTCGGGGAGCCAGCGGTGCCCTGTAGCCTGCAATCCGCTACAGCAGGGATGAATTCCTCTCCGAGGGTATGCGATGTGTCGTCTGGCGGCAGTAAGTGGCGCTGACGGTCTGGTCTCGCGCAACACAGCCCCGTGAACCATGTCAGGCGGGGAACCGAGCAGCATTAAGCGGATCGCTGTGTGTGCCGTGAGGGTGCCGGACCTGAGCCGGCTGCTGTTGCACCGGGCATACCGCATCATTCAAGGAAAGGTGTGCAGTCTTGCCAAGGATCGCTTTCTATTTTCCCAAAAACGGAGAGATGGATTTTGTACGAAGCTCTGTACCGGAAATACCGGCCGAAAACCTTTGACGATGTGGTGGGGCAGCCGTTCATCACCGAAACGCTCAAAACCCAGGTGCGTACCGGACGGCTTAGCCACGCCTATCTTTTTATCGGCACCCGCGGCACGGGCAAAACGACCTGCGCGCGTATTCTCGCCAAGGCGGTCAACTGCGAGCACCCGGTGGACGGGAACCCCTGCAACGAGTGCGACGCCTGCCGCGGCATCGAGGACGGCTCCATTCTCGACGTTGTTGAACTGGACGCGGCGTCCAATAACGGCGTGGACGATGTGCGTATGCTGCGCGATGAGGCGATTTTCTCTCCCACCACGGTGCGCAAGCGCGTGTACATCATCGATGAGGTGCACATGCTCTCCAAACCGGCGTTCAACGCGCTGCTGAAAATTCTGGAAGAGCCGCCGCAGCACCTCATGTTTATCCTCGCAACGACGGAACTCAACAAAGTCCTCCCCACGATCCTCTCCCGCTGCCAGCGCCACAGCTTCCGGCGGCTCGACAGTAACACGATCGCCAAGCGTCTCGCCTATGTTGCGGAGCAGGAGGGCATCAACCTCACGGCGGACGCGGCGCAGCTTCTGGGACGTCTCGCCGACGGCGGCATGCGCGATGGTCTTTCGCTTCTTGACCAGTGCTCTGCGGCGGAAACCGTGGATACCGCGGCGGTGCTGAACGCTATGGGACTGGCCGGGACGCTCCGCACGCAGTCCATTGCGGATGCCGTTCTCGCCGGAAATACCGAGGACGCTCTCACGCAGTTTGAATCGCTCTGGCAGGATGGGAAAGACCCTGCGGCGCTCCTCGGGGAGCTCTCCGGCCTTTTCCGCGATGCGCTGCTGCTGCGTCTTGCCCCCAAAGGCGGGAGAACGCTCATCTCCGGGGCCTACGGAGAGGAAGCGCTCCGTTCGATCCGTGCGAGCGACGGAAACCTTCTCTGGCTTTTGAACACACTCCAAAAACATCAGGCGCTGCTGCGCGAAACCGGCAACCCGCGCCTTCAAACGGAGCTTTGCCTTGCAGAGCTCTCCGGCGGCGGAGAGATCGCACCGCCGCGCACGGCGCCTCCGGCTCCGAGCATTGCCCCGGCGGCGCCGAAGCCGCAGAGTACGTATGTGCCCCCTCCGGCAGCGCCGGTGCGTGAAGCGCCGACTGCCGAGAAGAGCGCTCCCGAGTATGAGCCTCCGGCTCCGGCGAGCGAACCCGCTCCGGCGGAAGAGGCAAAACCGGTTCCTCCGGCTACTGAGTCCGTTCCTGCCCCTACTGTAACGGCGGCAGACGGTGTGCCCGCAGGCGGCGTCAGTTGGGAATACGCGCTCTCGCAGCTGGAAAACGAACTGCCCATCGGCGTGCGCATCGTTCTGACGGACGCTACGCAGTCCTCCGGCGAGATCCGCGGCGGCGAGCTCATTTTGCGTCTGCTGCCGGGCTTTGCCAAAAACACGGTCAATGTCCCGGATGTGCTCAACAAGATCCGGCAGAAGGTGTCCGCGCTCTGCGGTGCGCCGATGCAGATTCGGCTGGAGGAATTGCAGACCGGCGGTGCGCCGGGGCTGGATAAGCTCGACTTTCTCGGCAAATTCGGAAACGTAACCATCCAATAAAAAAGGAGATTCGATATTATGGCAAAAGGATACAGAGGCGGCAGCTTCGGCGGCGGTATGAGCATGGGCGGAGGCATGAGACAGAGCGATCTCATGAAGCAGGCGCAGAAGATGCAGCAGGATATGCTGAAAATGCAGGAAGAGCTGGACGCCAAGACATACTCCGCTTCGGCGGGCGGCGGCGTTGTCACGGCGGAGGTCAACGGCAAACGTGAGCTCATCACGCTCACGATCGACCCCGAGGCCGTCGATCCCGATGACGTGGAAATGCTCCAGGACATGGTCATCGCGGCGGTCAACTCCGCGCTCAAGGCGGCAGAGACCTCCCGCGAGGAGAGTATGGCCAAGGTCACCGGCGGGCTGAACTTCGGCTTCTGAGCATTTGATATTTGTACAAACGCGGCGCGGACAGATAACCTGTCCGCGCCGTTTTTCGCTGCGAGCTGTAATACAGGAGACGTTACAGCTCCTTTGCCATCTGCATCTCGCGATACAGATGGCCGGAATACGTATATTCAATTTCCTTTATTTTCTGAAAGCCTAAGTCTGTGTACATTTTGCGAGCGACGGTGTTGTCGAGAGAAACGCTGATATAGATTTTCTCCGCGGCATGCTTTACTTTGAAGTATTCCAGAAACTCCCGAACAGCGCGCTTTCCATAGCCCTTGCCCTGAAACTGGCGGCCGATCATAAACCGGCTCATCGACCAGCCGGGATACGTATCGTCGTAGTCGTACAGAACAAACCCGACCATGGTATCGCCGTCGTATATCCCCAGTGTGTAGAGCCCATCCTCGTAGGCGGCTTCGACGAGGGAACGCGTATTGTCTGCGACAAAGTATTTCTGGCTCTCGTCAACCTCCAATGCCATGCATTCCTGATAATTGGTCTTGTCAATCGCTTTGAATTCCATTTTTCTCCTATTCATTCTCCAATGGCAGATGCACGATCTGGATATCGCGCCCGATGGCGTAGCGCAGCGTGTTGAGCGTGCCGCCGGATTTGCCGTCGTAGCAGGCAATGATGAGATCGGCGTGATCGACCATGTACCGGTTGCGCTTCATCATGCAGCCGGGGGAGTAGTGCTCCTGCAATACGGTGACGGTGTCGCAGCGCGCGATGAGCGAGTCGTACCGCTGCCGCTGCGCCGCGCCCCAATGCTCGGCCTGTCCCGCAAACGGGACGGCGGCTTCGAGCGTAATATCGGAATGACCCTCGCGCAGCGCGAGGACAGCCTCGCAGAAATAGAGATCGCACCCCTCCGCCATGCCGCAGATGAACCGGTGAAAGCCGGATTCATATACCGCTTCCAGTGTATCGAACAGCGTCCGTTTCAGTCTCCGGCAGCGCGGATCGCTCTCGTTATAGCCCCACGGCAGCTTCTCGGCGCGGTGGCCGGTAAAGGTGCAGGTTGGCTCGCCCATGCGCATCACATCCTTTTGCCGCTATTGTAAGGTTTTTCTGCCGGATTGTCAAAGCTCTTGATTTTTTCGCGGAGCGTGCTATAATACGGCTATCATCTGAATATGGAACAGTTCTTCAGGGCAGGGTGAAACTCCCGACCGGCGGTAAAGTCCGCGAGCCGTAAATGGCAGATTCGGTGTAACTCCGAAACCGACAGTATAGTCTGGATGGAAGAAGAAGCGGTAAGGCTCTCCTTACATCCTTGTGCTGCGCCCGGAGAATGGTTTTCTTCGGACGAATTTTTTTTAAGGGGGCCTTTTCCCATGAATAACACCCGTAAACTGACGACGATGGCGATTTTGACGGCACTCTCCGTCTGCTTTGTCGCGCTGATCCACTTTCCGATCTTCCCGGCGGTCGCATTCCTTGAATATGACCCGGCAGACATTCCCATCCTGATCTGCGGCTTTGCGTTTGGCCCGGTCGCGGGACTTGTCGTCACACTGATCGCCTCGTTCATCCAAGGTTTTACCGTGAGCGCCCAGAGCGGGATCTACGGCATCATCATGCACATTGTCGCAACGGGCGCGTATGTGCTCTCGTCGAGCCTTTTCTACCGGAAACACAAAACGAAGAAAATGGCCGCGGTCGCCATCGGCATCGGCACGCTGACGATGGTCGTGTGCATGTTCTTTGCAAACCTTGTCATCACGCCCTATTTTATGATGGGTGCAGTGAACAACGCCACGGTGTCCGCCGTGCTCTCGCTCATGCCGTTCATTCTGCTCTTCAATCTTATCAAGGCAGGCGTCAACGGCGCGATCACGTTCTTTATTTATAAGCGCGTCAAGCACCTGTTCTTCAAAGATTAAATATAACGAAACCGAGGATATTGCCCCATGACCGAGGACTTTTCCCGCCGGTTTGCCGCCGCACGGCGGCAGATCATTGAAAAAGAATATGCCAATCTGAACCCGGAGCAGCGCGAGGCCGTTCTGACGACGGAAGGCCCGCTTCTTCTGCTCGCGGGCGCGGGCAGCGGGAAAACAACGGTCTTGATCCACCGCGTGGAGAATATCCTCCGCTTTGGCCGCGGCGCAGACACGAGAGAGCTCCCGCCGGGCGCGGATGAGAAAATGCTCTTGGTACTGGAGAATGCCGCTGCCGGACGTACGAGCATGACGGACGATATCCGCCGCATGTGCGCCGTTGACCCGGCGGCTCCGTGGCAGGTGCTCGCGATCACGTTCACGAACAAGGCCGCGGACGAACTCAAGAGCCGCCTGGAAGCCAAGCTCGGCGAGACCGGGCGCGATGTGTGGGCGCTCACGTTTCATGGTACCTGCGTGCGCATCCTGCGACGCGATGCCGACCGTCTCGGCTTCCCGAAGAGCTTCACGATCTACGATCAGGCAGACAGCCTTTCGGTGATGAAGCGCATCCTGCGCGATAAAAACATCGACGATAAGGTGTTCCCGCCGAAGGCCATGCTCGCCGCGGCGAGCCGGTATAAAGGGGCGCTCGTCGCGCCCGAGGACGCCGTGGCTGCCGAGGAGCGCACCGGCGATATCCGCTGCATCCGCACCGCGCAGATCTGCGCGGCATACGCCGAGCATCTGCGGGACGCCGGAGCCATGGACTTTGACGATCTCATATACTATACCGTCCGCCTTTTGCAGGATAACCCGGATGTGCTCGCATATTACCAGAAAAAGTTCCGCTACGTCCTCATCGACGAGTATCAGGATACGAACCACCTGCAATACCTCTTTGCCGCGCTCATGGCGAGCGGCAGCCGGAACATCTGCGTCGTCGGCGACGACGATCAGAGCATCTATAAGTTCCGCGGCGCCACGATCGAGAACATACTCTCCTTTGAAAAACAGTACCCGGATGCGCGCGTCATCCGGCTTGAGCAGAACTACCGCTCGACCGGGAACATCCTCGCTGCGGCGAATGCCGTCATCGCAAATAACCACGAGCGTAAGGGGAAAACGCTATGGACAGCACAGTCTGGCGGCGAGCCCATCACGCTCTACGAGGCGCACAACGAGGACGACGAGGCAGACTTTGTTGCCCGCACCATCCGCTCGACGCGCCGTCCGATGCGCGATTTTGCCGTGCTCTACCGGACAAACGCACAGTCTCGCAGTATCGAACTTGCACTCAAGCGCCGCTCGATCCCGTACCGCATCTTCGGCGGCACACGCTTCTTTGACCGCGCTGAGGTCAAGGACATCTTGGCGTATCTCAACGTGATCGCAAACCCCACGGATGAGACGCGCCTTCTGCGCATCGTGAACGAGCCGCCGCGCGGCATCGGGGCGACGAGCCTTGAAAAGATCCGCGAGATTGCCGCGGCGGAGAGCATTTCGCTCTTTGAGGCAATGTCCACGGCGTCCCACAGAGCCGGTATCTCCGCCGGAAAGAGAATGGAAGAGTTCTGCCGCATGATCGCGGAACTGCAGGAAGCCGTTTCGGCGCTGCCGCTGGACGAATTTTATGACGCGGTGGTCGAGCGTACCGGCTATGCGCTCGCTCTGGAAACGAAGGGCGGCGACGAGAACGTCACCCGGCTCGAAAACATCGCCGAGCTCAAATCCAGCATCGTGAAGAGCGTGGAGGCCAACCCGGATCTCGATCTCTATTCCTATCTCGACGAGGTAGCGCTCTATACGGATATGGATAATTACGACCGCGCCGAGGACGCCGCCGTCATGATGACGATGCATGCGGCCAAGGGGCTGGAATTCCCGGTCGTATTCATCGTCGGCGCAGAGGAGGGACTTTTCCCGAGCTCACTTTCTATCGGTGAGAGCGAGGAAATGGAAGAGGAGCGCCGTCTCTGCTATGTGGCGATCACCCGCGCGAAGGTGAAGCTTTACATCACCTGCGCCGCGCAGCGTATGCTCTACGGCCGCACGTCGGCCAATCTCCCGTCGCGCTTCACCGAGGAGATCCCCGCGGCGCTGCTTGACCGGCAGGGACTTGCGAAAAAAGAAGCGCGCACCTGTCTCTGGGACGATGACGGCTCTTTCCGCTCTTCGGAGAGCAGTTATCGCGGTGGCGGGCATTCCTCCGGATACGTGTCATATAAGCCCGGCAGCCGCGCTGCGGGCTTTGGCACGAGCTATGCCGCCCGCACCGGCCGCGCCGCCGCGCCGAAGCATGTAGCCACCGAAAAGCCGAAAACCGTCCTGTCCGCACCAAAGACGCCAAGCTTTCAGGCCGGTGATCATGTAGCGCACAAGGCATTTGGCAAGGGCGTGATCGAGAAGCTGACGCCGATGGGCGGGGACGCGCTGGTTGAGGTAAAGTTTGATTCCGGCGAAACAAAACGAATGATGCTTCGCGTTGCCGCGCAGCACATGACGAAGGATGAGTGAAGCTATGGAACATACCGGATCTGTGCATAACGGGGAAGAACACGTTCATGTCCATGCCGACGGCACGGTGCACGCGCACTCTCACGCGCATACGCACCAGAACACAAAAACCGTGAAAAACCGTCTGGCGCGGGTGATCGGACATCTGCACGCCGTCGAGCGAATGATCGATGACGGGCGCGACTGCGCCGAGGTGCTCGTTCAACTGGCCGCCGTGCGCAGCGCAATCAACAATATCTGCAAAATCATTTTGCGAGATCATATGAACCATTGCGTCATCGACGCCGTCCAAAAAGGGGATACCGAAACGCTTTCCGAACTGGATAAGGCGATCGATCTCCTGATGAAGTAAGAATAGGAGGATCCTCCATGAAAAAATCTGCGGCTCCCGCTTTGCTCATTATTTTCCTCGTGATCGCCGTCGGCATTTTTGTCGTGTTCCGCATATCCAAAAACGAAGCACCGGACACGCAAAACCCCGGCACCTCGGCGACCGCGACGCCAGAACCGACCGCGACGATCGAGCCGACCGCGGAGCCTACGACGGCTCCCACGCCTACCCCCATCGCCACAGCGGCATCGACCGCGGCTCCCACTCCGACGCCGACCCCGACCGCGGTTCCGACCGAAACACCTGTTCCCACAATGGCTCCCACCGCCGTTCCCAATTATGCAAAGAGCGGCGAAATCCGCTCGGATTCCGGCACATACCTCAATCTTCTGGTGAAGTGGAATCTGACCGACGGCGAAACGCCGACTCTCAAGCTCGACGTGTATGTGACGTCCTATGCGCTTGTCACCGGCGAGAGAAGCAGCGCTGTTGTTGTCAACATCGGCGGAAACACGTCCTATGTTCCGACAAAGTCGCTGAATCTTACCAACACTTCGCTCGAGGAGACCTACCTTGGCAGCTCAAGCGTGGAGGTCACGCCCGGAACGGATGTGCCGGTCAACGTCACCTGGAACTTTAACGGTACCTACAGCGGAAAGGATGTCGCGGCTATTACGGCGGCGGATACGATCCATATCGGCTGAGCTGAACTGTGCGGCGCGGATTTTTCCGCGCCGCATCTTTTGTGCGTGGGGTTTTCTGTCGGGCCGTGTAATATAGAACAGACACAAACGGAAGAGGAGGGACGGCGCGTGAAAGAAGAGGATATCCTGGCACTGCTGCGCGAGCGGGACGAGCGCGGCGCGGCAGAGTTTTTGCGGCGGTACACGCCGCTCATGCGCTATATCGTTTCGCCTATCCTCCCGGATGGGCGCGATGCGGAGGAATGCATTTCCGAGATCGCGGCGCGGGTATGGGAGAAGATCGATTCCTTTGACCCCTCGCGCGGCGGCTGGACGGCATGGCTCACTGCGCTCGCGCGAAATACCGCTCTTAATATGGCGCGAAAGACGGCGGCGCCGCCCGAAGAGCTTTCCGAGGAGCTGCCGTCGCCGGATGCTACGCCGGAGGAAGCGCTTCTGCGGCGCGAGCGGGAGGAGACGCTGCGAAAAGCGCTCAGCACGTTGCCGCACGGCGAGCGTGTGCTTTTCTACCGAAAGTACTATTACCGGCAGTCTACCGCGCAGATCGCCCGCGAACTCGGCATGACAGAGCGGGCGGTGGAGGGCCGGCTTTACCGGCTCAAAAAATCGCTGCGTGCAAAGCTGGGAGGTGACAGACATGAATGAACACGATTTTGATGCCCTTCTGGAGTCTTCCGCGAGCGAGCTTCCGCCCGACGATGTGGCGCATGATGTTACGCCGTGGCGGCGAGCGATGAACCGGATCCTGACCGGCTTTGCTCTCGGCGCGGTGACGGTGAGCATCCTCCGGCTGGAGATCTTTCTGCCTGCCGTCGGTGCGGTGCTGCAGATCCTCGGCTTTCGCTTGCTGCGCCGGGAAAACCGGTGGTTTACGGCGTGCTGGGTGCTGTCGCTCCTGCGCGGCGCGATCCTTCTTCCGGCGCTTATTCTGAACGCGACGATCTGGCAGGAGACGTTTTACGCTGCCGCCGGAGCGAGGCTATTGTATATTGGGCTCTCTTTGCAGCTTGCGCTCGTGCTCTGCTTCTGGCGCGCCGTGAAGACTGCGCGGCACGGGGAGCCGGCGGATGCGGCAAAGATGCTGTTTGTCTGGTACGTTGTTCTGACGGGGCTTTGCCGGATCGGATCGGGCGGCATAATTTCCGGCCTCGCGCTGCTTGGGGCATTTATATTTGTGCTGCGCAGTCTTTTTTCGCTGGCCGGGGAAATGGAAGCGAGCGGCTACTCGCTTGAACCTGCGCGCGTGAAGCTGTCCGATACCGCGCTTGCGCGCTGGATCGCCGCGCTCGTCGCTGTCGGGATCTTTTGCGGCTACGGCTTTTTCGGACGCTATCCCATGGCGTGGGAGAAATCAACCGAAACGCTCTCCTCGGAGGCACAAACGGTAAAGGCGGAGCTTCTCTCCCTCGGTTATCCGGCGGACGCGCTGGACGATCTCACGGGGGAGGAACTGCTCTCCTGCCGCGGCGCGGTACGCATCGCCGTGCGGGAAAACGACGAGCCGATGAATGAAGGACGGGAGGTAACGACCGTCGAAGGCAATACGACCTATGTGACACACGCTTACGATGTGAAGGAAATGCACTTTACGAGTGTGGCCGTGCAGCTCTCCGCCGCGCCCGAACGGTGGCGTATCTTCCATCATTTCCGCTGGACGGAGGGAACATTCTGCGGTACGGAGTCGGTGCAGCTTTGGACGGCGGCCTATGGCGGCCAAAGCTGGACGGTGAACAGCGATGTCTCCGGGCGCGTGCTGTACAACACGGCAGAGGGGGAGAGGGTGAGCGCGCCGTATTATTCCATATCGGAGGATGACGGCGGGGCACTCTACGCAGAGTTCTCCTTCCCGTACCGTGCCGCGAATGCGCGCGGATATGTTTCTTATGAAGCGTCGCCGTGGGAAGAGGGCAATCTCCTCAACTCCTGGCTCAACTACACGCATCAGAGATCGCTCATCCAGTACCCGGTGCAGACCGCAGCGGAGGCGCGGAAGACCTCCGGCTGGGATACGCCGTACGCTTTTATCACTGCGCAGGAGGCGCTTCAATTCTGGGTGCATGACGGAAAGATCGAGATGATCGGCGGCTGACCGCCGCCATACAAAAAAACCCGCCGTATTCGGATGTACCGGATACGGCGGGCTTTGCTATGCTATGTAATGATGCGGTGATCAGATGTACTGCGCAAGGTTGTAGGCGGCCTTGGTAGCGCCCCAGACGAGACCGGCCTGGAAGGAGTCGCCGATGTTGTAGATCTCCTTGGCGACATGCTGCTTCACGCCCTCGAGATACTGGCTCTCGTCGGCGCGGCGGCCGAGCGCGTTGACGAACAGCTCCGCATGGTGCTCCTCGACGACGGTTTCGGGACCCATCTTCGGCGCGAGCGGGTTGACGACGTTCTTCGGCAGAACAGGCGTCCAGGTGCAGTAAACATCGGGCGCACCCTTGGAGATGTTGCGGCTGACGAGCACCTTACCCGGCTCGAACGATTTGATCGTCGCGCAGTTGACGAGCTTTGCGCCGTTATCCTCGAGATAGTGGATGATGTGGCCGCGGTTGGCGGTGCAGGCGCCGTCCATGAAGTTGCCGAGCATGTCGATCACGGTGATCTTGCAGCCGTGCTCATAACTCAGCCAGTAGGCGGTCTCCATACCGACTGCGCCGCCGCCGAGGACGACGACCTTCTTCGCACTGCCAAGCTTTTCGGGATTGCGCAGAAGCTCCGTGGCCTCGACCATGTTCACGGTGTCGATGCCGGGGATGCGTGGGTTGATGCGCTTGGCGCCGACGGCGTAGATCACGGCGTCGTAGTTCTGTGCCTTGAGATAATCCGGCGTAGCTTCCACGCCGAATTTCACGGTAACGCCATTCTGCTCAAGCGTCTGACGCTTGAGCCATTCGACGTAGTTGTGCATGTCGTACTTGTTCTTGGGAACGGCCGCTGCGTTCGCAATGCCGCCGAGCTCATTCGTCTTTTCAAGGATCTCGACGGTGTGGCCGCGCTGTGCGGCATAAATGGCAAAGTTCATGCCGGCAGGGCCGCCGCCGACGACGCCGATCTTCTTCGCTGTCACAGCGGGCGCGGACTGCTTGGGCAGCACGTCCTCGTGGCCGGTGCGCGGGTTGACGGCGCATTGCGGGTGGCCGCCCTCAACAAACTCGTTGACGCAGGCTTCCTGGCAGCCGATGCACGGACGGATCTGGTCGACATCGCCCGCATAGGCTTTTTTGCACCAGTCGGGATCGGCGAGCACCGGGCGGCCGAGCATGATCATGTCGCACTTGCCGTCGCGCAGCGCCTTTTCGTCCATATCGGGGTAGTTGAGCTTGCCGACCGCGACGATGGGAACCTCAAATCCGGCGTTGGACTTCACGCCGCGCTCCTTGAAGTATTCCTTGGCGACCTTCGCCACGTCGAGGAAGCAGCCGGCCGGCATGTACGCGGGCGGATGCGGGAGCCACCAGTTGTCGTAGCAGCCGAGGTCAACGTCGAACATATCAACGCCCGCCTTGACGAGATTTTCCATATAGTCGAGCGTTTCATAAATGGAACGGCCGTTCTTGAAGCCCTTGAGAGAGGAAACGGTGTCCATGCGCTCACCGTAGGTCTCTTCGAGAGCGCAGCTGAGATCGATGCGGTACATGATCGGGAACCACGGGCCGGTACGCTTGCGCATCTCCTTGACAATGTTGATGCCGAAAAGCTGCCAGTCGGTATACTTGCCGAGCTTGCGGTGATTGAACGCGGTGTTGGTGAGTTGATCGATGAGATAACCCTCGTGGCCGTGCAGATACACGCCGTCGATACCCATCGTCTTGGCGTCTGCCGCGCCCTGACCGAAGTTGCGGACGATCTGGTCGAGTTCCAGGTCGGTGAGCGGACGGCAGGGAATGCTCGGAATATAGAAGTTCGGGTTCCAGGAGGCGGACACGGGCAGCGCATACTTTGTCATGAGGCACTGCGGGTTGCCGACGCGGCCGAGACCGGCGGTGAGCTGGATGAAGATGCGGCTGTTGCGCGCGTGGACGCCCTGCGCCAGATCGCGCCAGCCCATGAAGTTGGTACGGGTGTTGTCGATGCGGGGGAAGTAGGAGAAGTTGCCCTTTTCCGTCACGGAGGAATCGATGTGGTGGCTGATGGGGATGAGACCCGTGGTGAGCAGGCCGACGCCGCCCTCGGCACGGGCGAAGAAGTATTCGCGCATCTTGTCGTTGGGCCGTCCGGTCTCCTCTGCCATCTGGCAGTTGCCCATCGGGGCCATCACAAGACGGTTCTTGATCGTCAGACGGTTGACCTGGATCGGGGAGAACATCGTGTCATACGGCCAGAGCGCTTTGGTGTAGCGCCCGGTGCCGCCCTCGGTGTTTTCGCAGTCCTTCTGCACCCAGTTGCCGTAGCTGTTGACGAGTCTTTCTACCAATGCATCAGTTTTCAAATCCAAATCCCTCTTTCATACTTTATTTATAATTGTTCTTGCTTTCTTCATGATTTGTTCACAGCCATTGTGAATCCTATACCAACATCCTGTTCAATTTAACACAGCTCACACAGATAATCAACAAAAAATATTAAGAAAATCTTGATTCTTTTGTGAGAACGTGATACAATAAGTATGTGATTAAATTCAATAAATGTGTCTAAAAACGCACATTATTTCTTTAAACTGCACGAAAGGGAACTTGCAATGGAAACAACTGCGAAAGTGATTGCCGTATCCGGAAAGGGCGGAGTGGGAAAAACGACGCTGGCGGCGGCCATGGTTCGCCACCTGACGGAGTGCAAGCCGGACGCGAGGATCCTCGCGATCGACGCTGATCCCGCCGTCGGACTTTCCACGTGCCTCGGAATCGAAGTCACGCTCACGCTCGACGAGATCCGCAAGCAGATCATTGATAATGTGGAAGAGGGCCGCACCAAGGAAGCGATGGATCTCGTAGAGGAATCCCGCTACCGCATCTTTGACGCTCTGGTGGAAAAGAACGGCTTTGCTTTCCTCGCCATCGGCCGCCCGGAGGCGGAGGGCTGCTACTGCCGCATCAACGCTTATTTGAAGGATGTCATCACGATGCTCTCCCGCGAGTTTGACTATGTTGTCATTGACGGTGAGGCCGGCATCGAACAGATCAACCGCCGCGTGCTCGAAAAGGTCACGCACCTTCTTCTCGTCTCCGATCAAAGCCGCAAGGGGATTCAGGTCGTCGGAACGATCAAGCAGGTTGCCGACGAGCTCGTCATGTACGACCGCATCGGCGCGGTGATCAACCGCGTGACAAACCCCGATCTCAACAAGTTCATCACGATCCCGGGCGTCGACATTCTCGCTTACATCGATTCGGACGACTACCATGCCGCCAACGATATTCAGGGCAAAACGGTGTTCGATCTCCCGCCGGAGTCAAGCGTATACCGCGGAACGAAGGAAATTCTGGAAAAATTCGGTATTCTCTGAAGAGAGCGCAATTTAATTTACATATAAGGGCAAACACAAGAGAAAGAAATCAAAAAAAGGGGTGTGACATTTGAAGGATCTCAAGCATCTGATCTACTTTGAGCAGCTTCTGGATAATGCCGACAACGAGCTTGTGCGAAAGGCTGCAGCGGAAGGGAATCTGGCCCTGGGGTACACCTGCTACCATGTCCCCGAACCGATCCTCAACGTTGGCAACTGCTTCTCCGTCCGTCTCCGCGCTCCGCACACCGGCTCCATCGACATTGCGACGTACTACATGTCGAACTACACATGCGAGTTCGCCAGAGCGCTCACCGAACGCGCCATCGAGGGCGGCTACCAGTTCCTGGACGCTATGATCGGCGTGGACGCCTGCTCCATGATGAACCGTGCCATGGAGCACTTTGAAATCCTGCAGGTAAACGACAAGCCCAACTTCTTCGTGACCCACGCGGACATCCCCTTCAAGATCACCGACTACACGCTCGAGGCCTATGTAAAGCAGATGCGCCGCCGCGTGCTCGATGTCATGAAGGAAAAGCTCGGCGCGGACACGTCGGACGAGGCGCTGCGCAAAGCCGTGGAAGAGCACAATGAGGTCTGCCGCATCCTTACCGAAATCGGCGAGATGCGCAAGCTGGAAAACCCGCCCATCACCGGCTACGAGTACCACGTTCTCAATCTCGTCTCCTACACCTGCCCGAAGGCGCTCATCCTGCCTTACCTGCGTGAGACCCTTGCCGAGATCAAAAAGCGCAAGGTCGACGCGAAGCCCTGGTACCGCGCCCGTGTCTCCATCGTCGGCAGCGAGATCGACGATCCCATGCTCACCAAGCTCATCGAAAACTGCGGCGCGTTCGTGGTTTCCGACCGTTACTGCTTCGGCTCCACACCGGGCCGTGAGGTCATTGAGCTCAACGATACCGACGACGTACTTACGCAGCTCTGCCTGCACTACATGCAGCACTCCGAATGCGCCCGCTACATCTCCGACGAAAAGGTACAGCAGCGCCGCGACACCGCCGACCGCCTTGCCCGCGAGTTCGGTGCCGAGGGCATCATCTATGAGCAGATGAAGTACTGCGACTACTGGGGCTTTGAGCGCGCGCTCGTCAGCCACATCATGGCGGAAGAGAAGAACTGGCCTGTCCTGTCGATCGACCGTCTGTACAACAACGGCAATTCCGGACAGCTCCGCACCCGCGTGCAGGCGTTCGTTGAATCGCTGGAGATCAAGCGCATCCGCAAAGAGGGAGGGGAGAACTGATGGCGAAAACTCCGAAATACCCCAATCCGGCGTTCTTCCGCGCGAAGGACAACATGGACTGGAAGGCGCAGGGCGAAAACCTGAAGGAAGTCTTTGATATCGCCAAGGATATGCTCCTTGCCACCGACTGGAAAGCCTTTGGTGCACGCCAGAAGCAGGGCTGGGTCGACTTCGGCAAGCGCGTTGCCGAGGAAGCCGCCGAGATTGCCGCAATGTCCTGCGCGGAGCGCCGCGAGCTTCTGCTCAAGGGCGAGAAAAAGCTCGGCCGTCTCTATAAGAAGGGCGCTATGGCTACCGTTCGCCGCGAATGGCGCGGCGTCGGCGATACGGCGTACGATTTCTATGAGTGGCTGCGCATGTGGGGCATGCTGCTTGGCACGTTCTCCAAGGATCTCATCCCGGCGCTCAACTCCGTGCTGCACTACCGCTGGATGATGTCCTATCTCTGCTGTGTCGGCTTCATGGATAAGAACACCATGGGTCAGCGCGGCGCGGCTCTCAAGATGAGCCACCTCATGATCTATGACATTTTCCGCTACGTTGCCGAAAACCTCGTCCTTCAGGCGAAGGGCGATGCGAAGAACGGCAACAGCGCCGAGCTGAACAAGAAGGTCGTCCTCTTCGACGAGATGACGATGGGCCAGATCATGGCGGGTTTCCCGGACCTGATCGGCATTCCGTATCAGCTCTTCGCGGTGTTCCTGGTCTCCGAGATCGACCAGCTCACCTGCGTTCCGTACATCGACGCGGTCGAGAGCTTCGGCCTGCCGGCGGACTGCTGCCCGGTGCCTTCCTCCGAGTGCGGCGCTCTGGTGCTTGACGCGTTGCCGCACATGGGCAAGTGCTTCATCTCCAGCTCCATGCCGTGCGACGGCTCGACGATGGCGTCCTCCTACATGGCCCGCCGCTTCCCGGATCTCCCGGTGTTCCACCTGTGCTTCCCCGTCCGCTACGAGGACGAGGAGACCGTGCAGTGCGCCGCCGAGGATATCAAGGCCTGCATCAAGTTCATTGAGGAGCAGACCGGTGCAAAGTGGAGCTGGGACGCTTACTTCTCCGCCATGAAGCGCTTCAACACCGAGACGAGCTACGAGCTTGAAAAGTGGGCGGTCAACCAGACGGCGTATCCGCAGATCATCGGCCCTTGCTACGAGCTGTTCCGCAAGTGGAACTACGAGATGGACGGCGGCATCGATCCGCGCATCATGAAGACCTTCAAGAAGGTCAACAAGATCATGCTCAAGGCCTACGAGCGCAAGGAAGAGGCATGGCCCGGCAAGATGAAATACCGTGCGATCGTGTGGTCCTGCCCGGCGCACTACTATGCCAACTTCTCCAACTGGCTCGCGAACTGCTGGGGCGTCAACGTTCTCGTTGAGATGGAGAGCCTCAACTTCACCAAGCCTCTCGAGACCGAGGATAAGGAAGAGGCGCTGCGCGATCTCGGCCGTCTGTACGAGCGCATGGTCATGCGCCGCCACACGAATGGCGGTTATCAGCACGTTGTTGACGAGCTGTGGAAGCAGTGTGAGATCTGGAACGTCGATCTTATCATCATGTATCAGAACGTTGCCTGCAAGAACATGGCCACCGTGCAGGGCATTCTGGACGATCAGGCGCGCGAGCAGAACCGCAAGATGATCTGGATCGAGCACGATCTGATGGATCCGCGTACCGTCTCCCGCCGCCAGATGCGCGACAAGGTGAGCGAGTATATGCGCACCGTTATGCATGCCGAGCCTTTGGATCCCACGCTGGTCGATTTCGAAGACGAGATCTGCCTCTAAAAGAAATTAATAAAAAGTAGAAATAGAATCATTATTGGAGGGTAAATAACCATGGCCAAGAAGTATTTCGCCGGATGCGATGTCGGCTCCACCTACACCAAAGCAGTTATCCTTGACGAGCAGGGAAACATTGTCGCGCACACCACCATCCGCAGCAAGATCAACTCCGAGCAGTCTGCCCAGATCGCCATGCAGGAAGTCATCGATCAGGTTCCCGACCTGAAGTCCTCCAAGGATCTTGAGTATCTCATCGGCACCGGCTACGGCCGCAACAAGGTCCCCTTCGCCGACGAGAACGTCTCCGAGATCAGCTGCCACGCCATGGGTGTCCATGTCACCGACCCGACCGTCAAGGCCATCATCGATATCGGCGGCCAGGACGTTAAGGGTATCAGCATCGACACCGACGGTACTGTTAAGAACTTCGCCATGAACGATAAGTGCGCCGCCGGCACCGGCCGCTTCTACGAGGCGATGGCGCGTTCCTTCGAGATGACGCTGCCGGAGTTCTCCAATCTGTCTCTTGGCGCGAAGAACGTCATCCCCATCACTGCGCAGTGCACCGTGTTTGCCGAGTCCGAGGTCATTACGCTCGTCGGCGAAGGCAAGCCCATGGACGAGATCGCTGCCGGCATCCAGATGGCTGTTGCCAAGCGCTGCTTCGTCATGGCGAAGAAGGCGGGCGCTACCGACAGCATCACCCTGACGGGCGGCTGCGCGAAGAACGCCGGCCTCAAGCAGGCCATTGAGCACGTCCTCAAGCTCAAGGTCATCGACCTCAAGACCGACCCACAGCTCATGGGTGCTCTCGGCGCGGCGGAATACGCCCGCCAGAAGGGACTTTCGAAAGGAGTATAATTCCCTATGAAAAAATTCTGGAAAGTGTTCGGTAAGATCGCCGGTATCCTGACGGCGGTTATCGGAGTTCTGTTTGTGGTCTATTTCTGGAATCTCGACCAGAAGCTTCTCTCCTGGGCGTATACGCAGGTCAACCGGATCTTTGACCGCAAGAAAGCGGACATCAAGTTCTGATGGAGCTTTTTAACGGATGTATCCACGAAACGGAGGAGCTGCTCGGCAGCTCCTCCGCGAAAAAATGGGCGTATGACCCGGCGGCATGCTGGGCAGAGACGTCCCGGAACGAGCTTGTCATGCTCCGCGAAGCGGCGTATGAGCTTGGCGGCAGCGCCAAAAGCGCCGTGTCGTACAGCTGCTTTACGACCGACGAGCGTCTGGTCGGGCCGGACGAGGTCTGGCTTTACGGCCCCGATCTCTCGGAGATCCGCGGGGACTGCGCGTTTGCCCGCATCGTTTTGTTCTCCATTCAGGACGTGGGAGAAGAGGACGAGGCATACCGCGCGCTGCAGGATATTGAATTTGTCAAATACCATGTGTTCCCGAAGGGATATATGATTCGCGCCCTCTCGGAGGATAATCGCGAGCAGGTGCGCGTGAGCCGCGATGCCATTCGCAGCGGCATCTCCTTCCGGAACGTCGGCTTTGACTATATCCGCAAATTCCGCGAGAAGGAAAACGTTCGCGGTGTGCGCGTGATCTTCGTCACCGCGCCGGAGGCGGATTATCCTGCCCTCCGCGCCGCGGCGCGCAAGGTCACCGACATTACACGTTCTCTCAGCACCATTCTTGATGGCATACCCACGGACTGCGACTCGTGCGGACTGCGCGAGATCTGCGACGAGGTGGAGGGTATGCGTGAGCTTCACTTCCAGCAGGCGGGGAAGAAGTCTCCGTCGGAAAAATAAGAAAGCATCAACGGAGGAAGCCCCATGCGTGATTTAAAAAACCTGATCTTCTTCGACGATCTGCTGCAGGAGTCCTATAACTCGCTCGTCCGGCAGGCAAAAGAAGAGGGAAAGCATGCTCTCGGCTATACCTGCTATTTCATGCCGGAAGTCCTGCTGGATCTGCCCGGCTGCTTCAGCGTTCGTCTCCGCGCCCCGCGCTGCACCTCCCCCGATATGGCTACCTATTACATGTCCAGCCGCGTCTGCCACTACGCCCGCAGCCTTCTTGAGCGTGCGCTGGAGGGCGGCTACAACTTCATCGATGCTCAGCTCGGCACCGAGACCTGCGCCGGCACCTGCCGCTTCCAGGAGCATCTTGCCGAGCTGCCCGATCTCATTCAGAATGAGAAGTTCTTCGTCTCTTTTACGGACGTTCCGTTCAAGAAGAACGAGAACAGCATCGAGCACTTCACTGCCACGCTGCAGAAGCATGTTTTGGATGAGCTGCACGAGCACTTCGGCATCGACACGTCCGACGAAGCTCTGCGCGCCACGATCGAAGCTCACAACGAGGTCTGCGACATCATCACGCAGATCGGCGATTTCCGCAAGCTCGATAACCCCACGATTACCGGCACGGAGTTCCACATCATCAACCTCGTCTCGATGGTCTGCCCGAAGTATCTGATCCTCCCGTATCTGCGTGAAACGCTCGAGGATCTCAAGACCCGCGAGCCCGACGCGAAGCCCAACTACCGCGTCAAGGTCGTTATTGCCGGTTCCGAGAACGACGATCCCGACTTTACCAAGCTCATCGAGAGCTGCGGTGCTCTCGTCGTGGCTGACCGCTACTGTTACGGCTCTCTGCCCGGACGCGAAAAGATCGAGATCCGGGAGGGCGAAAGTGCGCTCCGTGCTGTCGCCCGCCACTATCTCGAAACGAGCGTCTGCCCGCGCTCGATGGAGCAGGATGCCATGCGTCAGCGCAAAAAGTACATCGCCGACGTCGCCAGAGAATACAAGGCGGACGGCGTGATCGTGGAGTCCAACAAGTTCTGCGAGTACTGGAGCTACGAACGTGTGGCGGATACGATCATCCTGCCGCGTGACTTCGGTCTGCCCGTGTGCTCGATCGAGAAGGAGTACATCAACTCTGCCTCCGGTCAGCTCCGCACGCGCTTCCAGGCGTTTGTGGAGAGTCTGGAGATCAAGAAGATCCAGGAGAAGGAGGCTGCGAAGAATGGATAAGGCGAAAATGAAGAAAGCCTTGAAGGATTTCTGGTACGGCAAGCCCCATGGCGAGCGCCGTCTCGGCGATCTTCTGGAGGATAAGACCGGCCTTTACAAGCACCGTGAGTGGCGCGGCGTAAAGGACACGATGTATTACTTCAACAACATATGGCTGTATAACTACGGTCAGATGGTGGCGGACATTCTCAAGAGCGAAGAGCCGCTGGCCTTCTTCAAGGGCGTATGGCGCTACCGCTGGGTCGGCCAGACGTATCTCCCGGTTTTGCATTGGTTCGACCGCGGCCTGCAGGGCCTGCGCGGTGAGGCGCTGCGTGCCTCCGCGTGGCATTACCGCGGCATGGTCAGCGTGACCATCCAGCAGTTCCAGCGCATGTTTGCCGCCGACACAAAACTGCATAACGGCAAGCAGAACGATTATTATGATCACACCATTGCCCACAAGGAAACGGTATGGGGCGGTGTGTTCTATCCGTGGGCGGACAAGTTTAAGCACGTTCCTCTTGAAATGATCCCGTATTTTGTCACCTGCCATGTGAACAGTCACACCGTTCTCCACTACATCGATGCTGTGCAGTCCATCGGTCTGCCGGGCGACCCGTGCCCGATGTGCCAGGCGGAAGCCGGTATCTTTGTGCAGGACGACGTGCCGGATTACTCCCCGATGTTCATCACGTCCAACGAAGCGTGCGACGCTTCCGTTGCGAGCACCGCTCTGCAGGACTGGTTCTTCAATAAGCCTCTGTACGCCATGCCGCAGCCGATGCAGTTTGATGATCCGCTCGTCAAGAAGCATTGCGCCAAGGAGATCGAGGGCGCGTGGAAGTTCGTTGAGGAAATGACCGGCGTGCCGTTCAGCTGGGATCAGCTTGTTAAGAATCTGGAAGCACAGAACGAGCTGCAGCGTTTCGAGTGGGAAAAGTGGGATGTCGCCGCGAATACCGACTATTATCCCATCAACGGCGTTGCGCAGGCGCTCTACCGTATCTATCAGTCGCAGTACGGCGAAAACTTCATCTGGCATGAGGTCGACGCCCGTGTCCGCAAGATCATGGAACGCTGCGTGAAGAACAAGACCGTGTCTTTCCCCGAAACGCGCCACCGCGTGATCGCCTGGTCCTGCGCTCCGCTCTACTACTCCAACTGGTGCACTTGGGCGTACAACTGCTGGGGTCTCAACGTTGTCATCAACATGGACTCGCTCATGTTCGATATGACCATCCGCACCGACAGCTACGAGAACACGCTCGAGGACATGGCGCAGTACCATATGTGGGCGCCCATGCGCCGCATGGCCGTCGGCGGCATGCATCACTTTTTTGAGCTCTGGAAGTATATGGAGCAGTTCAACTGTGACATGGTCGCCATGTACGACCAGCTTCAGTGCAAGGGCGCGCAGGGCATGCACGGTGTGTTCGAGGATGAATTCCGCAAGCGCAACATCCATGCCATCTGGATTCCTCACGCGCTGCCGGACAGCCGCACCGTTTCGCGTGCGGAGATCCGCCGCATCATCAACGACTACATGACCACTGTCATGCACGAAGAGCCGCTTGATCCGTCGCTGCTTGAGTTCGACGATTCCATGAGCTGGTAACAGGGAGGAAGAAAGAATGCGTAAACTGTTTAAGATCCTCGGCAAGATCGCCGGCATTCTGGCGGGGCTTTATGCGCTGCTGTTTGCGGTGTTCTATTTCGACCTCGACGGTAAGCTGCTGTATTATGTGGTTGAGCCGTTCCTCTGCAAACACTACGATAAAATGGAACGCGAGGACGTCACCAAGCGCGCCTACAAGATCGACTGAGCAAAATGGACCCTCCGGAGATTCCCGGAGGGTTCTCTTTTCTCTGCGGGATGGGTTTTGTAACCGAATTTGAATGAATCAGCGGCAGCTCGGCGCTATAATACGGCAATCGGTCGATCCACAGGAAAGAAGATAAAACGCTATGCACCGTAGAGACGAAATGCGCGTTCTGGATATGACGCGCGGGAAGACAATCACACTCCTGCTGCGGTTTTCTCTGCCGCTTTTTTTGGGGAACCTGCTGCAGCAGCTCTATAATCTCGCAGACACCTCGATCGCGGGAAATCTGCTGGGCGATGCGGCGCTCGCGCAGATCGGGGCGACGGCGGCGCTGTACGCGCTTATCACAAATGCGGCGTTCGGGCTCAATAACGGCCTTGGCCTTGCTGTCAGCCGGAGCTTTGGCGCGGGGGACGATAAGCGAATGCGGCAGAGCGTTTGCTGGATGGTTGAGTTATCCTTGCTGAGCGCACTGGTCATGACATCGGCCGTTCTGCTTTTTCGGAAAAGTATCGTGTCTGCGCTGCAAATTCCGGCGGACACGGTGGAGGGCGCTTTGCAGTATCTGACGGTTATCCTCGCCGGGATTCCGTTTACCATGCTGTATAATCTCGAATCCGCACTTTTGCAGGCGGTAGGCAACAGCACCATGCCGCTGCTGTTCCTCCTGTTCAGCAGCCTTCTCAACGTGGGGCTTGATCTGCTGTTCATGGGGCCGCTCGTCATGGGTGTGCAGGGCGCGGCCATCGCCACGATCCTCTCGCAGGCCGTCAGCACGGCGCTCGGCGGCGTGTATATCCTGAAAAACTATCCGGAACTGCGCTTTTCCAAGGACGATCATGCCGCCGGGCGGAAGTATGCCCCCGGCATGCTTTGGGCGGGCATCAGCATGGCGCTGATGAGCGCCATCTATAATATCGGGAGCGTTGTGCTGCAAGGCAGCATCAACGCACTTGGAAACATGTATATCGCCGCACAAGTCGGCGCGCGGCGGCTCGCAGAGTTTTTCTATATGCCGGGCGGCTCCGTCGCCACGGCCATGGCGACGTTTGCCAGCCAGAACTATGGGGCGGGCAAGCGGTCTAGGATCGCCGAGGGCGTCCGAACCGCCATTTTGCTGTATGGCGCGTGGTGGCTCGCCGCGCTGGCGTTCACGTTCCTGGCGGCCCCGGCCGCCGTCCACGCGATCACGGGGAGCGACAGCGACGCGGTAATACAAAACGCGGTGCAGTATTTAAAGATCAGCATCCCTATGATCCCGCCGATGGCGGTGCTTGTGATACTGCGCAGCACGCTGCAGGGGATGCGCCACACAGTCGCACCGCTGCTGTGCAGTTCTCTGGAATTGATCGGAAAGGTGATCTTCGCGTTTTGGATCGTCCCAGTGCAGGGATATATCGCGGTGTGCGTCTGTGAGCCCGTCACATGGGTGATTTGCTGCGTGTTTATTCTTGCCGCAGCATTCCTGTGCCGGAATGATTTCCGGGATGAAAAAGAGGGAGAAGGTGTGTGACCTTCTCCCTCTTTTTATAACAACATTTCGCGTTTCAGCTCTCTCTGCCGGTCGCAGCACCAGACGATAACGTCCGCGGTGTTTTCCCGGAGAAAGCTCTCCAGTTTCTCGCAGTTTTCGATGGCCTCCCGGTGTTGCGCTGCGGTGATTGTGCCGCTCTGTAGCGCTTCGTCCAGCTCATTCCGGTCAACGACCTCGATCGAACCGTCGGCGGAGACAACGATATCGAGGTACATGTCCTCAAATGTTGGGTTTTCCGGATCGTCAAACCGGCTGCCGCCGGTAATGTCAAAGTAAATTTGTATGAGCCGGTCATATTCGTCGAACATCGCCGTCAGCCACCAGTATGCGCCGGGAACAGCCGCTTGAAGCCACGAATACCCGGCATCAGCGATGAGAACGGCGCGGCTCTGATAGTGCACTGTGAGCGGCCCGGTCACCTCGTCGATGGAAGTGAGGGAAATTCGTCCGGTGTTGCCGAAAATGTCGGCATCCTCGCGGGAAGTATACCGCCGTTTCGTGATGCGCTTCCAGTCGGTGCGGCGCATGTCACGTTCTTTGCTCATGATGTTACCTCCCTATGTACTCGCCCTCGGCGACAACGATCGCCGGGCCGGTGAGATAGATATCGCATACGGTGTCCTCCTCCACGGAGAGCGAGACCTGCAGCTCGCCGCCGGGAAAATCCAGCCGGAGCGTTTCATTCCTGATCTCGCCGCGCAGCCGCATCGCAGCGGCAGTGGCTCCCGCACCAGTGCCGCAGGAGAGCGTAAAGTCTTCCACGCCGCGTTCGTACGTGACCGCCTTTACGTGATCGCGGCTGAGGCGCTTGCGGAACGTCACATTCGCGCCCTTCGGGAAAGCGGCATAGCTGCGTATGAAAGCGCCGAGAGAGCGGAGCTCGCATTCCGGCATCGCATCCCATTCCGGCAATTCCAAAACCGCGTGAGGGATACCGGGATCGCCGAGCTCGAGATAGGATGCTGACAAAATTTGCCCGTCCCACGGGATGCCGATCTCGGCTTCTGTGACGGTAGGATCATTCAGGCGGACACAGTAAAGATCCTCCTCGATGCGCTGCCCGACAACGATCCCGGCGGTCGTTTCGATGCGCTGAATGTCCCCGGCGATACCGTGATCATATCCGTAGCGTGCGATGCACCGTGCGCCGTTGCCGCACATTTCGCCGAGCGAGCCGTCAGAATTATAAAACCGCATGGCGTAGTCGCCGATGCCCTGCGCCGGAAGAATGATCATCAGCCCGTCCGCACCAATAGAAAGACGGCGGCGGCAGAGAGCGGCGGCAAGGGAAGAATATTCGCTCTCGCTTATCTCGCCGGAGCGGTTATCCAGAACGATGAAGTCGTTCCCGGCACCCTGCATTTTCGTGAATTTCATGGAATACACCTCTTCCTCTGTCATTCGTCAAAGTCATCCGATTGAAGCGTCTGGACAATGCGTCCGGTCGGCGTTGCGCCGAAGAGCTTTCCGTAGGCACGGGAAAAAGCGGAATAGCTGCGAAAGCCGCAGCGGAAGCAGGCGTCCGTGGCCGCTATCCCGGAGGCAATGAGATCGCGCGCTGCCAGAAGCCGCTTGTCGGAGAGATAGTTGTGGATGGAGGTGCCTGTCTCCTCGCGGAATCGGCGCATCATGTGGTACTTGCTGATATAAAATCGTGCGGCCAGATCGTCAATGGAGATGTCCTCGGCGAGATTGGCTTCCAGATAACGCAGAATATCCAATATCTTCCCGTCTCGCGGCACGACTGGCTGCGGGAGCTCGGAGCCGGTTTTTTGCATCGAACGTCCGATCTCCACGAGAAGCCGCAGCAGCGTACACCGCGAGAGGATGACGTTCTCCCCGCCGCTTGCGGCCATTTCACTCTCCAACTGCTCGGCCAGCGAGCGCAGCCGCCGCCGGACGTCCTCTGTCGGGCGGAGCACATGCCCCCGCTGCCCGGAGAAGATATCCTCCAGCGAGTAGTCCGGCACGGAGCTTTCCGCGAGCAGGGCAGGGGAGATATAGAGGATCACGCGTTCATACGAAATGCCCTCTTCGAATTCGGGCTTATGTACGCACCGGCTGCCCACGAGCACAACGTCGCCCGGGAGCAGAAGATAGCGCCGTCCCTCCACAATATAGCTGCCGCTGCCGGAGAGGAGAAGAACGATCTTGCAGAATTCGTGGTAGTGATAGTCTACTTTTGTTCCGCGGTCGTCCTTTAAATGGAAGAGCCGGAAATCCTCCAGCAGGTATCCGCGTTTTTCATAATTCTCGTCCATACTGTTCTCCATAAAAGCATCTTTTGCAAAGAGTATAGCATAGAATGCGTTTACTTTGCAAGGCGTGCGCAGTAAAATAGAGCACGAAAACACTTGGTGGAGGTTATGTGCAATGAAAAAGTTTATGAAGAAATATGGTTTCATTACACTGATGCTGCTCGGCATCGTCGCAGGCTGCATTGTCGGTGCGGCTTGGCCGGGCGCAACGGCTCTGGAGCCGTTCGGAACGCTGTTCATCAATATGATGTTCTGCGTTGTTGTTCCGATGGTATTCTGCTCCATCGCTTCGGCGATCGCGAACATGAGCTCGGCGAAGCGCGCCGGGCGCATCATGGGCATCACGGTCGGGACGTTCCTTTCTACTGCGGCCATTGCGGCAATCCTGATGTACATCATCGTCCGTTTTATCCCTGTGTTCACCGCTGCGCCCAGCTATGAAGAATCCGGCGTCGGCACCGTGGATATCGGGACGCTCATCATCAACTTCTTCACGAAGCCTGACTTTACTGAACTCTGGAGCCGCCGTGCTATTCTCCCGCTGATCGTTGCTGCGATCATCTTTGGCTTCGGCATCCAGATGTACGGTGGCAGAGAGTCCCGCGTAGCGCTCCTGCTCAACGACCTTACCGAAGTCCTTATGAAGGTCATCAAGCTCATCTCCTACTACGCGCCCGTCGGCTTCTTCGGTTTCTTTGCTTCGCTCGTTGCGACGCACGGCTCGGACTTCGTTTCCAACTACGCCCGCGCCATCGGCATTTATTATGTTGTCTCTGTGATCTATCTGCTCATTTCCTCTCCGCTGTACGCCCGCTTTGGCGGCGGTAAAGGTGCGGCGAAGGTCATGTTCCGGCACCTCTTCCGCCCGGCGGCCACCGCATTCGGCACCTGCTCCTCGGTCGCTACGATCCCGGTGAACATGGAGGTATCCGAAGAGACCGGTATTTCCAAGGAAGTCTCCGATATTGTCATGCCGCTCGGCGCTACGATGCATATGGACGGCTCGGCGATGGGCGCCATTATCAAGGTTGCGTTCCTCTTCGGCATGTTCGGCAAGGACTTCGGTACGGGTGAGGCCATCCTTGCGATCGTTGTGGCGGTGTTCTCCTCGGTCGCCATGTCCGGCATCCCCGGCGGCGGAGGAACGGGCGAACTGGTGCTCTGCTCGATGTTCTTCCCGGATCACCTTAGTGTGGCGTTCCCGATCGCACTTGCCATCGGCGAGCTGATCGACCCGCCTGCGACGATGGTAAACGCTGCCGGCGACTACGTGGTGAGCTTCATTGTCTCCCGCTTCGTAGACGGCAAAGACTGGCTTCAGAAGAAGCTGCACGGCGCGAAAACCGACGCGGTCAGCGAATAAAACATATGGCATGAAAAAGGGCTCCGGACGATTGGATCGTTCGGAGCCCTTTTTCATATACGTCAGAGCTTTGCGGCGCGCATCGCGCGTCCGCTTGTGCGCATGGCTTCTGTGTTGAGGGCGCTTCCGTCGAGAATGAGCTGCCCGTTGATAAATACCTTCTCTATGCCGAAGGAGTGGCCGTGATCCTCTTCTCCGGTTTTGAGTTTCTCCTCATTAAAAACGGTAAGATCGGCGAAATAGCCCTCGCAGATGTATCCGCGCTCCGGGATCGAGAACCGGTCGGCAACACCGCCTGTCATTTTGCGGATCGTTCGCGGCATCGTGTCGCCGGTACCGCAAAGAGAGTATTTGAGGAATTTGGGGAAGCAATCGTAAATGGCGGGGTTTTGTACGCCGTGCGGCTCGACCCAGGCGTCGGTCATGTAAAGGCATATATCGTCCCGGGAAAGGTCGCTGACGATCTCCGGTGTGCTGTATGGCCCCATATTGACCCGGCCTTTGAAGTTGCTCATCTCGCAGAGATCGAGATAGGCGTCGATATCGGATTTCCCCATCTCCTCCGCGATCTGCGCTACGGTCTTGCCCTCGTACCGCTCGTTTCCCTCGCCGACGTAGGCGATCGTTATATCGTCCCAGCCGAAGCCGAGAAGCGCGATGCTCATTTTGGCAAGCAGAGAGAAGCGGAGCTTGTTCACCGGGCGGCGCTTCTCCTCGGCGCTGAGCGCCTGATACCATGTCGGCATGACGACCGTGATAACGGATACACCGAGCAGCTCGCTGTATATGTCAAACTGCGCGTCCACGCCGTTTTCCCGCATCCGGTAGATGATCTCCTTGAGTTCGTCCTTGCAGCGGAATGAGCGGCGGCCTACGAAAATCGCGTGGGAGTACTGGAGCTTCATATGTGTGCCGCGGCTGATCTCCTCCAACTCGTCGAGCGCACGGAGAAGGTGCGGCCGGCCGAGCAGGGGATAGGTCATAGAAACGGCGCTGCACGCTCGAGGATGTACGGTCATTGGCCGGTTATACCGCTCGGCGAGGCGCGCGACTTTCTTCAGCTCGTCGATCGAAACATAAAGCCCCGGCTCATACATCAGCCCGAGGGATACACCGCAAGCACCTTCCTTGAGGCTCTGCTCCATGACGGCGAGCATCTGTTCTTCCTCGGAGGGAGTCAGGTCGCGACCGTCAAAGCCTGTGATCCCGGCGCGAGCGGAGCAGTGGCCGACAAGCGCGGCAATATTGCAGGGAGAGCGGCCGTCCACAGCGTCGAGCAGTGCGCCCGCAGACGGATATATGCCGGTCTCCTCACCGCGGTAGCCGAAAAGACCGCCGCCGATCTTATCGAGATGCGGCGTGCCCGGCGCAAAGCCTGTGGCGGAGAGGCCGCAGTTGCCGGTGATGAACGAGGTGATGCCCTGCCGGATGAACGGCTCAAAGAAAGGCTGCGGGTCGCGGCGGATGGCAAACCAGTCGTTGTGGGAATGGGCATCCATAAATCCGGAGGACACGGAAAGCCCGTGGAGATCGATCACCTGCGCTTCGTTGCAGGAGAGCCCCGCTCCGATCTGTTCGATGCGGTCGCCGCGGACGAGAATGTCGCCGAGGAAAGCGTCAGAGCCTGTCCCGTTATAGATCTTGCCGTTTTTCAGAAGATATGTCATAAGAGCCTCCCAGTTTCAGGATCGGATAGTTCTGCTTAAGTCGTTCGTCAGAATAAGCTCAGCTGCGCACGGGCCGCTTGATCATCCATAGTGTTCAGATAGGAGAAGATTTCGCGGTTATCGTGCATCATGCCGTTCTCTTCGCAGAAGGCGTGATAGAGCCGCATGAGCTCTGCATTGCGCGGACTGGTGTTTTCATAGGAAAGGCCAAAGGTGCGGATGTACCGCTCCTTCATACCCGGGAACAGCCGGTCGAGCTGCGCAAAAAAGTATTCGCGGTTGCCTTCGCGGAGCGTCACCCCCATACCGAAGCAAATGACGCCTTTTGCCTTTGCCTCGGCACAGTAGCGAAGAATGCCGAGAATGTTTTCCTCCGTGTCGTTGATGAACGGCAGAATGGGGGAGAGCCATACAACAGTCGGGATCCCGGCCTCGCGAAGCTTTTTCAGCGCAGCGAAGCGTTCTGCGCTCGTGCAGACGTTTGGCTCAAGCTTCTGGCAAAGCATCTCATCGTATGTGGTGAGTGTCATCTGCACCACACACTTTGTTTGCTCATTGATGGCTTTTAGCAGTTCAATATCGCGCAGTACGCGGTTGGATTTCGTTTGCAGTGTGAACCCAAAGCCATACCGGAGCGCGAGTGAGAGCGCGCCGCGGATATAGCATAGTTCCGATTCAAGCGGGATGTAGGGATCCGTCATTGCGCCGGTGCCGAGCATACAGGTGCTCCTCCTGCGCCGGAGCGCATCCTCCAAAAGCGCAAGAGCGTTTTCCTTGACTTCGATATCCTCAAAGGCGTGATCCATGTGATAGCAGCGGCTTCTTGAATCGCAGTAAATGCAGCCGTGCGTGCAGCCGCGGTAAAGGTTCATCCCATTTGCCGCGGAAAGGATCCCTTTGGCCTGAACATAATGCATGTTCTCAGGAGTTGTCCGCTAAGCGGAGGACCATATAATCGCAGGAAAAGTTTTCTCCGTTGACCTTCAAAAACGCGGGGATCGTTCCGACCTTTGTAAATCCAAACTTTTCGTATAGCCGGATGGCGCGCTCGTTATCCGAGCGGACTTCCAACTCCAACTGTTCGATTCCGTTGTTCCGGGAAAAAGCAACAAGCTTATCCATCAGCGCCGTGCCGACGCCGCGGTGCCATGCGCAGCGCCGGACGCTGACGCCGATCGAAGCGCGGTGGCTCATGCGGCGCTTCAAACGGCTGACATGAGCGATACCGATGATCTCGCCGTCCTCTTTCGCTGTGTACATCACGCCGTCGGACGAACCAATCATGGAGCGGAGAAAAGCTTCCTCGTTTTCCACGGTGGTGGGCAGACCTTCTGCGCCCATGTTGAGATTGTCCGTTTCACCGCCGACAGCTTTCAGATATTCCAGTATCGCCGCAGCGTCCTCCGGTCGGACATTTTCTATGATGAAATCGTTCATGGTCGTACTCCGTTTCCATTTTACATTCAATTATTTATATTTATAGCAGAATCCAGAGGAAAAAACCAGAGGGAAAAGCGGAAAACCGCCGCGTTTCGGAAAAGAAACGCGGCGGTTTGCCATATTACGAGGGAATTGCTTGTGCTATGAAGTCCGACACTTTAGATAAGCGCCGGGACGTCAAGAGCCACGTCACTGAGCGGATAGGTGCAGCAGGGATGGATCCAGCCGAACTTCTTGTCCGCTTCGCGGCGGCCGTCCGCCTCGGCAGGGACGAACACCTCACCGGAGAGCAGCAGGGAGTGGCACCAGCCGCATTCGCCGCTGCGGCAGCGGGACGGGGCTTTGATGCCTGCCTGCTCCATGGCGGAGAGCAGCGTTTGATCCGCACGGCAGGGAACGGTCTGCGTTTCACCGCGGATGGTGACGGTGATGGTATATGTTTTTCCGGTGGCAGCGGCGGGATAAGCGGTGCTGCGTGCGGGATCGCCGTAATCGCCGTACAGTTCCTTGCGGGCGCGGCGGCGGGGGAGACCGAGCGCGGCGATCTGCGTGTCGGCAAAGGCATACATCGCCTTCGGGCCGCAGAGGAAGAGCGAGTAGTCGCCGTCTCCGGCGTATTTCTTTATGAGCTCCGCGGTGATGAAGCCGTGCTCGTAGCCCTCGGCCTCTTCATCCGAGAGCACGTGGACGATCTTCACGCGGCCATTCGAACGTGCCGCGACGGCGTCCAACTCATCGCGCAGCAAAATGGACTCGCGCGTGCGGTTGCCGTAGAGAATGGTGAGATCAAAGTCCTCAATGCCGTCGGCGATGGCGCACGCCATGGAGTGGAACGGTGTGATGCCGCTGCCGCCTGCCATGGCGACGATATGCTTTGCATCGCGCAGACGCAGATAATAGAAATCGCCCTGCGGGCCGGAGATCACAGCTTCGGTGCCTTCCTTCCAGTTATCAAGGATATACTCGGAAACATAGCCGCCCTTGGAGCGGCGAACGGTGATGGTGTAGCTTTCATGAAGTGCGTCCGCCGGGCCGGAGCAGATGGAGTAGGGCTTCCAGAGCGTAGCGCCGCCGGTTGTAACCTCCACGGTCGTATACTGACCGGCGCGGAAATACGCCATCTCCTCGGTACCGCGTGCCGGATCGGGAACAAGAACGAAGCTCTTTGCGTCGCCGTGGTCGACGACCTTCGCGACCTTGACGAACTGTTTCGCCGGGTGCAGTTTTTTTGCGAGGATGTTTGCGTTATAGATCGACTGCGGCATCTCGTCGGTCGCTGCGGCGATGTGCTGCTCGCGCAGCTTGACTTCGCCGAGAAATGCACCGACGCCCAGTCCCTTGAGAGCTGATTTATCGTAATTATACTTCGCCATCTTTACTTGCCCTCCTTCATATCAAGAAGCGTATAGCGCGCCTGCTCCGCACCGGAGAGGTACGCCTGCGAGTAACCGTCCATCTGCGTGCCGTGACCGCCGCAGAAGCGCAGACCCTTGATGGTATAGTCGAGCTTGTGACCGCTCTGCACGCGCGGGAACATGCCGTCCCACGTGCCGCAGGCATAGCCGTAAACGTCGCCCTGCGGTGTGCCGAGATAGCGCGCCCAGGTGACAGGCGAGGCAACGACAATCTCTTCAATATGGCTGCGAAGATCGATGCCCGCGACCTTTTCAAAGTGCGTGATGCACTCTTCGGCGATGGCGTCCTTGACCTTGAAGTAATTTTCAACGCTCACATCGGCAAAGGCATCCTCCGTATAGAACTTGGCAAACTGCACCATGCAGGTGCCTTCGGGCGTGCAGTCCGGGATCGCCTCGTTGATGATCGTGACGCAGTAATCCTTGTGCGTATCGATCGTCGCAGCATTTTCGTACTGTGCGAGCGTGTCGCCCGTGGAGCGGACGAACGTGTCGTATGCTTTGAAACCGAGCTGTTCGTAGGGGATGTCGAGACCGAGATATACGGTGAACGCGCTCTGCGCGAGCTTGCGGGCGTTCATCAGCTTGCGCTCGCGCTCCGGCACCTCCGCCTTGTCGACCATGCGGTCGAACACCACGTGCGGCATCAGGTTGGAGATCACGCGCTCACAGGCGATATACGTGCCGTCTGCGAGCTCGACGCCGTGCACTGCTCCGCCCTTTACGTCGATCTTCTTCACTTCCGTGTTGTACCAGATCTCACCGCCCATCTCGCGGATGCGCTTATCAAAGGCGAGGGAGATTTCATGGCTGCGATACCGCGCCATCCATGGCTTCTGCGTGAGGTATGTATAGGTCATAAAGGCGTAAACGGCAAAGCTCATCTTTGTGGAGTCTACGCCGACATAGTCCCAGTAGGACTCGAAGATCTCGCGTGCTTTATCCGGCACGCCGATGCGCCGGAGCATATCGTCCGTCGTCATCGGGACGACCTTCATAAGATCGTGGTATTTGAACAGCATTTCCACCTTAGCCGGGGGAGACGGCTCATTATGGTGCGCGGCGAGCCAGCCCACACCGTCGGTGAGCATGCGGCCGAGCTCCAGCACCGTTGTGATGCTCTCGCGCGAGCCTGGAACGGCGCACTCCATCTCATCAATGAACGCCTGCACACCCACGGGCATCAGCACGTCAAAGCCCGTATCCGGGTCAGTGTTGATGGAGCGGAACGCCTCTTCCGTAGAGACCCAGTCCACGTTGAGGCCATACCCGTCGAGCAGCGTGCGCACCGCGCCCTGATGTTCGCCCTTGCCCATCTGGCACAGCTCATGAAGCGTGCCTTCAAACTCAAACCGTCCTCTGCGAAACGATGTGGCACAGCCACCGGGGAGGTTGTGCTTTTCCAGCACGAGAACCTTCTTGCCTTCCTTTGCGAGGTATGCTGCTGCGCTCAGTCCGCCGTTACCGGCACCGACAATTACAATGTCGTATTTTGTCTTTGCCATTGAATACCCCTCTCTCAATCATTTTGTGGTTAGACCACAAAATGATTATAAAAGCATTTCGCGGAAACTGCAAGAAAAAAAGTAACCCCCCAGTAAAACTGGGGGTTCTTCCTATGCGGGCAAAGCCCTCT
>ENA-UOIY01000715-UOIY01000715.1-human-gut-metagenome-genome-assembly--contig:-P114-NODE-715-length-48899-cov-100.004832_pt1 | contig 48899 bp, 38 predicted proteins | sample MGYA00242335_ERZ723882 | MGnify/ENA metagenome assembly ERZ723882
CAGCACATAGCCGCCCGCGTCCTCCCGCAGCAGCATCGCGCCGAACACGCCCCATGCGGCGGTCTGCCCCGGCCCGACGACCGTGCCCGCTGTCTGCATCAGCGCGCGCACAGCAGTATACACGCTGCGGAGAGGCTTATTACCTCGCGCCGCTGCCTCCGGCGGGTGTTTTCCCGCACCCGCTGCTTGACGAGTGCGACCCGTCTTGCGGTATCGTACATATCGTTTGAACCTCCTCTCTGGATTCTTTGAAATGCGGCTTAAAAAACCCCTTCACTTATATAGGTACAAAAAATCGAAAAAACTCTCACCCAAAACGCAAAATTTTTCAAAAAATTTGAGAGCCGCCAAAAAGCAGCTCTCAAGGAGGAAATGTTCGGTTATTTCACCCGTGACAATCGGAAAGCAGACAATCTTCCCGCCGCCACCAGCAGCACCGGCAGGGTGTAGGCCACATACTGCGCCGCGCCGCCGTGGGCGATGAGCAGATTATAGATGGCGTGGAGCGTGATGGCCGCGCCCAGCAGCCCGCAGGTGCCGGCGATCTTCAGCCACGCCCGCCGCCACGTGTATGCAAGGCCGCCGCCCACGATCAGACCGCACAGCACGTGCATCGATCCCGTGCCGAAGCCACGAAAGAAGATGAAGGAGAAGCGGTCCGCGCCGTTCTGGATGAGATATACGCTTTTGTCGATGCTGGCGCTCCGCAGCGTGGACAGGGACAAACGGTAAAGCGAGGAGAGCGTTTGTCTCAAAATTATTTTTCGGGAATAACCTCCAAAAGCAAAGGCATACGAACTCTGTTCTTTCAATTGAGTTCGTATGCCTTTTCTAATTGTTTCGGGTGTATCGGAAAACCACCAATGCACCGGGCAGCGGAGCTTTTCGTGCTGCCGGCCACATTTTCAGTTTTCAGATACACCCTAAAAAGAGCAATATTCTTAAATATGAATTTCAGTTATAATATTTCCAGTTTAAGGAGCTTCCTTTGCATCAGCGGATTATTCCTCTGCATCCTCCAGGTCCGGCTTTTCCTCTGCCGGGCGGGGCTGCTTGGTCGTGATGACGGCCTCAACACGGTGGATGGGCGTGCCGAGCGCGTAGAATTTTTCCTCATAGCCGGTCATAATGCCGACCGGGCCGTTCGCGTGCAGATCGTCGGTGACATTCCGCAGTTCGAGGAAGCAGCTTTCCATTTCCGGCAGCGACCAGGCAAACAGATTCGCGTTGTCAGTCTTAAAGTGGATCTGCCCGCCGAGCTTCAGCACCTTCTTGTATTTTTCGAGGAAAGTGTGGTACGTCAGGCGGCGCTTGGCGTTCTTCTTGCGCGGCCACGGGTCGCAGAAGTTGATATAGAGCAAGTCGATCTCGTCGTCCGCAAAAAACTGGTCGATATTCGCCGCGTCGAGCGAGACGAAAAAGACGTTTTTGAGGCCCTTACGGATCGCGGCCTCCATGGCGAGGACAAGTGCGTCCTGCACGCGCTCGATGGCAATCAGCAGCACATCCGGCTCGGCCTCGGCCGTCTCTACAGTGAATTTTCCCTTGCCGCAGCCGACCTCAACGCGAAGCTCCCGGCAGTCCGGCATCAGGCTGCGCCAGTTGCCGCGCAGCGCCTCCGGGTCATGGATCCAGACAGACTCGCAGGCCTCCATCCGCGGGGCCAGATTGTTTCTTCTTCTCATTCGCATATGCGTTTCCTGCTCTTTCTGAAATGTTGGTGGGTGTTAGGCCATTGTTTGGGCCGGGTTCTGCCCAATCTGCTGTGGGCGTTGTAGGGGTCGGCGACTCTGTCGGCCCGAAAATGTTGCAAATTCGCCGTAGATTTCCGAAAAACCGCTGTTTTCTGCGGACGGACAGAGTCGTCCGCCCATACCGGCTGCGGCTGCTTTAACGGAACATATTACGGTTCTTCCGGGGTCTTCGGCTTCTTTGCCGGTTTGGGATCGCCGGAGGCGAAGGCCCAGATTTTGTTGAAGAAAGGCTTATTGAAGTAGAACAGCCAGACGGCAACTGCGCCGAGGGCGATGGTCAAGAGAGACGAGACGCTCACGTCGGACAGGAAGTGCATCCCCATGCGCAGGCGTGAAACTGCGACAGCAAGCGTCCAGACGCCGCCGAGGACCATGAACAGCTTTTCCTTATCGTGCAGGCGGCGGTAGAGCGTCGGCAGGAGGATCAGGAGCATGGAGCAGGCAGCGCAGGCCGTATGGCCAGACGGGAACGAACGGAAGTCATCCGACGAAACGCCGTCGGCGACGAGCTTTTTCTTGAGCGCCGTACCGGCCTGCCACCAGTTGGAGAAATAGGTGTCGTTGCCCGTGGAATAGATCAGACGCATACGGGCGCGGCCCCAGGGAACCTTGATGATGTTGATCAGCAGCATGATACCGACACAGACCACGATCACCGTGCAGATAAAACGAAGGATCGTCTTGGTCTGGCACTCGCGCGTCAGGAACAGCAGCGCAGCCGCCATGAGCGCGTCGACAAACGCCGTCACGAGCAGCGCGACAGGCATAGGCAGGGCAGGCACATTGTCCGTCGCCTCATGGACGGAAAGGAATATGCTCGCAAGCGTCAGGCAGACGCCGAAGGCCAGAATGACAATGTTCAGTTCCGGGCGGAATTTGGCGCGGTGGACGATCAGCAGAACGCCGCATCCGGCCAGAAGCGAAAACGCAGGCAGCTCGCCGAAGGCGGCAAAGAACTGGCCGATGGAGCTTTCATGGCCGGGATAGAGAAATTTGGAGATCGGCAGGTCCCAGATCGAGCCTGCGATCAGCATGACCAGCAGCACAAGCGCCGCCGTCAGCGCACAGCGCGTATACTTACGTTTGAGTTTTTTCATGAAATGCCTCTTTGATTGGTTATTTTTTGACAGTATAGCACAAATGTCCGCAAATGACAAGTTGACGCGTGCCGCAAAAGCTGATATCATCGAAACGTCGGCTGACGCTGGAAAAGAGGGTGCGTTATGAAGTATGTGCAATTTGATTATGTAAACAAGTTTTCCTGTCTGGCGGGCAAATGCCCGGATACCTGCTGCAAGGACTGGCAGCTCATTCTGGACGAGGACGCCATCGCGCGCTACGCTTCCCTGCCCGGTGAGCTGGGCGAACAGGTGCGCGCGGCTATGCTGACGGAGAACGGTGAGACGCGCTTCCGGGAGCGGGGCGGGAACTGCGTTCTGCTGCGTGACGACGGCCTCTGTCCGCTTCAGGCCGCATACGGTGCGGAAATGCTCTGCCGCACCTGCTTTACGCACCCGCGCTTTACCGAGGAATACGGCCAGACGGCGGAGCTGACGCTCTCCGCCTCCTGCCCGGAGGCGGCAAGACTTCTGCTGGAGCACGACGCGCCGCTGACGCTGACGGAAACGGACGACGGCGGCCCGGTCATACCGAACGAGCTTGACCCGGCATTATATCCGGCGCTGCTTGCCGCGCGGACGGCTTCGATCCGGCTGGCGCAGGATCGCGCACGGCCTGTTGCAGACCGCCTGGCGCTCATTCTGCTACTGGCACGGCGGGTGCAGCGTCTGCTGGACGAGGGGCGGGACGAGCTTGTCCCGGTGCTGGCGCGGCGATTCCTTGGAAAGCAGTATCAGGATCGGAGTCTTGTCCGGCTGGCGCGGCTTCGCAGCAGGAGCGGACGGTTTTTCCCGTGCTGGATGGTGCTCAACAATATGGAGCATCTGACGCGCCGCTTCGGGGTCATGCTGGACGCGGCAGTCGGTCAGGACGCGCCGCCCGCCCCCTTCCGGGACGCGTTTTCCGTCCAGTACGAAAATCTGACGGTCTATTTTCTGTTCCGCTATGCACTCAAGGCCGTCAACGACCGGCAATATCTGGCGCAGGTCGAGCAGTGCGTGTTTCATCTGCTCTGCCTGCGCGAACTTAGCGCAGATGCTGCAACGGTGCAGGAATTGACTGAAGTGGTGAGTCTGTACAGCAAAGAGGTCGAGCACTCAGAGGACAATCAGGCGCTGCTGCTGAAGCTTTTCCGGCGCGGAACACTTAGATGGCAGTATCTGGCGTCGATTCTTGATTTTTGATTGTCTGTGCGCCGGGCGCGGACAAAATTCGCTTCTGTTTTGCCCAGAAACGGACAACTTTTTTCGTGGAAAGCGACAAATTTATAAAATACCACTTTACTTTCAAGCGTTAAAGTGTTACCATAATTACGCGTGAACCCCACTATTAATAAAGGAGATATTTTATCTTGAACAATCGAAATAAACACTCTGATCCTGACAGCCAGCTCTACAGCGCCATTCTCAAGCTCCAGACTGTCGAGGAATGCTATGATTTCTTTACCGATCTTTGCACGTTTTCCGAGCTCAAGGCCATGGAGCAGCGCTTTGAGCTGGCGAAGCTTCTGAATGACGGCCTGATCTACAACGACATTCTGGAAAAGACCGGCGCTTCCAGCGCAACCATCAGCCGCGTCAACCGCAGTCTCAACTACGGCATGGGCGCGTACCGCATCATCTTCGACCGCATGAAGGAAGAGGAGCAGAAGCAGAAGGAGCAGCAGGCGTGAGCGCATATGAAGCGCTTGCGGGCTGCTATGACGAGCTGACCTACGATATCCGATACGAAAAAACGCTGACCTTTTTTGAGCGGCTGTGCGCGCGGGAGCAAGTGCAGCCGCATTTGGTTCTGGATCTGGCCTGCGGCACGGGTTCTTTGTCCATGCTGCTGGCCGGGCGCGGATACCGGGTGATCGGCGCGGATCTGTCGGAGGATATGCTGGCGGAGGCAGAGCGGAAGGCGCGGGAGCTGCCGGAGGGCAGCCGCCCGTTTTTCATCTGCCAGCCGATGCAGAGGCTTCGTCTGGCGGAGCCGGTGGACGCGGTGATCTGCGCGCTGGACAGCCTCAACTATCTGACGCGTCCGGACGACTGCCGGAAGACGCTCCGGCGCGTATACAATGCGCTGAAGTCCGGCGGGCTGTTCGTGTTTGATATCAACACGCCCGCAAAGCTGCGCGGTCTGGACGGGCAGGTATTTCTGGACGAGACGGACGACAGCTACTGCGTCTGGCGGACAGAGTTTGACGCAAAAAAACGGCTGTGCTTTTATGGCATGGACATTTTCCGGCTGAACGGCAGCCTTTGGGATCGCTCGTTTGAGGAGCATATCGAATATGCCTATGAGCCGGACGAGCTTGCGCTGTGGCTCGAAGAGGCGGGCTTCACACACATCCGGCAATATGGCGACCGCGTGCTGCGCGCACCAAAGCAGGATGAGCAGCGTATTTATTTTTCCGCAAAGAAGGACTGACTATGAAAGACGAACTTGTACGCGCCATGACGAAGGACGGCTTTGTAAACGCCGTCGCCGTCACCACGACTGGCATTGTCGAGCGTGCGCGGCAGATCCATAAAACACTTCCGACCGCAACAGCGGCACTCGGCAGGCTTTTGACGGCGGCGTCCATGATGGGCAATATGCAGAAGGTCGACGACGGCTCCATCACGCTCCAGCTCAAGGGAAGCGGGCCGCTGGGGCGGCTGCTTGCCGTGTCGGATGCAGAGGGCAATGTGCGCGGCTGGGTCGAGAACCCGCAGATTTCCATGTTGGAAAAGGCCCCCGGCAAGCTGGACGTCGGCGCGGCTGTCGGCACGGACGGAACACTCACCGTGATCCGGGATCTTCGCATGAAGGAGCCGTATATCGGCACGATTGACCTTGTCTCCGGCGAGATCGCCGAGGATATCACGTCGTATTTTGCCCAGAGCGAACAAATCCCCACGGCCTGCGCGCTCGGCGTTCTGGTCGGGAAGGATCAGTCCGTCACGGCGGCGGGCGGCTATATCATCCAACTGCTGCCCGGCGCGCCGGACGATATCATTGATAAGATCGAGGCAGGCATTCAGAACGCAGGCGCGGTCAGCCGGTTGCTGGCGGCAGGCATGGACGGACCGGTCGTGCTGGAGACTGTGCTGCACGGATTTGATCTGGAAATTCTCGAAACGCAGCCAGTCGAATACCGCTGCTACTGCTCGCGCGACCGCGTGACGCGGACGCTCATCAGTCTGGGACGCAAGGAACTGCAGTCCATTGTTGACGACGGCAAAGACATTCACATCGACTGCCAGTTCTGCGACAGAATCTATGATTACACGCCGGAACAGGTGCGGCAGATTCTGAAAGAGCTTGACGAATAAACAAAATGGCACGCCCTCTGCGGCGTGCCGTTTCACTATGGAGGTATGAATATGATCGTTTCTTACAAGACCGGAGCAGAGTTTTTGCAGGACAATCAGACATATTTGCAGAAAAATCCCTATCTTTCCACGTTTTTTACGCTCGACGCTCCGCTTTTGCAGAAGGCCGGCAAAATCAATTACGCGCTGCGCTGCGAACAGGGCGAAATGCGTCTGCTGGCTCTGAAGGTCGAGCCGTATAATTTGCTGCTGCTCGGCGAGGAAGCCTGCGTCCCGGAGCTGCTGCGGTTCCTGTTTGACGGCGGCTATGAGATCAAGAACTATCTGTGCGCGTCGGAGCTTGGCTATGCGCTGGCGCGGGAACTTGCGTCGTATGGACGGTGCTATGAGGAGGCGCTGGCCATGGACTTCATGGAGGCGCGGCGCGTCACCGAGCCGTCCGCGCCGGAGGTCGAGCCGGCGCGGGAGGACGATCTGGACGAAATTTTTGACTGCGCGCAGCGGTTCGTGGCCGACTGCGGGTTGCTGGACAAACCGGAAAAGGAGTCGTTCCGGAAGGTGCTCGATTCGATCCGGGTCATCCGGGCGGATGGAAAAATCGTCAGCATGGCGCGCATCGCGCCGGCCACAGGAGATGATCTGCGGCTCGTGCTCGTCTACACACGGGACGAATACCGCGGAAGGGGCTATGCGCGCAAGGTGGTCAACAGCGCAAAAAACGAGATTTTGGCGTCCGGGAAGCGCGCGACGCTGAACGTCGACCGGAAGAATCCGGTTTCGTATCATCTGTATCTGTCGCTTGGGTTTGAGCGTGTGTTCTCTCAGGGAGAATTCAGGCGAGTGGAGTAGGATAACAGCCAATATTCCGGAACCCAATGCAGTTGGTAGAAACGAGGCTCTGCCCGATGGGAAACCGCAAATTCGTGCCGCATCCTGTAGGGGCCGATGCCCACATCGGCCCGTTGGAAAGTTGCGAATTCGCCGAAGATTCCCGTAAAAGCGGTGCATTCTGCCGGGCCGATGTGGGCATCTGCCCCTACAACCGAATACGCAGATGCACCCGAATTCGCCGAGAATTTCTATAGAACAACCGCATTCTGCCGGGCGGAGCAGAGCCCCGCCCCTACAAACCTTTTGCATCAAAACAGCCACGTCCGGTATGGACGTGGCTGTTCTGGTTTATTCAAGCTCAAATGCGCCGGTGTAGAGCTGGTAGTAGGTGCCCTTCTGGGCGATGAGGTCGTCGTGGGTGCCACGCTCGATGATGCGGCCGTGGTCGAGAACCATGATCGCGTCGGAGTTCTGCACAGTCGACAGGCGGTGGGCAATGACGAAGACCGTGCGGCCCTTCATCAGTGCGTCCATGCCGCGCTGCACCAGAAGCTCCGTGCGCGTGTCGATGGAGCTGGTCGCTTCGTCAAGGATCATGACGGGCGGGTCGGCGACCGCCGCGCGGGCGATGGACAGCAGCTGGCGCTGACCCTGCGAGAGATTTGCGCCGTTGGCCGTGAGCATAGTGTTATAGCCGTCCGGCAGGCGGGTGATGAAATCGTGCGCGTTGGCGAGCTTTGCCGCCGCAATGCATTCCTCGTCCGTCGCATCGAGCTTGCCGTAGCGGATATTATCCATGACCGTGCCGGTAAAGAGGTTCACGTCCTGCAGGACAATACCGAGTGAATGGCGCAGGTCGGCCTTTTTGATATGGTTGATGTTGATGCCGTCATAGCGGATCTTGCCGTCGGCAAGGTCATAGAATCGGTTGATGAGGTTCGTGATCGTGGTCTTGCCTGCGCCCGTCGCGCCGACAAAGGCCAGCTTCTGGCCGGGCTTGGCGTAGAGCGTGATGTCGTGCAGGACCGGCTTTTCGGGGTCATAGGCAAAGTCCACGTCAAAGAAGCGCACGTCGCCGCAGAGCTTCACCAGCTTGCTGCTGCCGTCCTCCTGCGGGCATTTCCATGCCCAGACGCCGGTGCGCACAGCGCTTTCTGTCAGCGTACCGTCCGCCGCTTCCGACGCACGGATCAGCGTGACATGGCCGTTGTCCTCCTCCGGCTGCTGGTCGATCAGCTCAAAGACGCGGCTTGCGCCTGCGGCAGCCATAACGATGGCGTTGATCTGCTGGGAAACCTGCGAGACATTGCCGGTAAACTGCTTTGTCATGCCAAGGAACGATGCGACGACCGCGATTTTCAGCGGCGCTAGCATACTGCCCGTCTCAAACAGGTTCTGGAAGGACAGGTTCGGGATGTTCCCGCCTGTGCAGATGAGAACGCCGCCGAGGAACGCCGTGAGCACATAGAGGATATTGCCGATGTTGCCCATGATGGGCATGAAAATATTCGCGTAGCGCTGGGCGTGGTTTGCATCGCTGAACAGCTGTTCGTTGATGGCGTCAAAGTCACGTTCTGCCGCTTCCTCATGGCAGAAGACCTTGACGACCTTCTGGCCGTTCATCATCTCTTCGATATAACCTTCGACCTTGCCGAGGGACTTCTGCTGGCTGAGGAAGTATTTGGCCGATCTGCCGCCGACGTTCTTTGTCACCTTCGTCATGCAGAAGATACCGAGGAAGACGATGAGCATCAGCGGGATGGAGAAATAGAACATGAACAGCAGCAGGCCGATAACTGTCAGTCCCGCAGCAAACAGCTGCGGCAGGCTCTGCGAAACGAGCTGGCGAAGCGTATCGATATCATTTGTGTAATAGCTCATGATGTCGCCGCGGCTGTTCTGGTCGAAATAACGGATGGGCAGCTTCTGCATCCCCGCAAACATACGGGTGCGGAGCTTGTGCAGGAAGCCCTGCGTCACGTGGGCCATCAGCTGCGTATAGACCGCCGTGCAGGCAAGCCCCGCAAGATAGATGCAGACCATGGTGACGAGCGCATGGAGGATCTTTCCGCTCACACCGTCCCAGCCGAGCCTCAAGCCGTCTTCAATGTAGCTGGTGATGGTTTCAATATAGATCGCGGGCAGAATGCCGACGACCGCGCTGATGATGATGCAGACCATGACTGCAATGAGCATGGCGGGGTAATCCTGAAACAGCATCCGGATCACTCTGCCGAGCGGCTTGATATCTGCCTTTGCGCCGACCATCGGCGCGCGGGGCGCTCTTCCGGGATGATTAGCCATTGTCCGCACCTCCCGTTCTGTTCTGAGAATAATAGACTTCCTGATAGATCTGGTTCGAGGAAAGAAGCGTCTCATGCGTGCCCATGCCGTTGATCGCGCCGCCGTCCAGAACGAGAATCAGATCTGCGTCCTGGATGGAAGAGATGCGCTGGGCGATGATGAATTTCGTCGTCTCCGGGATCTCGGTGCGCAGCGCAGCGCGGATCTTCGCGTCGGTTTTCGTATCGACGGCAGAGGTCGAATCGTCGAGGATCAAAATCTTCGGCTTTTTCAGCAGCGCCCGCGCGATACACAGCCGCTGCTTCTGTCCGCCGGAGACGTTCGAGCCGCCCTGCTCGATATAGGTGTCGTATTTGTCCGGCATCTGCTGGATGAATTCATCCGCGCAGGCCAGCTCGCAGGCGCGCTGCAGCTCTGCATCCGTCGCGTTCGGATCGCCCCAGCGCAGGTTTTCCTTGATCGTGCCGGAGAAGAGCACGTTCTTCTGGAGCACGACCGCGACCTGATTGCGGAGCGTTTCGAGATCGTATGCGCGCACGTCGCGCCCGCCGACCTTTACGCTGCCGTCCGTCACATCGTACAGCCGGCAGATGAGCTGCACCAGCGTCGTTTTGGCCGAACCGGTACCGCCGATGATACCGACGGTCTGGCCGGACTTCACATGGAAGTCGATATCGGACAGCGCGCTGCGCTTCGCGGAGGCGGAATATTTGAACTCCACATGATCAAAATCGACAGCGCCGTTCGGAACCTCGTAAACCGGGTTTTCCGGGTTATGCAGGCTGCTCGTCTCGCCCAGCACCTCGCAGATACGCTTGCCGGACGCCTGCGCCATGGTGAGCATGACGAAGATCATGGAAAGCATCATCAGGCTCATGAGGATCTGCATGGAATAGGTGATCATGCTGGTCAGGCTGCCGACGCCGAGGTACGTGCCGCCGGAGGTGACGATGAGCTTCGCGGCAAAAAACGAGATCAGGATCATCGACGTATACACGCAGAACTGCATGACCGGGCTGTTGAGGGCCAGAATTTTCTCCGCCTTCAAAAAGTCCGCGCGGACGGAATCGGACGCGGCGGAGAACTTGTGCGTCTCATAGTCCTCGCGCACGAAGCTCTTGACCACGCGCATACCCTGTACGTTTTCCTGCACGGAGTTGTTGAGCGCGTCGTATTTCTTGAAGACCGCCTTGAACAGCGGCAGCGCGCTGCGGATCATGCAGAACAGCGCAAGCCCGAGAATCGGGACGATCCCTGCGAATACAAGCGCCAGCTGCTTGCCCACGCGGATGGACATGATGACGGCGAACACCAGCATCATCGGCGCGCGGACGGCGATGCGGATGCACATCATGAACGCGTTCTGGATGTTGGTCACATCCGTCGTCAGGCGGGTGACGAGCGAGGACGTGGAAAAGCGGTCGATATTCGCGAAGGAAAAGCTCTGCACCTGATAATAGAGATCATGGCGCAGGTTTTTCGCAAAGCCCGCCGCAGCCTCCGCCGCGAACCAGCCGGAAAGCGCGCCAAAGCCCAGCGACAGCATCGCAATCACGAACAGCTTGAGGCCGTAAAGCAGGATCGTGCGCAGATCGCAGCCGTTTTGAATCGAGTTAATGAGATCCGCTGTCAGCAGCGGGATGGTGCATTCGCAGACGACCTCGCCCACCATGCACACGGGCGTCAGAATCGTCTGCTTTTTGTATTCCCGGATGCAGGCGGAAAGACGTTTGATCATAGATCGGATACCTCCATTTCCTGTGTGGCGTGCAGATTGTCTGCGGCCAGATCGAGAAGACGCAGGAGCGTCTGCTGCTCCTCATCGCTCATGCCGGAGCACATGACGCGCTCAAGCGTTTCGAATGCCTGCCCGACGGCGGCGTCGCACTGCCGGGCGCGTTCGGTCAGGCGGATACGCTTGCAGCGGCGGTCGTCCCGGTCCGGCTCAAGCACGACAAAGTCCTTTGCTTCCAGCCTCTGCAGCACGCCGGAGACGGTCGGGTGCGTCAGGTGGAAGCGCTTTTCAATGTCCTTTGGGTAGATCTGCTCACCCTCGTGCAGCACAAGATGGTGCAGGATAAATGACTGCGTCGACGTCAGGTCGAGCGCAAGAAACTGCTGATCCATGTACTGCGTGATGCGGTTGCTGAGATGCCGCAGCCGCGGGCCGAGATTCTGAGAACAATCCTTCATCGGAACCTCCCGAATCAAAAATGTAGCGTGCTACCGTTTTTGGTAGCACGCTACATTTTAGCAGATTTTATGAAAAATGCAAGTAGGCAGTTTCACCAATCTCCCCTGCCTCGCTGCCGGGGTCTGATGGGCATTATGAATATTCGATCTCGAGCACGGTATCGGTTTTATCCGGGAGCGGATAGGTATACTGCGGGATCGTGCCGAGCGTGACGAACGCAAGGCCCTCGTAGGCATTTGTGACCCAGCTTTCGCCGCGAATGACCTCGCTGCCGTCGGTAAGCCGCCGCACCGCGCCGATGCGCTCCGGCGCAAGACCCGTCAGCGCCAGCGGCCCAAGCGGGGCTTCCAGAACGTGCGCGAAGATGCGGCCTTCCTTCTTCGTGTACCAGCCCCAGTCCGGCTTCGGCACGCCGGCGCTGCCGCAGTGATAAATGCTTTCGCTGTTTACTGCCATCCACGCGCCGATCTCGTCCAGAATTTCGCAGCTCTGCGCCGGGAAGCGGCCGTTCGCGTCCGGGCCGACGTTCAGGATCATATTGCCGCCCTTGCTGACGCACTCGACCAGCTTGCGGACGAGCATGGACGCAGGCTTGTAGCACGTATCATAGGGCGTATAGCCCCAATTGTTGTTCATGGTCGCGCAAAGCTCCCACGGGACGCGTTCGCCGCGGACATTGCGGATGCCCTCAGGCGGCAGAAGCTGCTCGGGGCTGACAAAATCGCCGCCGTAATACGCGGGCTGCTCCGTAACAAGGCTGCCGAAGCCCTCGCCGCTGGTTTCCAGACGGTTATCGACGATGACGTCCGGCTGATGGCGGCGCACCATCTGCATCAGCTCCGTCGCCTTCCATGCCTCGCCGCGCAGTTCGCCATAGGAATAGTCGAACCAGAGGATATCGATCTTTCCATAGTTCGTGACCAGCTCCTCGATCTGCCCGTGCATATAGGCAAGATAACGGTCAAAGTCGATTTTCTCATCCTGATAGGCCGGATTTCCGCGCATGGGATGGATCGGGTCGTTGTATTTCGGGAAATCCGGGTGGTGCCAGTCGAGCAGGGAGTAATACAGGCCCACGCAGAGGCCCTCGGCGCGCACCGCGTCCACAAACTCCCGCACAAGATCGCGCCCACAGGGGGCGTTCGTGCTCTTATAATCCGTCAGCTTGGAATCAAACAGGCAGAAGCCGTCGTGATGCTTGGCCGTCAGGACGACATACTGCATTCCGGCCCGCTTTGCGCGGCGGGCCCAGTCTCTGGGATCGTAGGCCTTTGCCGTAAATTCCTGCATATAACGCTCGTACTGTTCGGCGGGGATTCTGGCGTTGCTCATATACCATTCGCCGCGTCCGGGGATGGCATAGAGGCCCCAATGCAGGAACATACCAAAACGCGCATTCTGAAACCACTGTACTCGTTTTTCTCGTTCTGTCATATCGGGTTCGTCCTTTCACAGCGCCCGCAGATGCAGGCGGAATGGCAGCTTGACGCAGCCCTTTATGGATCCATTATATCATTCTGCGCGTTTCAGCACAACACCGAAATCCGCGTGATTCAGCGACGGGTTTCTTCAAGGTACAGCTGAACGCGGCGCTGGATGCGGTCTGCGATCTGTCCGGCGGACTGCTCCTCCGCGAAATAATACGGCAGCTCGTCGGCAAGGATGCCGGAAACGGCGGTATCGTACTCGAACACGGACACGGCCTCCGCCTGTAATTCACGCAGAAGCCGCTGTGCATCAGTATCCGTCATGGCCGCCGTCTTTTTCTCAAAATCTGACTGTACTGGCAGCCAGCCGCCGCGGCTTCGTGCGGCGATTCCGCCTCCGGCTGTGTCTGGCGCTTTGCAAGCTCCAGCAGGCGGAGAAACTCAGGAGAGTCGAAGCCTGCCTGTGCCGCGTGATAGTCTATAAAGGCATCCGGCGCATAGAGAAGCAGCAGCTGGAGCATGGACATACCGTCGTCCTGCGCAAAGACAGAGGAAATTTCCGGGTGCGCCTGCGCGGTATCCAGAAAGTCTGACATGGACCATGCCTCTCTAGCCGCGGCCCAAGCTCTCCATGCGAGAACGATCAAGCAACAGTTATCTGACAAACGTGAGACGATAGTTCATTATGAACAAGCGCAAAGTTGAAGTGGCAGAATGTTTAAGAGAAATTGAGTGCTGAACCATTTGAATACAAAATGCAAGTGCCTGCGTTCAACCGACACTTGCATTTTGTGTTTATTTTCTTGTGTGTAATTGGATCACTGTAGAAGCAATGAGAATAATAGTACTTATGTGCAGGAGAATTCGTGCAGTTGTGTTTGACGATTGAAATAGAATTCCAAAATCAGACAAGAGAATACATAGGAGCAAAGCCAGAGAAATAATAAGCTGTAGGCAAAGATATGGACGCATGACACTTAACTCCAACTGACGATTTCCAAAGTGTCTTGGCCTAAAACGGTCCAATTGAGGCGGGGGCGCAGAGTAAAGCGGATAACATAGACAGGCAAAGAATAAGTGATACAAACTTTCGCACAAAACTACCTCCTTTTCATAGCGTGGCGATGTTACTCTACGGGAACTATTTAAATTGTAACAAAAATTCGCAAGAAAATCAACAACAAATTCGTACAAACATACAAAAACAGAGGATACCCAAAAGGTTTACTATCATAAACTTATTGTAGCATATAAGTTTACTGTTGTCGACCTTTTGGAACAAATCAACTCTCAGGCTGATGCAGTACCCAATTGCTTCTCCCAGCGTGCGAAAATGTATGCAGTTGGTAGGGGCGGGGCTCTGCTCCGCCCGATGGGCAGCTGTAAATTTGCACAACGCTCCGTAGGGGCCGACGACTCTGTCGGCCCGAAAATGTTGCGGATTTGCCGTAGATTTCCGTAAAAGCGATGCATTCTGCGGGCGGACAGAGGCGTCCGCCCCTACGCTGAAACAGGAAAGTAGTTGCGGATTCGCCGTAAACTTTCGAAGAAATTCACTGCATCCTGTCGGGCGGACAGAGCCCCGCCACCTACCAGCTGCATACGCAGCTGACGGTGGGCGCAAAAAACAGGCGCTGCCGGTGGCAGCGCCTGTTTGGGGTTTGTTGTGGAATTAGCCCAGCTCGGAGAAGTACTTGATGGTGCGGACCATCTGGCTGGTGTAGGAGTTCTCGTTGTCGTACCAGGAAACGACCTGAACCTGGGTATCGCCGTTCGGCAGGGGCAGGACCATGGTCTGCGTTGCATCGAACAGGGAACCGAAGCGCATACCGATGATGTCGGAGGAGACGATCTCGTCGGTGTTGTAGCCGAAGGACTCGGTGGCTTCCGCCTTCATCTGGGCGTTGACCTGATCAACGGTGACAGCACCCTTGACGACTGCGTTCAGGATGGTGGTGGAGCCGGTGGGGGTCGGGACGCGCTGTGCGGCGCCGATGAGCTTGCCGTTCAGCTCCGGGATGACGAGGCCGATGGCCTTGGCTGCGCCGGTGGAGTTCGGGACGATGTTGACAGCGGCTGCGCGGCTGCGGCGGAGGTCACCCTTGCGCTGCGGGCCGTCGAGCGGCATCTGATCGCCGGTGTAGGCGTGGATGGTGCACATAATGCCGGACTCGATGGGAGCCAGGTCGTTCAGGGCCTTGGCCATCGGGGCGAGGCAGTTGGTGGTGCAGGAAGCGGCGGAGATGATGGTGTCTTCCTTGGTCAGCGTCTTGTGGTTGACGTTGAAAACGATGGTGGGCAGATCATTGCCGGCCGGAGCGGAGATAACGACCTTGCGGGCGCCTGCGTCGATATGAGCCTGTGCCTTAGCCTTGCTGGTATAGAAGCCGGTGCATTCGAGGACGACGTCAACGCCGAGCTTGCCCCAGGGCAGATCAGCTGCGTTGGGCATCTTGTAGATGACGATCTTCTTGCCGTCGACAACGATGTAGTTGTCTTCGCCTTCGCCCTCGTGGAAATCAACGGTGTGGCCCTGCGCAACATAGTTGCCCTGCGTGGAGTCGTACTTCAGCAGGTGCGCGAGCATCTTGGCGGAAGTCAGGTCGTTGATGGCGACGACTTCGTAGCCCTCAGCGCCGAACATCTGACGGAACGCCAGACGGCCGATACGGCCAAAACCATTGATCGCAACTTTAACAGACATAATAAATTTCCTCCTTATTACCTGCCGGCTGGATGCCGGCCAATATACTGTGTGTTCCACAACATTCTGCTAAATTATACCGCAATATTCTTCCGATGTCCAGTATTATTTTACCCAAAAACCAACGGTTTCTGCCTTAAAATCTTTACAATTTCGTCTGTCTGTCCAAATTATTTATGAGGGCGGCTAAAAAAGTTTTGGAGGTGGTAAATTTTCTGTGAACACTGCGCGGAAAGGTCTGCAATTCCATAGATTTGTTCATAAATCCAGTGTATTCTAATTCTGTTTATTCTGAAATGAAGGATCGTGACCCAATGCTTGAGCTGAAACAGATCGTAAAGGACTATCAGGCCGGAGACACCGCCGTTCACGCGCTGAAGGGCGTGTCGATCCGGTTCCGGCGGCATGAATTCGTCGCTGTGCTGGGGCCGTCCGGCTGCGGAAAAACAACGCTTCTGAACATCATCGGCGGACTGGATCAATATACCTCCGGCGATCTTGTCATCGGCGGACGCTCGACGAAGGACTTTTCCGCGCGGGACTGGGATACCTACCGCAACCATTCCATCGGTTTCGTCTTTCAGAGCTATAACCTGATCCCGCACCAGACGGTTCTGCAGAACGTGGAGCTAGCGCTGACGCTTTCTGGCGTGAGCAAGTCCGAGCGGAGAAAGCGCGCCGTGCAGGCGCTGAAAAAGGTCGGTCTGGGTGACCAGCTGCATAAAAAGCCCAACCAGATGTCCGGCGGACAGATGCAGCGCGTGGCGATTGCGCGGGCGCTGGTCAACGATCCGGAGATTTTGCTGGCCGACGAGCCGACCGGCGCGCTGGACAGTGAAACGTCTGTGCAGGTCATGGAGCTTCTGAAGCAGATCGCGGACGAAAAGCTCATTATCATGGTCACGCACAACCCGGAGCTTGCCGCGCGCTACGCTACGCGGACGGTGCGGCTGCTCGACGGAAGCGTTCTGGCGGACAGCGCGCCGTATGAAGACGCGGCGGAGCCGCCGGTGCAGCCGGAATCCGGTAAGCGGCGCACGTCCATGTCGTTTTTCACGGCACTGGGGCTGAGTCTCAATAACCTGATGACGAAGAAGGCCCGCACGATCCTGACCGCCTTCGCGGGCTCCATCGGCATCATTGGCATTGCCTTAATTCTGTCCCTTTCCAACGGCATTCAAACGTATATCAACGACGTGCAGGAGGACACGCTTTCGTCTTATCCGGTAACGATCGAAGCGGAAAGCGCGGATATGTCCGGCATGGTGACAGCGCTGATGGGCGTGCACAGCGAAGAGGCCGGAAAAACGCATACGGACGGGCGCGTCTACGCATCAAACGTCATGTACGACCTGATGCAGAGCCTGAACGAGAACGGCACGCAGACAAACGATCTGGAAGCGTTCAAGCGCTATCTGGATAACCCGGACAGCGAAATTCATCAATATCTGACCTCGATCCAGTATGCCTATGACCTGTCGCTGCCGGTCTACACAAAGGACGCAGACGACAATATTGTCAAGGCCGACGTGATGGAGCTGCTGCAGAACATGATGAGCAGTATGTACGGCGGCGATTACAGCAGTTATTTTTCGCAGTTCGGCAGCTATTATTCCGCCATGGACGTCTGGGAGGAGCTGCTGCCGGACGAGGACGGGACGGGGATCTCCCCGCTTTTGAAGTCGCAGTACGATGTGCTCTACGGCAGATGGCCGGAAAGCTATGACGAGGTCGTGCTGGTCGTGGGCGAAAACAATGAGATCTCCGATCTGGTCATGTATGCAATGGGCCTCAAGACTGAGCAGGAAATGACAGACGCGATGCAGGCGGCCATGAATCAGGAGACGATTGAAAAATCGGACGCGAGCTGGAGCTATGAGGAGCTCTGCGGCCATACCTTCCAGCTGATCCTGCCCTTCGAGCATTACACCCAGAACGCGGACGGCAGTTGGACGGATTTGAGTCAGACCGAGGCCGGAATGGATTATCTCTACGGCTCCGACGAGGTCGGCACGACGCTGAAGATCGTCGGCGTGCTGCGGCCGGACCCGGACGCGGCGAACAGCATGGTGCGCGGGTCGCTGGGGTATACGAGTGCACTGACGCAGTATGTGCTGGACGCCGCCTCCGAAAGCGCGGTCATCCGGCAGCAGCTGGACGATCCCGAAACGGATGTTCTGACAGGCCTGCCGTTCAAAACAGGCGACGAGGAAGCGCCTGACGCGGCGCAGATGCGCGAGGCGGTCGGAGCCGTTCTGTCGGACGCGGACACGCAGGAAAAGGCGCAGATGTACGCAGATATGTCAAAGCAGGCGCCGGGCGAGTATCTGGACAGCGCCGTGCAGCAGGCCATGGACGGCATGACGCGTGAAACAATTGAAGCGCAGATGACGGACTCCTACGCCGGGCAGATGGGCACCGACCCGGAGACGGTGCGCGGGTATATCGCGCAGATGGACGACGAGACGCTGTTCGATTATGTTGCACAGATGCTGCGTGAGCAGATTGCAGCGCAGTATGCCGAAGCAGTCTCGGCGCAGCTGGCCGGGCTTTCGTCCGAGCAGCTGGCCGCCGCGATGGACGCGGCGGAGCTGACAGACGAGCAGGTGCAGTATCTCTATGACACATATGTTCCCGCCGCGTATTCGGATTCGACTCTTGAGGACACGCTTTCGGCGCTCGGATATGTAGAACGCTCCAAGCCGTCGAAGGTCAATCTGTACGCCGCCACGTTTTCTGACAAGGACACCATCGGCGACTGCATTGAGCGCTACAACAGCGCGCTGCCGGAGGACGACCAGATCACGTATACGGACTATGTTGCGCTGCTGATGCGTTCGGTCACGACGATCATCAACGCCATTTCGTATGTTCTGATCGCGTTTGTCTCGATCTCGCTGGTCGTCTCGTCGATCATGATCGGCATTATCACATATATTTCCGTGCTGGAGCGCACAAAGGAGATCGGCATTCTGCGCGCCATCGGCGCGTCGAAGCACGATATCGCGCGGGTATTCAACGCCGAAACGCTGATCGAGGGTCTGATTGCGGGATTGCTTGGCGTGGGACTGACGCTGGTGCTGATTTTGCCGATCAACGCGGTCGTACAGCATCTGACCGACATTGCCTCGCTCGGCGCAAAGCTGCCGTGGCAGGCCGGTGCGGCGCTGGTTGCCATTTCGATGCTGCTGACCTTCCTCGCAGGACTCATCCCGTCGTCCCTCGCGGCAAAGAAGGACCCGGTCGTAGCGCTGCGGACGGAGTAACAATATAACCGGCAAAAGCCGCCCGGCGGGGCGGCTTTTGCCGGTTATAGAACATTCAGACTTCTGCGTGAAAGATGCTCCGAAATTTGCAGCTGCCCAGCGGGCGGTTCCGGTCAGCGGTCTGCCGCCGGTTTTGTCTCGCGGAACTTGAGGTCGGCGAGCATATTGTCGTAGAATTCCTTGCTGATCTTATATTTGCGCAGATAGATCACATAGCCCGCGACGATCAGGACAAGCGGGATGGCCAGCATGGCCAGCTTGATGGTCAGCTTGCCGGATGCGTCGATGGCTGCGGCTGCCGTGTCAGAGCCCTTTGTCTTGATGCCGGCCAGCATGATGCTGACGCTGATGAGGCCGGTCGAGAGCGCGCCGCCGATCTTGTTGACAAGCGGCTGGATGGAGAACGTGATGGATTCCGAGCGCCGACCCAGCTTCCACTGGCCGTATTCAATGGTATCGGCGAGGAACATGAGCATCAGCAGCTGGATGAACGCCTGCCCGACGAACATCAAAATCGCAGAGACGGCGATCAGGGCGATGGAATGCTCGGCAAAGAAGAAGGCCAGATAGCCCGCGACAACAAAGACCGTCGCGCCGGTATAGAGCTGGCGGCGGTCATATTTTTTGGAAAACAGCGGGAAGATCATCAGTGCCGCCAGCTGTGCCACGCCGCAGACGGCGGCCAGAATGGCGTACATATTGATATCGCCGTAGAGATACTGCATATAGTACGTCGCAAAGCCGGTCGTCGTGCAGTAGCCGACCATAAACAGCGCCATGGAGAGCGTCGTCCACATGAGCTGATCGTTTTTTGTGATGGCGTTCCACATATCGCGGATGGTGAACTTCTCGTCGTCCTCCTTGATCTCGCGGTTCTCCTTTACGCCGAACAGCGGGAAGCAGAGTCCTGCCAGATAAATAACGCTCACCGAGACGGCGACCGTCATCCACGCCTTCGGCGTATTGCCGAGGGCGGCGGTGATGGGTTGCCAGCCAACCATGATGATGTACATACCGATGTTTGCGCAGATACGCGCGAACGCGCCGTAATTCTCGCGCTGCTTCTGATCCTGCGTCAGGGCGGGCAGGAGCGTCCAATAGGCAATGTCATTGATGCCATAGCTGATATCCCAGAGGACATACGCGGCTGCGAAGAAAATGACATAGGCCGTGCCGGTGCCGACGTTGCCGAACAGGATCAGATAGAAGATCACGGACACGACGCCGCCGACCATGATCGCGGGCTTGAATTTGCCCCATTTTGTGTGGATATTGTCGATGACAAGGCCCGTGATGGGGTCGTTCAGCGCGTCGGCGATGCGCAGGACGGAGAGCACAAGACTTACCGCTGCGAACACATGAATGGGTAAGGAAAGAATGTTGGACAGGAAATATAAAAGTGCGTTTGCCTCGAACGCATAGAACATATCACGGCCGATCGTGCCGAGGCCAAAGAAATATTTATTGCGGCGGTCAGGATTTTTCATGACTGCACCTCCCGGATAAAATAGACATTGGAGCCGAAATCGCCCTGCATACGCCCGTCCGCATCGTAGCCGGTCCCGGCAAAGCGCGGCGCAAGCATGATCCCGGCGCTGTAGGCCGCACCGGAGGCCGTGACGGTCTGCTGGCCGTCGTACATTTTGTAATAGCTGTCCGCCGTCTGCACGGCAAGGCCGTTCGGGTTCAGCTTCACGGGCAGCACATGGCGCAGAAGCGAACCGAAATCGCCGACGCGCAGCAGCTGCGGGCGGCTGTCGAGCCGGTACTGCTTCTTCTCGTCCAGACCGGTCACGCGCAGACGCTCATAGCCCGGAGCGGCGTGCTGTACGCCGTGGAACACGCCCGCGACCGTCTCCTCCTTCGTCTTCGCCTGCCAGATGATCCCGCCGCCGTCCGTTTTGCCTCTTGTGAAGCGGCCATACTGAAGCGTGCGGCGGTGTGCCTTGTAAAACTCGATCTGCGCGCGGATCTCCGTCTGCTCAACGGGAAGCAGCTCCGTCAGATCCAGCTCGTAGCCGAGGCAGCCGAACAGGCTGACGTTTCCGCGCGTGGGAAGCGGCGTTGCGCGCAGCGTCTGCGCGTGCGGCCCCGCCGACACGTGCGCGCCGAGGCACGAGGGCGGATAGAGGTAGCTGAGGCTCTGCTGGATGCGCAGACGCTCGACAGGGTCGGTATCATCCGAGCACCAGATCTGCGGGGAGAAATAGAGCATCCCGCAGTCGAACCGGTTGCCGCCGGACGAGCAGCTTTCGAGAAGAACCTCGGGCCGCGGCTCAAAAATGCGGCGCAGTACGTCGTAAAGTCCAAGGATGAATTCATGCTGCTTTGCGCCGAGCGCGCAGGAATGGCGGTTCATGTCCCACTTGACGTAGGAAATGGGCGCAGAATCAAGGATCCCGCCGACGCTTTCGACGATATAGTCCCGCACCTCCGGCTTCGTAAGGTCGAGCAGCAGCTGGTGGCGGCCCAGAAGATCGGTACGGCCAAGGCTGTCATGCAGCGCCCAGTCCGGATGCCGACGGTACAGCTCCGAATCCGGGCTGACGGATTCCGGCTCGAACCAGAGGCCGAACTGCAGCCCCATCGCATTCAGCTTTTCGCCGAGTCCCTTCAGGCCGTTCGGGAGCTTTTTGGCGTTTACGGAGTAATCGCCGAGGCTGCTGGTATCGCTGTCACGCTTGCCGAACCAGCCGTCGTCGAGCACGAACAGCTCGCAGCCCAGCTGCTTTGCAAGCTTTCCGAGCCGCAGGAGCTTCGCCTCCGTGAAGTCGAACATACAGCCCTCCCAGCTGTTATAGACGATGGGACGGGGCCGGTTTTTCCAATACGGCGGAATGAGCGCTTCGTTCACATAGCGGCCGAAGCAGTCCGTAATGCCGCCGAAGCCGGCATCGGACCACGCCATGACAGCCTCCGGCGTCTCGAACCGCTCCCCCGGCGCAAGCTCCCAATTGAAATTTGCGGGAGAAATGCCATGCATCACGCGCGTGAGGCCCTGCAGGCTTTTCTGCGCGCTCAGATAATGGCTGCCGGAATAGAGCAGATTAAAGCCGCAGACCTCGCCTGCCGTCTCCGCCGCATCCGGGGCGGCAAGCAGGAAGCCGGGGTTCGCACGGCTGGACGACGCGCCGGTCGTGCTTTCCAGACAGGTACGCGCCATAGTGACGGGCGTTTCGGTATGCTGCATTTCGGCGATCCAGCCGCCGGAAAAGATGTGCAGCGTCCAGTCGCCCGGAAGGTCCGTGTTGGCGCTCATAAGCTTCCGGATAGAGATGGGCGTGTCGCCGCAGTTTTCCAGAATCGCTCTTCTTGTGAAGACCGTGGGCAGGACGCCGTATAAAAGCGTGAGGCGAAGCTTGGCCGCGCTGTCTTCCAGATAGACAGCAAGAACCGTCTGCCCGCGCGAGGCCGGAAGCGCAGAGGGGTGAGCAGATTTCAGCGCTTCGCAGCCGGTATAATGGAACTCCGTGGAAATCGGCACGCCGTTCTGCAGCAGCTCCATGGGGCTTTCGCGGTAGTCTCCCCTGCCGCAGCCGCTCCATTCCAGCGGAAAAATATCCAGACAGTTGGCGTTGGAGCCTTCCCGGTAAAGCGTGCTGTCTCCCCAGCCGTTTCCGGGCCGGACGGCAAGTGCGTCTGCGTCGGACGCGCTCAGGCGCGTGCCGAAATGCAGGTGCTCCAGAAAGCCGTCCCGGACGCGGAACAGATAGGAGCTTTTTTCATTTTGCAGATAAAACACGCCGTGCTTGACTGTGATCATTCTACGCGGTAGACCTCCCCTCTGACATACGTGTTATAGGCCTCGTCCGTCACGCCGCCATTGCGGATCATATCGGCGTAGAATTCGCCGGAGCGCTTGATCGTGCGCGTCTGGGTGGCGTAATCAACATTGATGAGGCCGAAACGGGCACTCTCGCCCTCGAGCCATTCAAAGTTGTCGCAGAAACACCAGTGATAATACCGCTCGAACGGCAGGCCGGAACGGAGCATGGCGTGCAGGTGCTCGTAGATATACCGGGCGCGGAAGGCATCCTGATTGTCGCAGGTGCCGTTTTCCGTGACCCAGATGGGGCGCTTCAGAAGCTTTTCCAGCTTGGCTGCGACCTGCGGCAGACCGTCGGGATAAATCTCCCAGCCGAGGTCGTTGCGCGGGCTATTTTTCCGGACGCCGTCGGCAAAGCCCGTGACGGTCGAGCGCGTGTAATAGTTGACGCCATGGAAATCGCAGTATTCGCCCTTCGGCAGCTTCCAGTGATTCTTCAGCGGCAGGCGGAACACGCCTGTGGACATAGCCTGCGTAATTGCGCCCTGAAACAGCCACTCGACGGCTCTGGCCGTGGCGGCCTGCACGGGATTTTTCGGGTTTTCCGGCTCAAATACACGCAGATGGTTCGCAAAGCCGACCATGGTGTCGGAATAGCCCATGGCTTCGCGCGTCGCGTGGAGCATCTGATAGCAGCGGATGTGGCAGAAGGCCATATTTTCCAGCACCGTGAACGTCTCGGAAAAGCTTTTATGGCCGGGAGGCCAGTCGCCGAAGAAATAGCCGTTTGTGGCGTAGACGTTCGGCTCGTTGATGGTGATCCAGTCGCTGACCAGATCGCCGAAGCGGTCGGCGCAAAGCTTTGCGAAGGACAGAAAATCGTCCAGATTCTCCCGCTTTGAAAAGCCGCCCAGACGCTCGAACCACATGGGGTTGGAAAAATGATGGATGGTCAGCAGCGGGCGGATGCCAAGCTGCCGCATATATTCCAGCTCCGCGCGGTAATGCGCGATCGCCGCCTCGTCGACTTCGCCGCGCGCAGGCATGATGCGCGCCCACTCCACGCCCATGCGGGCGATGGGCAGGTGCAGCCCCGCCATCAGCGCGCAGTCCTCGCGCCAGCGGTTCCAATGGTCGTCGGCCACCGCGGGGTCAGAGTCGTCCTTGATCCGGCCCTGATGGTACCAGTCATTCCAGTTGCTTCCGACCTCGCCGCCCTCGATCTGCGCCGAGGCGGAACTGACGCCAAGCAAAAATCCTTCCGGGAACTGCAGCCGCATGGGTCGTCCTCCTTTTACCTCTTATGGGTGTATATACTTGTTTATATTGTATGTGTTTTTCCAGTCTCCCGCAAGTGTCAATTTTGGACGAAAGCGGGCCTGAAAATCTGTTCAGGTTTCCATATAGCGAAACTGCGGTGATATGTTACAATAATACTGTTGTTATGGAAACCAACGAACGGCATGGGGAGAAATGAATATGCGTCATACAAGATGGTTTAAGGACATGGTTTTTTATCAGATCTGGCCCCGGAGCTTCCGCGACGGAAACGGCGACGGGATCGGCGATCTGTGGGGGGTATTGGAGAAGCTCGACTATCTGAAGGAGCTCGGCATTGACGGCGTCTGGTTCTCGCCGCTCTATCCGTCGCCCGGCGCGGACTGCGGCTATGATATTTCGGATTACATGGACATTGCACCGGAATACGGCGGCATGGAAGCGTTTCGGGCCGTTCTGGAGGGCCTTCACCAGCGCGGGATGAAGCTTGTCATGGATTTGGTCGTCAATCACACGAGCGACGAGCATGAATGGTTCCAGAAATCCCGGCGGCGCATCGAGCCGTATACTGATTATTATATCTGGCGGCCCGCAAAGCCGAACGGAAAACTGCCGAACAACTGGGACAGTCATTTTGAGGGCAAGGCATGGCAGTGGGACGATCTGCGGCAGGAATATTATCTGCATCTGTTTGCCGTCAAGCAGCCGGATCTCAACATGGACAATCCGCTTGTCCGAACAGAGGTCAAGAAGATCCTCAAATTCTGGCTCGATCTCGGCGTCGACGGCTTCCGTGAAGATGTGATCACCTTTATTTCCAAAAAGGAGGGCCTGCCGGACGACCATCTGTTCCCGATCTTCAAGGGCATCCGGTTTTACAATCACGGCCCGCACATCCACGAGTTTCTGCAGGAATTCCGCCGCGACGTGCTGGAGAATTACGACTGCATGACCATTGCTGAAGCGCCGCTCGTCACGCCGCAGCGGGCGCTGGATTACATCGAAGAGTCGGACACGAATGAGATCGACATGATGATCCAGTTCCAGTGTATGTGCGCCGACTGCTTCTTTACGGACTATATGCCGCGCAGTTTCTCCTTAAAGCGCCTGCGCCGGGCCTTTTCCAGCTGGCAGACGCAGCTGGACGGGCGCGGCTGGAACGCGCTGTATCTCGAAAATCACGACCACCCGCGCGTGATCTCACGCTACGGCAGCGAACAGTACCGCGTGGAGAGCGGAAAAATGCTGGCTGTCAGCTATCTGTTTTTGAAGGGCACGCCGTTCATCTATCAGGGTCAGGAGTTCGGCATGACGAACTGGCGGCCGGAAAGCACCAGTATGTACGAGGACGTGCAGACCCGCAACCAGCACCCGGACTGGCCGGAGGAAAAGCGCCTTGCGCTCTATCACCGCGCGTCCCGCGACTCTGCCCGCACGCCCGTGCAATGGACAGACGGCAAACACGCCGGGTTCACGACCGGTACGCCGTGGTTTTATGTCAATGAAAATTACACGAGCATCAACGCAGAGCAGGCGCTGCACGATCCGGATTCGATCCTGAATTTCTATAAAAAGGCCATTGCGCTGCGCAAGAGCCTGCCCGTCGTCCGCGACGGCAGCTATCAGGAGTATTACAGGGGCTCGGACAAGCTTTATGTCTACGCCCGCGAGACAAAGGAGCAGAAGCTGCTGGTGATCTGTTCGTTCACCGACAAGCCTGTGCGCTTTCAGGCGCCGTATAACTTCTCACTTGGCGACATGAAGCTTCTCCTGACGAATTACGACGGTACCCGCGAGGAAAACAGCTTCCTCACCCGCCCATACGAAGCCCGCGTCTATCTGTACGAATAAACGCCTCATTATATTATGTAAACACGCATGAACCCAGCCGGGTCCATGCGTGTTTTTCACTGTGCAAAAAGCGATTTTTGTTCTCCTGCTGTCTTACAGGAAGAATTTCCGGTGCAGGGATTCGCGCAGGGGCTTGCAGATGGCGATGACGATCAGCATCAGGCCGAGCACAATGCCCGCGACCATCGGATAAAATGACCAGAAGAGCGTCTCGTGGATCTGGAACGTCAGATTGATCAGGAACTCGATGAGCACGGCCAGACCGCCGCCGAGGATCAGCATACCGCCGTAGATGTAAAGATACCCGCCGCGCAGATAGTGCGTCAGGGCAACGGCTGCGCTGATGAGCAGGCCGATCGCACCTGTGACCGGGAATGCAAAGGACAAGAACCAGTGCCCGCCGGTGGCAAAGTTGATATAGAGCAGATACAGTCCCACCGCGATGAAATCGACCGGCACAAATATGACGGGATTGGGCCGCCGGAACCACATGGGCAGCAGGATAACGACATACAGCAGCGCAATCGCTCCCGCCGCATAGCCGGACCAGACAAGCGTTCCGTTGATGCGCCAGTCGCACAGCAGACACAAAAGTGCGGGCAGAAGCGCCGCGATGGTCAGCACGAACAGGACGCCGGAACGGTTCACGTCCTCGGGCCGGATGCGTTTGTCCGGCGGAAAGGGCGGCTCGGAGAGATTGCGCGGGATATCAGGATGGAACACCGGCGTCCCGCACAGAGGACATTTTTTCTCGCTGTCGGCGAGTTCAACGCCGCATTTGACACAATACATGCTTTTGTAGCCTCCTATTCATGCCCAACGCTGGTTGCTCTCGACCTTGACGGGCAGCCCCAGCGTGTGCAGCACACGGTAAAAATGAGATTCCAGCTCCGGCTCGCGGATGTTCCGGATCATGTTGATATACATGGTGCCGTTCCAGCTGACGACGCCGCAGTTGTGCGGAGCTTTGGCCTGCACGCCGATGATGAAGTCCATCCGCGCAACATACGGAGCCATTTCCTCCGGCAGTCTGACAAGACCGAGGTTGGACAGGCACAGGCAGGATTTGCACTCGCCGACCAGATCGAACACGGCCTTCATGGCGATATTTTTCACGAACAGCGGCATGACGCGCAGCACAGCGGAGCGTTCGCTCGCCACGTTCGTCGCGATCTTCGCCGCCATCATCCGGGGATCGTTTTCCAGACCCATCCGGTAATGAACGATCCGGCAGATCTCCGCAAGAGAATAGTCGCCCAGGCGCGGATCGATCTCCGGCGTGACATAGGACGCAAAGTTCCGCATCGTCCGGCTCGGGAACAGGCCGCGCAGATTGACCGGCAGCAGGACCTTGACAGGCTTGCGCCGCATACGGCGCGGAACCTTTTCATTCTGCAGGTCGCTGATGGCCTTCATCATGACGGCGGCAATGAACTCTGTCACGCTGACGCCGAATTCCTTCGCCTTTTCCTTGACAGCGGGGACGGGCAGCATGAGCGTGGTGAGGTTCAAAAAGCCGTCCGGCTCCGGCGTTCCGCTCATGTGGTAGGCGGTCTGCTCGGCGCGGCTGGCGGTGATGTCGCCCGCGTAGCGCAGGAAGCTGTCCTCCAGCTCCTCCGGGTCAGGATCCTCCAAGCGGCCCAAAACGCCGTTTTCGGCGGGGATATTGATCTTGTATTTCTGGCACAGGTATTCCGCAACCAGCGTTTTGAGGAAGATCAGACCGCCCGTGCCGTCCGTGACTGCGTGGAAGAACTCCACGGCGATGCGGCTGCCGTAGACCAGCACGCGGAAGGCGCATTTGCGCACGTCGTCAAACGGGACGTGGACGAGCGGATAGCTCTTGTCTTCTTCAATCGCGGGGGCCTTCGTGATCTCCTCGAGATAGTACCAGAACGCGCCCCGGCGCAGGCGGACGGCGATGGACGGGAAGCGCCGCACCGTCACGTCCAGCGCGGCGCGCAGCACGCTCAGATCGACCTCCTCCGTCAGCGTGGCGGACAGGCGGAAATAATTCGTCCAGTTCCGGCGCTTGGCCGCCGGGTAAATTTTCGCGGCGTTGTCCAGCCGCATCCAGCGCAGCTTGCGCACCGGAGAGAGCACACGCGTCATGAACCGTCCGATGGTGTCAAAATCGGACATGTTTTCATTCAGATAATACAGCACATATGCGTGCCAGCGCTCCGGCGCAATAACGATCTGGCTCTTGCAGCCGGAATCGAGCAGCTTTTTATGGAGCATCCGCGTATCGTCGAGCATGACCTCGTCCCCGCCGACGAACAGCAGCGACGGCGGCAGGCCCGTCAGATCGCCGAACAGCGGCGAGCAGAGGGGATCTTTCGGGTCGTCGGTATAGCAGGCAGCATAGAATTGCAGCAGCTCCGGCGTCATGGAGGGGTCGATGTCGCGGTTGTCGATATAGGACTGGCCGGAGCCGGTCAGGTCGGTCCACGGCGAAATGCCGATCAGGCCGCACGGAAGCGGCAGGCGCAGCTCCTTGAGGCGCAGGCAGAGGGCGTAAATGAGTCCGCCGCCGGCGGACTCGCCGCAGAGCAGGATCTGGCTGGCGGGATAGCCCTTGGAGAGCAGATACTGATAGCTCACGACCGCGTCGTCCAGCGCAGCCGGAAAGCGGTCCTCCGGGGCCAGACGGTAGGCTGCGCAGAACACGCGCACACCGCACTCGTCTGAAAGCGTGGCCGCGAAGCCCTTGGCATAGTCCAGATTGCCGCAGGTGTAGCCGCCGCCGTGCAGATAGAGCACAACGCCCTGCCGCCGCTCGTCCTTGGGCATGATCCACGCGCCCTGAAACGGGCCGAAGTCATGGTCGCGGACGATCACGTCGCGCCGGTGGATGGCCTCCATCAGCTCGCCGAGCTTGTCCTGTCCCTTGCGGGTAATTTCCAGAGAGCAGTTGGCGACAAAGGGTTTAAAGAAATTGAGCTGTGCGCGCACCAGCTTCGCAGGCAGACCCATAGATACCGTTCCTTTCAGAAAAGCGTTTCAATCAATTTGTATAGTATAGCATTGACCGGAATTTTTGTAAATACACGAAACCGCGCCGGAAGGGATTTTCCTTCCGGCGCGTCAGCCATTGAGGTACAGAGGTTACAGCGAAAAATCTGCGTCGTCGTGGGTGTGCTTGGGGGCGGCGGGGCGGCCGGGGATGCGGCGGAGGGGGTCGTAGCGGAAGCGGCGGCAGCGGTGGTCGCTGGGGACGATGCCGCAGAACTGGCAGACCATCGTTTCATCGTCAATTTTCCCCGCGAACTGGCAATAGGTACAGTAGCGGTCGATCTTCTTTCGGAACAGCATGGGGCAGCAGCCTTTCTTTGATGTTTGCCCCCATTATACACGCTTTCCGTGCAAATTGCTATGGTACTTTTTGCGAAAAAGCAGCAGGCTCACCGAGCACAGCAGCAAAGACGCCGCTCCCGCCGTTTCCGGGCCTTGCGTGCCGGAAAAGGCGGCGGCGGGCCAGCTTTCCGCGTGCAGCAGCGGCGCGGCGATGAGCGTAAGCGTGCAGGAAAGCACGGCCTGAAGCGCCTTGCACGGCAGGAGCAGCCTCCCGGTCAGGCCGTGCTCCTGCACGGCGGCGCGGCTCTGCGCCAGAACGCTTACGCCGCCGAAGGACAAAAGCGCCGACGCGATGCACAGCTTCCATTGAAGCGCAAGCGCGCAGTCCGCCAGCGCTGCGCAGCCCGCGGACAGCTCCAGCGATCCGAGAACCAGCGGCAGCGCCTCCGGCGGCAGAAAGCGGCCCGCGGCAAGCAGAAAATAGCAGGAGAGCACGGAAAAAACCGTGATAAACATACAGATCTGGATCGCGCTCATCCCCGCGCGGCGCACCGATTCGGAAAAGGCTGCGGCAAAGGATTCCGGCTGCGGCGGCTTCGCGACGGCTTTGGCGGGCGCGTACTGTTTTTTCGCGGTCAGACGGCAGACGAGCACGGCAGAGACGATCTGCACTGCGTACAAAAACGCGCCTGCCGCCGCGCTTTTAAAGACCGCGCCGCCGAGTACGCCGAAGATGAACGACGGCCCCGCCTGATTGCAGACGGCAAGCGCGCGCTCCGCGTCCGGTCCGGACAGCTCCCCTCGCGCGTAAAGCGTACCCGCCGCCTGCGCGCCGGCCGGATAGCCGCCGAGAAGCCCCAGCAGAAACGCGCTGCCCGCTGCGGGCGGCAGGCGCAGGAGCTTTGCCGCCGCGCCTCCGAACCGCGCGGAGAGCCGTGCGGAATAGCCAAGCAGCAGGAACAGATTGCTGCACACAAAAAACGGAAACAGCGACGGCAGGATCACCCGCCCGCAGAGCGTGAGCGCGCTGCGCACGCCGTCCGCTGCAGCCTGCGGCAGCGCGATGAGCAGAACGAACACCGCAAGAAGCGCAAGCGCCTGGAATAGCTTTTTCATGCCTCTCCCCTCCTCTGGATAAAAACCTATGCAGAGGTGGAAAGAATTAGTCTTTTGGGCATAAGCATATAGCAAACGAAAAACAGGAGGCGCTGCTGGTTGAAAAAACTGCGTTCGTATCTGGCCGCTGCATCTGTGCGGCTGGGGCTGCCGATGGATATTGCCGCGGGGCTGCCGCATCTGGAGGTCAACGGGTTCCGGGAGTGCTCGGTCGACCGGCACACCGGGATTCTGGAATATAACCGGGAGCGGATCGTGATCGGGCTGAACATCGGGAGCCTGACCGTCGTGGGAAGCGGGCTGGAGATCCGGCAGATGCACCGGGAACGGCTGACGATCATCGGGCAGATCGACTGTCTGACCTACGGTGAGGGAGGTCTGCGCGGATGTGGCGGGTGATCTGGTTTTTTCTCGGCGTGTCTCGGCTGTCCATCACGGGAGCAAGCCCGGAATGGTGTATGCAGCGGCTGGCAAAGGCGCGCATCGCATTCCATTTCTGCGCAAAACCGGACGACTTTACCGCCGATGTCTGGATCCTGCGACGGGACGAGGCGCGCGCGGCGCAGCTCGTGCGCATGGGCGGGTGCGACTGTGCGGTCATAGAGCGCGGCGGCTTTTCCACCGTGTTCGGCGGGCTGCGGAAGCGGCCCGCGCTGCTTATTCTGCTGGCAGCGGCTATCACAGCGGGGATCGTTGTGCCGAAATATGTTTTTTTCTACGAAGTCGAGGGAAACGAGGCTGTCCCGAGCGCGCAGATCCTGCGGGAGCTGCGGGAGCTTGGCGTGGGGTTCGGGACATATGGGCCGTCGATCAAGCCGCAGGAGCTGAAGAACCAGATGCTGCTTCGCATTCCGAAGCTGCAGTGGCTGACGGTGCAGCAGAGCGGTATGTGTGCGCGCGTGGTCGTGCGGGAACGGCCAGACAAGGCTCCGGTGCTCGACCGAAAAGTGCCGACAGATGTAATCGCCTCGCGTGCGGGCGTCTTAACGCGCGTGGAGGCTGTGGCCGGGAACTGTCTCTGCGCGCCGGGGCAGGCTGTTGCGGGCGGAGAGCTGCTGGTATCGGCGTACACAGACTTTGGGTTTAAAACGCAGGTGACAGCGGCGCGGGCGGAGATCTACGCCGAGACAGTCCGGCAGGCCGTGTGCGTCCTACCGGAGGCGGAGCAGCTCAAGACGAACCGCACGGCTCCGCGCTATGCGGTCAGTCTGCTTGTCGGACGGCGGCGCATTTCGCTTTTCGGCGCGGGCGTACCGGAAGGATTTTACGAAAAAGAGACAAAAACGCGGGTTCTGACGCTCCCTGGCGGGTTTTCTTTGCCTTTGGGGATTGCAATTACAAGAATTTGTGAGTATGATACAAGAGAAGAAACATTGCGGGCGCAGGACGCGGAAGGCAGGCTTCTGGAGCTGGTGCAGGCGGATGCCATGCGTGATATGATCGCCGGAAGCATCAGGAGCAGCTCTGTCCGGACGGAGCAGTCCGGCGGGTGTATCCGGCTGTATGCCAGTCTGCGGTGCGAGGAAATGATCGCACGTATGCGGCCCGCAAGCCTAAAGGAAGCGATTGAATGACAGAACGAACCATCAATGCAGAACGTGTCGAGCAGCTGATCGACGTTTTCGGCTCCTTCGACGAAAATGTGCGCCGGATCGAAGATGCCTTCGGCGTCAAGATCACGAACCGCAACAACGAGCTGAAGGTCACGGGCGACGAGGAGGCTGCCGACAAGGGGTGCCGCGCAATTGAAGCGCTGCTGGCGCTGTCAGCCAAGGGCGAGGAGATCGACGAACAGAAGGTGCGCTACCTCATCAATCTCGTCAACACCGGAAACGAGGATCAGGTCAGCAAAATGGCCAAGGACGTCGTCTGCGTGACGGCCAAGGGGCGGCCCGTCAAGGCCAAGACCATCGGCCAGCAGAATTATCTTAAGGCCATTGAGAAAAACACCATCACCATCGGCGTCGGCCCCGCCGGTACGGGCAAGACGTATCTGGCCGTAGCAGAGGCAGTCGCGGCGTTCCGCGCAAAAACCGTCAACCGCATTATTCTGACGCGGCCCGCCGTGGAGGCTGGCGAACGGCTTGGCTTCCTGCCGGGCGATCTGCAGAACAAGGTAGACCCCTATCTGCGGCCATTATATGACGCGCTGTTCGATATGCTGGGGCCGGAGACGTATGGAAAGTATCTTGAGCGCGGAAATATCGAGGTCGCGCCGCTGGCCTATATGCGCGGGCGGACGCTGGACGACAGCTTTATCATTCTTGACGAAGCGCAGAACACCACGCGGGAGCAGATGAAAATGTTCCTGACGCGCCTCGGCTTCGGCTCGAAGATCGTCATTACAGGCGATATCACGCAGATCGATCTGCCGGGCGACAAGGTCAGCGGTCTGAAGGAGGCCATCCGCGTGCTGGACGGGGTCGAGGATATCCAGATCTGCCGTCTGACGCCGGCGGACGTGGTGCGGCACGTGCTGGTGCAGCGCATCGTCGCGGCCTATGACAAATATGAAAAGAACCGGCTGCCGGACGAACGCGCCCGGACATTTACAAAGAAGCCGGACTGGAAGAGGGAAAAGAAATGAAGCATCGCATTGTCATCCGCTGCGAGGGCCGCAGTCTGCGTGATTTTGCGCTCAAGCAGCAGATCTCCAAATGTATCACCGCCGCGCTGGCCCATCAGGGCGTCAACACCCCCTGTGAGATCAACGTCCTTGTGACGGACGACGAGGGCATCCGCGCCATCAACAACGCATACCGCAAGATCGACAAGGCGACGGACGTGCTGTCGTTCCCGATGTTTGAGCTGACGGCGGGGCAGCTTCCCGCGTCGTGGGAAGCATATAAAGACCCGGACACCGGGCTTGTGCCGCTGGGCGACATGGCCATCAGTCTCGAACGGGCCAGACAGCAGGCCGCTGAGTTCGGCCACAGCGCCCGGCGCGAGGTCGGGTATCTGACCATCCACTCCATTCTGCATCTGCTGGGCTACGACCATGTGGACGAAGGGCCGATGAAAAAACAGATGCGCGCCGCCGAAGAGGCGATCCTCGCCGAAATCGAACTGCCGAGATAATTTCCAGATAAGGAGAAGCATATGAACACAAAAACCGCGATGATCACCATCGCAGGCCGCCCGAACGTTGGCAAGTCCACGCTTGCAAACGCGCTCGTGGGTGAGAAAATCGCAATTGTTTCGCATAAGCCGCAGACCACGCGCAACCGCATCTGCGCCATCGTCGACCGCGGCGATACGCAGCTGGTGTTTATCGACACGCCGGGCTTCCATAGGCCGCGCACAAAGCTGGGCGATTATATGGTCAACGTCGTCAATCAGTCCGTCGCCGACGTCGACGCCGTCATTCTGCTGGTTGAGCCGATCGCAAACGTCGGCCCGCAGGAGCAGGAGCTGATTGAGAAGATCAGGGAAGCAAAGGTTCCGGCGATTCTGGTCATCAACAAGATCGATACCGTGGAAAAGGAAACGCTGCTGCCGGTCATCGCGGCCTATAAGGATCTGCTGGACTTTACGGACGTCATTCCCATCAGCGCAAAGTGGCACGACGGGCTGGACAGCCTGATGCAGGTCTGCGAGGGCTTTGCACAGCCGGGGCCGTTCATGTTCCCGGAGGGCATTTCGACCGATATGCCCGAAAAGCAGGTCATGGCCGAGATCATCCGCGAAAAGCTGCTGTGGAACCTCGAAAAGGAAATTCCGCACGGCACGGCGGTCGAGATTACAAAATTCTCCGAGCGCGACGACGGCATCATTGATCTGGACGCGACGATCTACTGCGAAAAGGCCAGCCACAAGGGCATTATCATCGGCAAGAACGGCCAGATGCTCAAGAAGATCAGCTCGGATGCACGCAAGGACTGCGAACGCTTCATGGGCACGAAGGTCTTTTTGCAGACCTGGGTACGCGTCAAGGAAAACTGGCGCGACAGCGATTTCATGATCTCGAATTTCGGCTACCATAAGGATTGACGAAAACAACAGGCGCTCCGCAGAAATCGGAGCGCCTGTTGTTTGCTTATCGGCCGGATAATTCGACGGCGTGGCGGATGAAGGAGAGGGGCGGGACCCTCTTGGGGAGCTTCGCGCGGAAGCGCATCTGCGGCGTGCGGGGTTCGAGGAGCGGAACGCCATCCAGATCCTCCATCAGCGGCACCTGCCACGAAAATGGGCGCAGATCCGGGCCGACGACCTCGACGGTATCCCCTGCCGCAAATTTGTTGCGCAGGCTGAGGACCGCGTTTCCCTCCGCGTCGCATTTCTCAACGACGGCGCAAATCTGCCACTCGCGCAGATAGCGGGAGTTCTCCGTAAACTGGCCGGGCTGGCCGTAGTAAAAGCCGGTAGAATAATGGCGGTGCGAGACGTGCTCGACCTCGTCGCGCCAGATCCTGTCCGGTGTGCGGCCTGCCCACACATCGTCGAGCACGTGGCGGTAGGCTCCGGTGACGATGGCGGCATAATAGGCCGATTTGGCGCGGCCCTCGATCTTCAGGCAGTCGATCCCGGCGTCGCATAGCTCGTCCAGATGGTCGATCATGCACATATCGCGGGAATTCATGATGTACGTGCCCTTTTCATCCTCGAAGACGGGGAAATATTCGCCGGGGCGCTTTTCCTCCATCAGCGCGTACTTGTACCGGCAGGGCTGGGCACACTGGCCGCGGTTGGAGTCGCGGCCGGTCATATAGTTGCTGAGCAGGCAGCGGCCCGAATAGGACACGCACATGGCCCCGTGGCAGAACGTCTCAAGCTCCAGCTCCGGCGAGACGCGTTCACGGATGCCGAGGATCTCCCGCAGGCTCAGCTCCCGCGCAAGCACAACGCGGCTGGCGCCAAGATCGAACCAGCTCTGCGCGCAGGCGTAGTTTGCGACCGACTGCTGCGTCGACACGTGACGCTGGCAGTGCGGGGCGTATTTCCCGGCCATCATGAACGCACCGAGATCCGCAAGGATCAGCGCGTCGACGCCCGCCGCGTCCAGCTGCTCAAGATAAGCCGGGAGCGCGGCGGCTTCGTCGTTGCGCGGCATGATATTGACCGTGCAGTGCACCTTCACGCCCGCGTCATGCGCAAGCTTGATCGCCTGCGGCAGCTCGTCCGGGGTAAAGTTGGCGGTAAACGAGCGCATACCGAAGCTGGTTCCGGCCAGATAGACCGCATCCGCACCGTAGGCAACGGCCATGCGCAGCTTTTCCATGTCCCCTGCGGGGCACAAAAGCTCCGGTTTGCGTCTATCCATCTGTCTGATTCTCCGTATCTGCGGTGTCGCCGGTCTGATCTGCGGTGGTTTCATCGCCCGTACCGGTCTGCTGGTCTGCCTCTTCGTCCTTGCCCGCGAGCTCGTTCAGGAAGTTCTGATGCTCATAATACGTCTCGGAGAAGTGGTGCACACCGGTCGTATCCAGCGCATAGAAATAATATTTCGTCTCCGCCGGGTAAAGCGCGGCGCGGATGGAATTCATGCCGGGGTTCGCGATCGGGCCCGCGGGCAGGCCAGCATTCGTGTAGGTGTTATAGGGGCTGAGGACGCCCTTGTCTGCGTTGGACAGGATCTCCTTGCGCTCGGCAAGCGCATACTGGATGGTCGCGTCGATCTCCAGGCAGGGATAGAGCTTGCTGCACAGGCGGTTATAGATGACGGAAGCAATGGTTGCGCTTTCCGACGTTCTGGCCGTCTCCTTTTCGACGAGGGATGCGACCGTGATGAGGTCGTAGAGCGAAAGCTTGGCGTCCGTGATCTCCGTTTCGGTGAACGCATTCTCCCGCATGCGCTGGGCAAGGCGGTCGTTCAGCGCGTCCAGCGCGTCATAGAGGTCGCTGGTGAATTTGTTGTCGAAGTTGCGCAGGAATTTGTCAATGACGTTCTCCGGGTCGTCTCCCATATAGAACTGGTAGGTATCCGGGAAGAGATAGCCCTCCAGCCGGTTCTCGCTGCCGTAGGGGATCTCCTGCAGGAACGCATAGTCGAATTCATAGGTCGACGCGGCGTTCGCCAGATCCTGATACGAGCAGACGCCGTTTTCCTCCAGCAGACGGAAGATATCCTCGCACTCGTAGCCTTCGGGGATGGTGATCTCCACGACAGAGCGGTCGGGGCTGGCCTCGACCATATTGCTGACAAGCGCATGATAGTCATAGCGGCTGTTGAGCGAATACGTACCCGGCTCAATGGTGCGCTCGGCGTGGGTGGCCCAGCAGTACAGCTTGAAAAGCGTTTCCGAACGGACAAGGCCACTGTCCCGCAGTTCCTTTGCGATCTGCGAGATCGTCGCGCCGTCTGCAATGGTGACGGTCACCTCTGCGTCCGGCTTGGTCAGGGACAGCACATCGTCCGCGCAGCGCCACGCAAACACGGCAAGCAGCACCGACGCGGCCAGCACGCAACACACATACAGCAGCACCCGGATGCCGGACGGCAGCCGTCCGTGCTTTTTTTCCTCCGCCGGTTCCGGCTCCTGCGGCTGCTGGTCGACGGTCAGATCCGCGTATTCCTCCGGGATCTTCGGCTCGAACAGCGGAGGCATATTGGGCGTCTGCTTCTGCGGCTGCGTCTCCTGCTCCAGCTCGGCCTCAGCCTGCGTTTTGGCCTGCTCTTCCTCATCCTTGTCGTTCATCATCGCGTCGACGCGCGCAAGATCGTCCTTGACGGACGCAAGCAGCTCGTCGAGCGAAAGCGATTCCAGACTTTTTTCCAGCCCGCCGTCTTCCGGCGACTGCCCGTCCGGACGCTTATTCGGGGTCAAATCTGCCATGTGTTCCTCCCTTATGCGCGGTAGACAATGTCGGAGGCAACCTGACGGGCCGTATCCTCACCCTTGAGCGCCCGCAGGCAGGCGAGGCCGAATTCGTCGGCAGAGCCGGCTGCGCGGCCGGTGATGACGTTCCCGTCCTGCACTGCGCCGCAGGGGATCATCTTTGCCGCGTCCATCTGATCTTCCAGACCGGGGTAGCAGGTCGCTCTGCGGCCGTCGGTGATGTGGAGCGACGCGAGGATGGTCGGCGCGGCGCAGATAGCCGCGATCAGGCAGTTTTTCTCATACGCAAGGCGGATGAAATTCATGGCCGTTTCGCTTGCCAGGATCGAATGCACGCCGCCGAGTCCGCCCGGCAGGAGCACCATATCGGTGTCCGCCAGCTTCATCTGCTCAACGGTGCAGTCCGCCTGCACCGAAATGCCGTGGCCGCCCTCGATCAGCGTCCCGCCGATCCCGGCAAAACGGACCTCCGCACCTCCGCGCCGCAGAATGTCGCACGGCGCAATTGCTTCCATCGGCTCAAAGCCCTTACCCAAGATGATATATACCATGGTATCACACTTCCTCCAAACATGATTTTACACGTGCATACAATTCCTCGTGGATATCCTCGATGGAGCGGAGCTTTCCGTCCCGGACGCACGAAACGCGCGTCCAGCCGAAATAATCCGCCGCCTGCTGCGCGACCTCGCGGCATTTGTGCAGGTACCCGTCGTCGCGCTCGTGGATATCGGCCTTCGTGCTGGTGTCTCTCTCGCGTCTGCGCATGAGCGTCTCGGCGATCTCGACCGGCATATCGAGCCACAGGACCAGATCCGGCTTCGGCAGGCCCATGCGGTTGAATTCCAGATCATAGAGCCATGAGAAGAATTCCTCCCGCGCCTTTCCCTCCAGCTTGCCGCCCTGGTGGACAGCGTTGGAGGTCGTATAGCGGTCGGACAGGATCAGCCCGCCCGAGGCATAGTCGTTTTTCCACACGCGCTGATAGGACGCGAAGCGGTCAACGGCATAGAATGTGGAGGCCGCGTAGGCGTTGACATCGTTCGGGTTCTCGCCGAACTCGCCGTTCAGGTACATCCGGATGAGCGCTGACGACGGCTCCAGATACTGCGGAAATTGCAGACGGCGGAATGAAACGTTCTCGTTTTGCAGGCGCTTTGTCAGAAGCGCAAACTGCGTCGACTTCCCTGTTCCGTCGGTTCCTTCAAACACGATCAGTTTTCCCATATTGCTTACCCTCTTATCCGTTTGCCAAGCACGGCGAACAGGTATTTTGGCAGCCGGAGCATCCGTCCGAACCGCTTCGGCTCCTTGATGAGCCGGTAGAGCCACTCAAGATTGCAGCGGATCATCCACTTTGGAGCGCGCTTGACCGTGCCCGCGAAGCTGTCGAGCGAGCCGCCGAGGCCGATCATAAGCTTGATATGCAGCTCGTCCAGATGATTTTTCATAAACAGCTCCTGCTTCGGCGCGCCGAGGCAGACGAAGAGTACATCGGGCTTTGCGGCATTGATCTTCTCGATGACCGGTGCTTCATCCTTGAAATAGCCGTCGTTCATGCCGCAGATGTACAGCTTCGGGTGCTTTTCTGTCATTTTCTGCGCGGCAAGCTCCGCAACACCGGGCTTGCTGCCGAGCAGGAACAGCCCGCCGCCGGTCTTTTCGAGGATGGACAGCAGGCGGTCGGCAAAATCGACGCCCGCGACCTTCTGCTTCAGCGGCGTTTTGAGAAGCTTCGACGCGAGCACAACGCCTGCGCCGTCCGGCAGGACGAGATCGGCGCCGTTGATGAGCGCGCGGAGCGTTTCGTCGTACAGCGCCTCATAGGCGATCTCGGCGTTCGGGGTCACGGCATAGCAGGTCTTTTTGCCCGCAAGGATCTGTTCCGCGCGCGCAGAGGCCTCGTCCATCGTGACATTATCAAATTGCAGCCCCATGATATCCAGTTTCATGTGCAGGCATACCTCACCAATTTAGAATTCATCTATCATCTTAGCACATATTTCCGCATTTGTCCACGCAATTTCGGGTTCAATTTCCCCGCGCGGTGTTTCACATACGGGCGGTTTTGCATAAACTGTTATGAAAGCGAAGCGTGAACGACCCTGTTTCGGCCACGCGAACCTTTACGATATCATATATAGGAGGTCATCCGAATGTCTGAACCTGCACAGACGGGCAAGACCTGTGATCTGCGCGGCATCCGTGAAGCGGTTTGTGTGCATACGGGGAAAATCACAGACAGCTGTCTCGCCAAGGACTGCATTGAGGATCTGCGCGTGTACTTAACGGTCGACTCCCAGCAGACGCTCGACTGCGCGGCAAGCGCAAAGGCGCGGTATGTGGAGCTGCTCTTTACTCAGGTACAGGTGGAGCCGGTTCCCTACTCCTCCGGCTATTTTACGGTCGACGTAACGTTCTATTACCGCGTCATTGCCGACGCGACGCTCTCGGCCGGACGCACGAATACCGTCACGGGCCTTGCCGTGTTCTCCAAGCGGCTGGTTCTGTTCGGCGGGGAAACGAGCGCACGCATTTTCTCCAGCCGGGACGATCTGACGTGCCTTTGTAAGAAGTCTTTGCAGTCCGTCTCGCTGCCGCGGGCCATTGCGGAGACGGTCGACCCGATCATTCTCGGCTCGCGCGTGATGGAGGCGTGCAGCTGCTGCTGCCAGAACGAAGCCTCGCCCGCCATCCCGGAGGCGCTGCTGGGCTGCTTCGACGAGCCGCTGGTGCTGACCGGCGAATGCAAGCGCCTGCTTGTCACGATTGGACAGTTCTCCATCGTCCGGCTCGAACGCGACACGCAGCTGCTCATCCCGACGTTCGACTACTGCGTTCCGTCGAAGACCTGCCCGCCGGTGGGCGGCACGAGCACGGAAAGCCCCTGCGAGGTCTTCAGCCAGATCGATTTCCCGATGGACGCGTTCTTCCCCGGGAAAAACGAACCGTGCATCAAGCCCGAAGACAGCTGCACCGGCTGCAGCAGAACCAAATAAGCAACCGCGCCCCGGCTGCCGTCAGGCAGCCGGGGCACAGCTTTTTTGTGGAAGCGTCTGGTAGGGGCCGGCGACTCTGTCGGCCCGATAAATATTGCGAATTCGCCGCAAATTCACGAAAAAGCACTGTATTCTGCGGGTGGACAGAGTCGTCCGCCCCTACGCAGTGCAGTCACGAATTCGCATTGGGCTTCCGCTTTTCGCAGCTGCCTGCCGCTCGGCCTCTCAGGCACTCAGCGGCAGATGCGGTCCAGACGGGAGAGGTCTTCTTCGAGGTAGCTGGAGGCCGGGAGGGAGAAATCGAAGGTCATGCAGTCGCCCTTGTCGGGCAGGCGGGGCTGCGTCAGGGCTTCGCCGAGGCGGCGGATGGTCAGTGCAGCTGAGAATACGCGCTGGTGCTCGCGTTCAAGCGCGCGGAGGATCTGCATGGCGTTTTCCAGCGCCGTTTTTGAAAGACCCCGGATGCTCCCTTCCGTCACGTCGAAGAAATAGCCGGGATAGACATACGGCAGGATCATATTGACAGACGGGAGCATCCGCTCCTTCTGCCTGCGGCCTGCGACGCTATCGCCGCCGATAAAGGGATAGAGCAGGCTCTCCGTGACCCAATAATGAAGGTTCGGGATAAAGTATTCGCACTCAGCCCGTCTGCCCTGCACGCGCATCAGATCGCGGCCATAGCCGGACATGACGGCAACGACGATGCGGTCAACGGCAAGCTGCTCCTGCCGGAAGACGCGGTCGAGCTTTTCGATGCGGTAGCCCTTGTGCAGCAGATCGTCGACCAGAATAATGGGCCGGTGGAACGATCGCAGCGCGCGGACTTGTCCCGGCAGCGGAGAATAATCCGGGTATTCCTCGATCGTGAAGCTGCGCACGTCGGGCGCGTAGCATTTTTCCACGTGGAGCGTCTTCGTGACCGTATTGGGCACGATGGCGTCCGCAAAAATTTTCCCGTAGGGCACGCACATATACGGTCCGAGCTGCCAGACGCCCTCGGGCACGTCCTGCACGCCGTTCATGCGCTCAATGCGTTGGGCAATGGCCTGATTGAGCATTTCCGTGTCGAAGCACAGAAGGAGCTTGCCAGGGAACATGGCGCTGAGCGCCATGCGCAGGCGGGGCCGGGTCTGCAAAACGGCCTCGCGCACAGCGGGTGCGTCGCGGTGCGGGGGCTTGATGCAGAGCATGGCGTCCTGCAGGAGCATGACGGGGTTGCGCATATCGACATAATAGATGCCGTCTGCGGCCTGTGTAAAGCCGAGCTGGCGCAGGGCACTCTGCAGCTCCGTCTGGTCTTCCCCACAGCGGCAGAGCGCATAGGTGTGCCCCTGCTCAAGACTTCTGGCAAGCAGCTCGTTGAGGAGCATCCGCAGCGCGTCCTCCCCCTCGGCCTGCGCCGCGTCAACGAACAGGATCTGGCCGGAGGCGTGCTGGCGCACATAGCTGCACGCGTCCAGAGAGCCGAGCGCGTCATACAGATCGTCCAGCAAAATCGTATGTCCCGCCGCCCAGCCGAGCAGACGCGCAGGTCTTGCCAGCAGAAGCGCCGCGCGGGGCGCTTTTTTGCCCCGCATACAGGCCCGGACGGCCTGCGGGAGCGTTTGCTCGTCCTGCGTGACATTTCGGAAATAGAGCGCTTCGCGCCGCAGCACGTCCTTCCGCTCCGGGGAACGGACGTACAGGCCGCATTCATAAATATACGTCTGCACGACCGGTGCGACGAGCATGGAAATATCAAGGTTCTGGTCGACCGAGGCGCGGATGCGCGTGGAGCTGACCGTCTCATAAAACGGCGGCAGCGACAGAAGCAGGAGCTTCCCCCGGATGATCGAGGCCAGGGCCGCGCGGTCGGCACTGCCGTCGCGGCAGAAGATGATGTGGTCATAGTCCGCAGCTGTGCCGGGCTCTGTGTGCTTGTACGCCGAGGCGTTGGCGATCACATCGCTGCCTGCGACAAGATAGACGTCTCTGCCCGGAAACAGCTGCCGCAGGCGGGCAAGATCGTCCGGCATGGCGATATTGACGGGGATCTCGTCGGGGAACAGATACGTGTCCCACTGGTCGGCGGTCGAGATGGAAACGATGCGGCGGCGCAGGAGCTTGGGGAGCGTTTTCTTGCTCCACGAAAACTCGTCGACGGCGAGATAGACCTCGAAGCCGCGTGCGCGGATCTCCTGCACGATCTGCTTGTGGCCGACGGAAAACGGGTCGAACGTGCCGGGGAAAAACGCGGCGGGTTTTTCCGGCGGGAAGCGGAACGGCCCCTCCAGCAGCTCCTGCCGGACGGTATAGCGGTACAGATGGTTGAGCATGGCCGCGCAGTTGAAGAATGTCAGCTGGCCGGTGCGCGGTTCTGCCAAAAGCGTCAGGAGCTTTTTGTGCAGACGGACGAAAATATCATGCTTTCTGGCAAGGGAAAGCTGGTCGCGGCCGAAAATATCGCGGCAGAGGACGGCCAGCGCCGTCTGGTGGATCGTCTCGTCATAGTGGGAAATGCCGGTGAGGATGAGGCCGAGGATGTGATCAGCGATCTGCGCCTCCTGCTCCGGCAGCACATTCAGCGCCTCGCCGAGCGTAAACAGCGCCACGCGTGCAGGCCGGATGGATGCGCCGCAGGCAAGCTTTCCGATAGTCTCTACAGACTCGCCCAGCTCCTTTTCCGGCAGCAGGCACAAAAGCCTTCCCAGATACGGCGGGATGAAGCGCGAGATCTGCTCCTGCCCGGATTCCAGCTCGCGCGTCAGGTCGATGCCGATCTCGTTGATCTGGTCGACGAGCAGATCGGGGGCCACAGAAAGCAGCGCGTTGCCCGCCGCCTCACGCACGGGAAGATGCTCGCTGACGCAGAGCAGATTGGAAAAATGCAGCGCCGTGTGGAACGCCGTCTCCGGGTGCGTCCGGACATATTCCAGCAGCATATTGATCTGCGTGAGCTTGACCGTCCAGTGGACGGCGTTTTTCAGGTTGCTGAGGTGGATCTGCGAGACGGTTCGCGCGTCCAGCGCCGCGAACGGCTCCGCCAGCAGCCTTGCTTTGAGCCAGTCGTGGGCCAGATGATCCTCCCAGCGCGGCGCGTACTGCCGCACGGCGGCGCAGACGGACGGCCGCAGGCCCTGCTCGGCGTGGGTCAGGCGCAGGAGCATATGCAGCGTGATGATATCCAGCTCCGGGTTTCCCGTGCCGAGCATGGCGGCAAGGCGGGCGGACAGCTCCGGCAGCTCCTTTTTTGGCAGATAGCGGCACGGCACATGGCACAGCGCGTCGACCAGCACGAACCGGTCTTCGTCCCGCGCCTCGGTCAGCGCGTTCAGAAGCGGCTTGACCAGCGGCCCGGCCTCCTTTTCCTCGCAGGAGGCAAACAGGCTCTGGCAGATGGTCTTGAGCGAGTTGGAGATGCGCAGCGCGTGCTTGCTGGAAATGCGGTAATCCGGGTGCAGGCAGAGGCCGATATAATGTGTCCAAAGCTCGGCAGATTCCGACAAAAGCGCCATCACGGCGGGCGGCATCTGGCCGTCCTTCGCAGAAAGCGGCCGCTCCTTGCGGTAGCGCGGGCCGGCATTGGCAAGAATTTTGCCCATGATGCGCCCGGCGATACGGCGCACGTCGCCGTCCGGGTGCATGAGAAGCTCATACAGGAGCACAAGCGTCTTGCGCTTGTTGGCCTTGGTCATATAGGTGCTGTATTCCTCCAGCAGGCGCAGGTACATTCGGATCCGCTGGAGATTTTTTTCGCCCTTGGCCTGTTCGAGCAGCTGCTCGAGCGTCTGGTCGGTCGAGAGCGTGTGCATGAGTCGGATGGAGCCGTCCAGCGTCAGGTCGCGCAGCGCCTGACGCGCCTGCTCCGCGTTCATGAGCGATGGATCCTTTGTCTCATGCGGCAGAAGCTCGGTTTCCGTCAGCTCCGGGCTGACGCCGCGGCTTCGGAGCAGATTTTCAAAATCGCTCAGCTTGTGATAGACGTTCTGGTAGCGGAGCGTCTTTTCCGGCGTCATGTCGGCCAGCTTGCAAAAGATCATCTCATACGCATCCTTGAGCGAATAGATGCGCATACGCTCCTTTTCGCCGGGCGCTCTCGTGCCGCGGACGCGGAAGTCTGCGTAGATGAGAAGCAGAGACTCGATGGGCAGGTTTTCAAATTCCAGGTCCCACGTGGAGTGGTTGGCGGAGATATAGCCGATCTCCTCCATGTCATGGCGGCTGAACCACTGCCAGGTGTAATAATAGTGCAGATAGGCAATGCGGCTCAGATCCTCGCCCCGGCAGCCGAATTTTCCGATGTCATGCCCCAGCGCCGCCGCGCTGACCAGCGGCAGGTCGACCGGGAACCCGGCCTTTTTCGCGAGAATGGCCGTGTGCAGAGCGATATTGTGGACGCCGATGGTATGCGATGCGGGGTCGAAGGGCGTCGATTCCATGCCGAGGCGCATGACGGCCATAAGATGGCTTTCCCGCACGGCCTGCTCAAATCTGGCATACTGCGCCTCCACGCGGCTTCCGGAAATCGCGTCTTCCGGCAGTGGCAGCAGATCGAGATAGGGGTCGAAGCTGTCCGCCGGGCCGTAAAGCGCCGCTTCCAGCGCGGACAGGTACGCCGTCTCGTCCGCCGTCAGTACGGGAACCTCCGGCAGGCCGTCCGGGAACATCTGCGCGCAGAGCTTCTGATAGAGGGCGGCTAAAAACTCCTGCGCAGAGGCGGGTTTTTCCGCAAAGTCCGGTGCGCAGAGCGCCAGTACGGCGGCGCAGAGATCCCGCCGGTGGGGATCGAGGGTTCCAAAACCAGCTTTTTTTTGCATATTCATTCCTGTATGCAGTCCCCTGTAGGGGCGGACGACTCTGTCCGCCCCCGGGCGCTGCTTCTTTCCGTGTTTTTCATTAAATCGAGGTCTATTCACACGGACGGACAGAGTCGTCCGCCCCTGCGGCACAGGCTGTCTGTTACCTCAAATTCTACGCGCTTTGGCGGAAAAAGTAAAGTTTTTTTCATTCTGCACAAAACGGCGGGCGTGTACGGATGGGTATGCATTGTTTTTTCACATAAATGAATATTTATAAATTTTATGCTTGACTTTTCTGCATAAAGTGTGTATATTACGCGCATAAAGAAAAACAACCGCACAACGGAGCTTTATGGAGGGTTTTCACATGGATAAGAGCAAGATCAAAAAAATCGTTCTGGCCTATTCTGGCGGCCTTGATACCTCGGTCATCATCCCGTGGCTGAAGGAGCATTACAACGATCCGGAGATCATCGCCGTCGCGGCTGATGTCGGTCAGGGCGACGAGCTGGACGGACTGGAGGAAAAGGCCATCAAGACCGGCGCGAGCAAGCTGATCATCGCCGACCTCACCGACGAGATGTGCGACGAGATTATCGTCCCGTCCGTCATGATGGACGCGAAATATGAAAAATACCTGCTCGGCACCGCGTTTGCACGGCCCGTCATCGGCAAGAAGCTGGCCGAGATCGCGCTGGCCGAGGGTGCAGACACCATCGCGCACGGCGCGACCGGCAAGGGCAACGATCAGGTCCGGTTCGAGCTGGCCATCAAGCGCTTCGCACCCGACATGGCGATCATCGCACCGTGGAGAGAGTGGGAGATCAAGTCCCGTGACGAGGAAATCGACTACGCCGAAGCGCATCATGTGCCGCTGAAGATCTCCCGCGAGACGAACTACTCCAAGGATAAGAACCTCTGGCACCTGAGCCACGAGGGCCTTGATCTTGAGGATCCCGCGAACGAGCCGGATCTTGACAAGGCGCTGTTCCTTGAAATGGGTGTGTCCCCCTATCAGGCGCCCGACACGCCCACGACGGTTTCCGTCAGCTTTGAGGCGGGCGTCCCCGTGGCGGTCAACGGCGAGAAGATGAAGGTTTCCGACATCATCCGCAAGCTCAACAAGCTCGGCGGCGAGAACGGCGTCGGTATTCTGGATATCGTCGAAAACCGGCTCATCGGCATGAAGGATCACGGCATTTATGAGACGCCGGGCGGCACGATCCTCTATTTCGCGCATGAGCAGCTGGAAATGCTCACGCTCGACAAGGAAACGCTGCATATGAAGGAAAAGCTGGCCGTCGACTATGCCGACCTCATTTACAACGGCAAGTGGTACACCCCGCTGCAGGAGGCGCTGACAGCGTTCGCGAAAAAGGCCAACGAATTCTGCACCGGCACGGTCAAGCTCAAGCTCTACAAGGGCAACATGATCAACGCCGGCATTACCTCGCCGTATTCTCTGTATTCTGAGAATCTCGTCACATTCGGTGAGAGCGATTTCAACCAGGCCGAGGCCGAGGGCTTCATCAACATCTGGGGCCTGCCGACCAAGGTGCAGGCGCTGCGGGAGCAGGGGAAGCTGTAAAAATCCACCTCCCCTTACCATGCGGGGCATGGCAAGGGGAGGCTTTGCAAATATCATGCAGGGAGAACGCACCATGAACAAGCTTTGGGCGGGCCGGTCGGAGGTGGAGACTTCGGCATTGGCTGACGCATTCAACTCTTCGATCGCCGTCGACGGACGGATGTACAGGCAGGATATCACCGGCTCCATGGCACACGCCGCAATGCTTGCCAAATGCGGCATTCTGACGCAGGCGGATACGGATGCGATCATCGACGGTCTGGCGGGCATTCTGGCCGATCTGGAATCCGGGGCGCTGCAGCTCGACCCGCAGGCGGAGGACATTCACATGTTTGTCGAGGCGGAGCTTACGAAGCGCATCGGCGATGTGGGCAAAAAGCTCCACACGGCGCGTTCGCGCAACGATCAGGTCGCGCTTGATCTGCGGATGTATTTAAAGGATGAGATCAAGGCGCTGCAAGCGCTGGTTCTGGCCGTCATGCAGGCGCTGCATACGCAGGCGGAGGCGAACAAGGACGCCATTATGCCCGGCTACACGCATTTGCAGCGGGCACAGCCGATCACATTCGGCCAGCAGCTGCTGGCGTATGCGATGATGCTGGAGCGCGACTATGGACGGCTTGCGGACGCGTATAAGCGCACGGACGCCTCCCCCATCGGCTGCTGTGCGCTGGCCGGGACGACATATCCGACCGACCGCGTGTTTGAAGCGCAGAAGCTCGGCTTTGCCGCCGTGTGTGAAAACAGTCTCGACGGCGTATCGGACCGCGATTTCTGCGTGGAGCTGATGAGCGCGTGCGCGCTGGTCATGATGCATCTGTCGCGGCTTTCCGAGGAGCTGATCCTGTGGTCGAGCTGGGAATTTCAGTTTATTGAGCTGGACAGCGGCTTTACGACCGGCTCTTCCATCATGCCGCAGAAGAAAAACCCGGACATGGCTGAGCTGTGCCGCGGCAAGACCGGGCGGGTCTACGGCGATCTGATCGCGCTTCTGACGACGCTCAAGGGGCTTCCGCTGGCCTATAATAAGGATATGCAGGAGGACAAGGAGGCCGTGTTTGACTGCGTGGACACGACGAAGCTTTGCCTGCAGATCATGGCTCCGATGCTTTCCAGCCTTCGTGCAAAGCCGGAGGCTATGCTGCTGGCCGCGCAGAAGGGCTTTATCAACGCGACGGATCTGGCCGATTATCTGACAAAAAAGGGCGTTCCGTTCCGCAGTGCGTACAAAATTTCCGGTCAGCTTGTGGCGTACTGCATCGCGCATGATACCGTGCTTGAGAAGCTGCCGCTGGAAACCTACAAGACGTATTCGGACGTTTTCACGGACGATCTGTATGAAGAAATTTCGCTCAGGACCTGCGTGGCGCGGCGCATTTCCGCCGGAGGCACCGGCCCCGCGTCGGTACAGGCGCAGCTGGATTCCGTCGCGGCCTTCCTCGCGGCGCATCAATAAAAAGGAGTACGACATGAACATCAAAGGACAGAGCTTTTTAAAGCTGCTTGATTTTACGCCGAAGCAGATCGCGGAGTTTTTGGCGCTTGCCGCCGAGTTCAAGGCAAAGAAAAAGGCCGGTATCCCCCACCGGCTGTGCGAGGGCAAGCAGGCTGCGCTGATTTTCGAGAAGACCAGCACGCGGACGCGCTGCTCGTTCGAGGTCGCGGCGCATGATTTGGGCATGACTGTCACGTATCTCGACCCGTCCGGCTCGCAGATCGGCAAAAAGGAATCCATCGCCGACACTGCGCGCGTGCTTGGCCGTATGTACGACGGCATTGAGTACCGCGGCTACGGGCAGCAGATCGTCGAGGAGCTGGCAAAATACGCGGGCGTCCCCGTCTGGAACGGACTGACGAACGAATTTCACCCCACGCAGATTCTGGCCGATTTCCTGACGATCCAGGAGCATTTCGGCAATCTGACCGGCAAAAAGCTCGTGTACATGGGCGACGCGCGGTACAACATGGGCAACTCCCTGATGGTCGGCTGCGCAAAGATGGGGATGCACTTTGTCGCCTGTGCGCCGGAGGCGTACTTCCCGGATAAGGCTCTGATCGAAACGTGCAAAGCGATCGCCGCGCAGACCGGCGCGGTGCTGGAATTCGACACAGAGCCGATGCACGCGGTTCAAAACGCGGATGTGATCTATACCGACGTGTGGGTCTCGATGGGAGAACCGGACGAGGTCTGGCAGACGAGAATTCACGACCTGCTCCCCTATCAGGTCAACGCAAAGCTCATGGCGCAGGCCGGGCCGCAGTGCCGCTTCATGCACTGCCTGCCCGCGTTCCACGATCTGAACACCACCATCGGCAAACAGATCAGCGAGAAATACGGACTTGACGCGATGGAGGTCACGGATGAGGTCTTCGAGAGCAGCCAGTCCATCGTCTTCGACGAAGCGGAAAACCGTATGCACACCATCAAAGCCGTCATGGCCGCAACGCTGTAAATTTATACAATCCAAAGGCTTCCCTTTGCACAAAGGGGAGCCTTTTTTGTATAAAGAAAACCACCGGCAATGCCGGTGGTTCCAAAAAGCTTTAGC